>ERZ1032290.345-NODE-345-length-9618-cov-24.198160_pt1 | contig 9618 bp, 8 predicted proteins | sample MGYA00518163_ERZ1032290 | MGnify/ENA primary metagenome ERZ1032290 (study PRJEB33719, sample SAMN04261355) | wastewater metagenome | biome: periurban shantytown; feature: human; material: feces | host: Homo sapiens | place: Peru: Lima | collected 2012-01-15 ... | reverse complement strand
CACGGTCTTGGCGGGCACGCTCTGGATGGCGGCGAGGATGTCCTCGGTGGAGGGGTTCATCGTCTGGCCGCCGCTGACAACCGCGTCCACGCCCAGGTCGCCGAACACAGCCTTCAGGCCCTCGCCCGCGGCCACGGCCACAAAGCCGTACTCGCGCTCGGGGTCAACGGCGGCGTAGGTGAACTCGCTGTCCTTCTTCTCCTCGGCCTCGGCCTGCTTCTCCAGCCCCTTCGCCTGCTTCTGGCGGGCGAGGAACTGCTCGTGCATGTTTTCAATTTTAAAATTGGTCAGATAGCCGTACTTGATGGCCTCGCTCAGCATCATGCCGGGGTCGGAGGTGTGGACATGGCAGTTGGCAACATCGTCATCCTCGATCACAACAACGGAGTCACCGTTGGACTCAAGGAAGGCGCGCAGGCGGGTAACGCTGGCATCGGCATCCTTGTGCAGCAGGAACTGGGTGCAGTAGCCGTTCTTGATGTCCTCGACCTTCATCAGGTCGTCGGCAAAAACGCCCTTGCCTGCGGCTTCGCTGGATACCTTGGGCTTGGCGGCGACCTCGGCACCGGCGATGATCTCGCCGCCGTCGAACACCTGCTTCATGCCCTCAAAGATCAGCATGATGCCCTGACCGCCGGCGTCCACGACACCGGCCTTTTTCAGCACGGGCAGCAGGTTCGGGGTGTCGTCCAGCGCGGCCTGACCGGCCTGCAGCGTGGCGTCCCACATGGCAGGAACGTCCAGCTCGGTGCATTCGGCGGCCTTCTCGGCAGCCAGACGGGAGACGGTCAGGATCGTGCCCTCGGTGGGCTTCATGACGGCCTTGTAGGCGGCCTCGACGCCCTGCTGCAAGGCGGCAGCCAGGTCAGCGGAGGATGCCTCGGTCTTGTCCTTCAGCGCCTTGGAGAAGCCGCGGAACAAAAGGCTCGTGATAACGCCGGAGTTGCCGCGGGCGCCGCGCAGCATAGCGGAGGCAGCGGTCTTGCTGGCCTCGGCCACGGTGCAGCTGTCGGGCATGGCCTCAAGCTCGGCGCGGGCGGCGCCGATGGTCATGCTCATGTTCGTGCCGGTATCACCGTCCGGAACGGGGAAAACGTTCAGCTCATCCACACGGGTGCGCTGGTTGGCAATGTTGTTGGCGCCGGAAAGAATGGCGTCGCGCAGGGTCTGGCCAGTAATCATGGTTTCGTTACACCTCATATTTTTTGGGTAAAACAGTCTTTAGTCGGCAATGACGTCGTCCACGTAGACATCGATGCGGGCGACCTTTAAGCCGGTGGCAAGTTCAACTTCGTCCTTGACGCGGTGGGTGATGCTTTGGGTGATGGTCGAGATGTTCAGACCGAACCCGACCTTGATATGCAGGGCGATGACCAGCTTGCCGGCCTCCTGCGTGACGGTGACGCCTTTCGGCGGCAGGCTGCCGGTGCGCAGGGCGCTGCGCACAACGCTTTCAGCCGGGGCCTGACCCATGGCGGCAATGCCGTAGCACTGCTTGGCGGCCTGCTCCACCAGGCCGGAGAAGTAGTCATTCGTCAGCGAAATATGTCCATAGGGATTGACCTTGGTGATCATCTGCGATCCTCCTTTTCAGGGTTAGCTGCGGCTAAGCCCGCAACTGTACTATATGAATCTTTAGCTATTATACACCATTTTTCCCCGCTTGAACAGGGCATTTCGGAGAAATTTATTTTGGCGCGTGGATTTAACATTCCATTCACAAAGTTTACAGCGCAAGAGTATATACTGTTTACAGAAGTATGACAACCTTACCAAAGGAGCTCGGTTTAAACCATGAACCTTTTATTCTTTTTGACACCCAAGCAGGACGTCCTGTACATTTACGAGGATTTCACCCTGCGCCAGACGCTGGAAAAATGGTCCAACCAGCGCTACGCCACCATCCCTGTTCTGAAGCGCAACGGCGAGTATGTCGGCAGCATCACCGAGGGCGACATCCTCTGGGGCATGAAAAATCTGCACGGGCTGGACCTTGAAGCCAGCGAGGACGTGCCGATTTCCAGCTTCCCCCGCCGCCGCGATTACAAGGCCGTTACCGTGACCACCGACATGCCGACGCTTTTAAAGGCAGCCATCGAACAGAACTTTGTGCCGGTGGTGGATGACCGCAATGTGTTCATCGGCATGGTGCGCCGTACCGTGCTGCTGCGGGAGCTGTACGACAAATATACGACCCTGCCGACGGATAAGCGCTTCAAGGGCAGCCACCCGCCGATGTAAGGGCTTGCAATCCGCCGCGCGTTGCGGTATAATCAGCACAACGGACAGAGAGGTCGCACAGGACTTCTCTGTTTTATTTTTTACAGTGAGGTGTGAACGCTTGCGCCGGGGCTGGCGGCTATGGCCGTCTCGGAGGATGGACTGACGGAGGCCGTATGCCTGCCGGATAAAAGGTTCGTCTGGGCTGTGCAGTGGCACCCCGAATTTTCGTTCCGCGTGAATGAGGACAGCCGAAAGATTTTTAAGGTGTTTATAGAAAGCTGCTGAAATAAAAAGCCGCTGCAGCACAGGCCTCTGTGCTGCAGCGGTTTTTTTTTGTGCGAGGCATCTGCCGTATGCGCGGGTCGATGACGAGCATCGGCCCCGGCAGGGCCTTACGCGGTTTTCTTTGCCGCGGCCTTCTTCTTTTTCTTCTTGCGGGCGATGAACAAAATCACCAGCAGCAGTGCGGCTGCGGCGCCGCAAGCCGCCGCGAGCAGGGGCACCTTGCTGGCGGGCATCTGCACAGCGGCGAAGGCCGTCGTACCGGCGGGGGCGGTGCAGGTCAGATAGCTGCCGTCCACGCTTGTGTCGGCCTGCTGCCAGCCTGCGTCGGTCCTGACCCACAGCACGGTGTTGTCCGTCGTCTCCGGCGGCATATAGCGCAGCGTGTGGCCGGTGTCGGCGGGCAGCTCCAGGCCCCACGCCTCCACCAGCGTGCCGGGGGTCTCGGGTGCGTCGTCCACCTCATGGAGCATCAGCTCGTCGGTGGTGTCGAAGCTGCCCTCCACCAGCACAAGGGAGCGTTCACCGCGCTTTTCCTGGCTCTGGCGGACCGTGTTTATGTCGCTGTACTCGGCGTGGATCGTCGCGTCAAACGTCATGCCGGTCAGATCCACATCCTCCCAGCTGCCGTACTGGCCCTGGTGGTTGGGAACCGGCGGCAGCTGATCCGTCGGGAAGTCGCTGCCGTACGGGATGTGGTATTCCTGGACCAGCGAATCCTCGTCGGTCACAAAGCGGACACAGATGCTGCCGAAATCGTCGGGCAGATTTTCTTGCGCGACGAAATCCTCGTAGGCCAGCGGTTCGGCAATGCCCTGGTAGCTGACGCTGTCAATGCCCGCGACGCCCCCGTCCACGAAGGTGTTGCCGGTCACGCTGCCGTCCAGCGGGTCGTCCACGATACCGGCAATCGCACCGATCTGTTCGGCAGCGTTGTCGATCATGACCATGGCGCGGCAGTTTTCGATGGTGGCACCGCTGCCGACAATGCCGCCGACCTGCTTTGCACCGGACAGGCGGCCCTTGGCGCAGCTCTCGCGGATCGTGGACTTGCTGATACCGGCCACGCCGCCGACGCCGGTGGCGTCCTCGGCATCGAGGGTGCCAAAGCCCCTGCAGTCGATGACAGAGCCCATCTCGGCGTCGCCGACGATGCCGCCCGCGTTCTGCTTTTTGACGCTGACCGTGCCGTAGTTTGTGCAGTCACGGGTGACGACGCGGGTCTTGAAGGTAAAGTTCAGCGACTCGCTGCCCGCGGTGGTGTAGTCGTCCTCGGGGTCCAGATCGTTCTCGCGGGCCATTGCACCGGTAATGCCGCCGGCGTTGAGGTCGGCATTGACCGTGCCGCTGTTGATGCAGTTCGTGACCTTGGCCTCGACGTCGTCATCGGTGTCGTCATCGGAAACATCGTCCACGATGTCGTCTGCATCCCGGTTGACATTCTCGCTGGCACCGGACAGCGTCTGGCCGATCTTGTTGATCTGCTTCGAGATCGCCTTCACGTCGTTGATCAGCGCCTGGCTGTTGCTGCTGGCGTTGTTGTTCAGGCTGCTGACGATGTCGCCCATGCTGGTCAGGCTGCTGCTCAGATCGTTGCGGCTGGCCGTGATGGCATCGCGGTTCGTCAGCTCGACCTTTGGAATTTCGACGTCCACGGAGTCCGGCAATGCATCCGAAATGTCATTGAGCACATCCTTTGTGTCGGGCAGGTCGTCAAGACCCTCGGTGATGAGCGTATAGCCCGGGTCGATCGGATAGCGCTCGTCCGGCTTTGTGGCAGCGCCGTCGTCCTCGCTGACAACGGTGCTGTCAGCGGAATCGTCAACGGCTTCGGGGCCGGGCTGCCCGTGGGAGGTGCGGTCCGCCTCGCTGCCCTCTGCAGCGGGCTCCTGTGCGGGGGATGTCTCCTCACTCTGCGCCGCGGCGGGTTCCTGTGCGGGGGCAGTGTCCTGCGCTGCCGTACTGCTTTCGTCAGGCGTGGAGAGGCCAGCACTCTGCGCGGGCTCCTCCGAGGGGGACAGCGTGTAATTCGGATCGACAGGGTCGGTGTCAGACGGAGGCGTCGCTTCGCTGTAGTCGATGACTGTGTCCGAGTCCGCGGCATTGTCTCCGTCGTCCGCGCCGGGCAGGTTGGTATTCTTGAGGTCCTGCTTGAACTGGCTCAAGTCGGTCTTGACGGTCTGGGAACCGATGGACACGCCGTTTTCGGCCTGCTTCAGCAGATTCTCAATGGCATTGCGGGAGCTGGTCACGTTGTTCTTCAGCGCTTCGAGCTGGTTGGAGAGGTCACTGCTGGCGGCGCTGGCGTCATCGCAGGCGCGGTTGACCAGCGTCTGCAGCGTGCTCATCTCGTCGGAAAGCTCCTGCAGCGTGTCCTTTGTGTATTCCAGCGTGCTGCTCGGCTCCATCTGGCCGACGATGCCGCCGCCCTCCTTGCGGGCGTAGACAGTGCCGTAGTTGACGCAGCCCTCAATGTAGCCGGTCTGGCTGCCCGCGATGCCGCCGACGTTGTAGCCCATGTGCTGGTAGCCCACGGTGCCGCGGTTCATGCAGGCGCGGATGACACCGCCGGACTGGCCCGCAATGCCGCCGATGTCGGTGATGTCGGCGACGTTCTCGGTGCCGATCAGGTCGTTCAGCGTCAGCGAGGAAAGGTCGATGTCGTTCTGCTCCACCGTCGTGTTGACGCTGGAGGTGTTTGTGCAGTTGGCAATGATGCCGTGATTTTCACCGGCGATGCCGCCGATGAAGTGCGCACCGTAGACACTGCCCGTGGTCGTGCAGCTTTCGATGACGCCGGCGGCCAGATTTGTGCCCGCGATGCCGCCGACAACGGACGCGCCGGAAGACACGCCCTCAAAGCGGCAGTTGTGCAGCGTACCGGCGTTGCTGCCCGCAATGCCGCCCACGGTGGAGCGGCTGCCGGTGGGCATCGAGCGGCCCCGGATGACGAGGTCGCGGACGTTGGCCCCCTGCTGCACATAGCGGAAGAAGCCGATGACCGAGCCGTCATCTACAAGGCTCAGGCCGGAGATCGTGTGGCCCTGCCCCTCAAATACGCCGCTGAAGGACGGGATGCCCGCAAAGCCGCTGCCGGTCAGCTCCAGATCGGCGTCCAGATAGACGGTGCGGTTTTTGCTCCAGCTGTCCAGGCGGCAGGAATCGACCAGCTGCAAAAGGTCATCGACGGTGCCGATGTGGAAGGTCTCCTTTTCGGCGGTGTCGGCGGTCCCGCTCTCCCCTTCCGCAAAAACGGGCAGGGTCAGCGTCAGCACAAGGCAGAGCGCCAGCAGCGCAGCCCAGAGGCGGCGCGTCAGGTCAGAAATGCGGTTCATTCAGCGTCGCCTCCCTTCGTGTCAGTGTCGGGCGTATCGGGTGTGCCTGGTTCGGGGGCACCGTCCTCGGATTCGTGGATGTTCTTCTCCGACAGGTACATGTCGGGCTTGTCAACGGTAAATTCGGTGCCGGTGGCAATGTTCGCACTGAACTGGCCGTGCAGCACGCCCTTGATTTCAGCATCTACGACGCCGTTGATGTAGCCGCGCACGCGGCCATTGACGTGCATTGTGCCGCTGGCCGTGTGGGCCATACCGGCAACGCCCTTCATCTCAAAGCTCGTGCGCTCGATGATGGTGTCGCCCAGGATCAGGATCTGCGGCAGGACGAACAGAACCAGCATGATGGAAACGATCGTGCCGCGGCCCAGGCAGGTACCGATGGCGGCGATAACGGGGTTCGTGGTCAGCACACTGATCAGAATACCCGCGGATGCCAGAATGGAGCCGGAGGTGAAGATGGTCGGGAACGACTCGTTCAGGGCTGCGACGATGGCCTCCCGCGGGCGCATGACCTTCTTCAGGTCGGTGTAGTGGCTCGAAATAACGATGGCGTAGTCGATGTTTGCACCCATCTGAATGGAGTTGACGATCAGGTAGCCGAGGAAGTACAGCGGGGTGTGCTGCAGGTACGGCACCGAGAAGTTGATCCAGATACTGCCCTGAATGACGATGATCAGCAGCACGGGCAGACCCGCGGACTTGAATGTGAACAGCAGGACCAGGATAACGAACAGTGCGGACAGCACACTGATCAGCAGGTTATCCTCGCCGAAGGAGCTGGACAGGTCCATGGCGCTCGTCGTATTGCCGACAACGTAGAACGAATCGGTGGCGTAGTATTTGCCGATGATGTCGTGCATCTTGTTGACGAAGGCGAACGTCTCGTCGGTCTCCTCGGGCAGGTTCAGATAGACGACCATACGGCTGTAATCGTCGCTCTGCAGCTGCTTCTGGGCTTCATCGAGCTGGTCGAACAGGTCGTCCAGCGTGTCCTGCACATCGCCCGAGAGCGTGATGTTGCCGTCGTGCATCTCCTGTTCCAGGAACCTGAACATGTCGTAGATCGGCACTTTATAATCGTCTAGGCCGTTGATGATCTCGCCGTACTCGTCATGGTCGACGGCGTAGGCACCGTACAGTGCCTTGGCAACCTCGTAGTCGAGGTCGGCCATCTCGGCCAGCTGGCGCGGTGTCACAGCGTCGGTCAGCATATAGCCGTCCATCGCTTCAATGTTGGCCAGACCCATCGTGGATTTGACCTCGGCGCAGGCGTCCAGCTCGTCGAGGATCCTGCCCTCGGACTCATAGTCGCCCGACGGCACAATGACGGCCACCATGTTGCTGGAACCGAAGGTGTTTTTGATTTTCTGGTAGGCGATCTGGCGCTCGCTCTGCTTGGCGGTGACCAGGTCGGTGTAGGTGTAGCAGTAGGGGCACAGGTTGGCAAAGACCGCCGCCGCCACGATGATGACGCCGAAGATCGGCGGGATGATAAAGCGGGTCTTGATGTCGAACTTGCCGACGGCGGTGATCTTGGGAATCAGGTTCTTGTGGCGGGTCTTGTCGATCAGCTTGCTGAACAGCACCAGCAGGCCGGGCATCAGCGTAAAGACACAGAGCATACTGAACAGGATAGCCTTGATCAGGACCGTAGCCAGGTCGCGGCCAATGCCGAAGTGCATGAATGCCAGCGCGGCCAGGCCGCTGATCGTCGTGAGCGAGGAGGAAGAAATCTCCGGGATAGCCTTGGAAAGCGCGGCAATGCAGGCCTCGCGGGTGGGCAGCGTCTCATGCTCATCGCTGAAACGGTGGCACAGAATGATGGCGTAGTCGATGGCCAGCGCCAGCTGCAGTATGACGGTGACTGAGTTGGAGATGAAGCTGATCGTGCCGCACAGGAAGTTTGTGCCCATGTTCAGCAGCGCCGCCGCGCCGAAGGTCATGAGGAGGACCGGGACCTCGGCATAGGAGCGGGAGGTCAGCGTCAGCACGACGACGATGATGATGGCCGCAATGATGACGATGACGACCATTTCCGATTGCAGGTCCGCGGAGGAATCGTAGCCGACCTCGGAATAGATCGAGGTGTCGTAGCTGCCCTCAAGCTCGTCGCGGATCTCCTGCAGGGCGTTCTCGGCGCGCTCGTCCCCTACTTCTGCGTCAAAGCTGACGGAGAACAGCGCCGACGCATTCGTGTAATGCTCGTCGGTGTCGTCAAATTCGACGGTGGTGACACCCTCGATGTCCTCAAGCCGGGACTGGATGTCCAGCGCAGTATCGTAGGTGATGTTGGACACCATGACGTTGGCCGTGCCGTAGGTGACGAAGTTGTCATTCATCACGGTCAGGCCCTGGCGGGTCTCGGTGGTGTCGGGCAGGTAGGTCGTGATGTCGTCCTCGACCTTGACCCAGCCCGTGGCGATGACGCTGAAAATCAGCGCAAATATGTATAACAGGAAGAACAGGTTGCGTTTATCAACGATAAACGCAGCCAGCTTTTCCATTCCGCCGCCTTTTGGCTTTTCGTTCTCCAAGAGTATGCTGCCTCACTTTCCCATTTTATATGTAAAAAGGATACATCATTATTATACGAAATGCAAGTCCCATACAACACGGTCAAATTCAGAGGAATGTACAAAGAAACGATGAAGTTTTTGTTAAGGTACACAAAACAAAAACACCGTGCGGTGTTAAACCACACGGTGTTGAAAGCTATTGGGTAAGCTAAATTACTTCAGCTCAACCTTAGCGCCGACCTCGGCCAGCTTCTTCTGGATGTCCTCGGCGTCAGCCTTGGAAGCCTGCTCCTTCAGCTTGGCGTTCGGGGTCTCAACCAGCTTCTTAGCCTCCATCAGGGAAGCGCCGGTCAGCTCCTTAACGGTCTTGATGACCTGCATCTTGTTGGCGCCAACGTCAGCCAGGATGACGTCAAACTCGGTCTTCTCCTCCTCAGCGGGAGCAGCAGCGCCGGCGGCAGCGGGAGCGGCAGCAGCAACAGCAGAAACGCCGAACTCCTCGCAGATGGTGTCAACGAGCTCTTTCAGCTCCAGAACAGTCATAGTCTTGACAGACTCGACAATGGCAGTGATCTTCTCAGAAGCCATGGTAGTTACCTCCATAAATTTTATAGTTTTAAGCGGCGCGGTTTGTATTCAAGGAGCGCTGCGCCGGTGCGCTCAACCTGCTAAACCTAAACTTAGGCAGCAGTCTCGTCCTGCTTGTCGACGATACCCTGCAGGGCAACAGCCAGACCGCCAACGATACCGTTGAGGGAGCCAGCCAGCATGGAGAGCAGGCCTTCGCGGTTGGGCATGGTAGACAGGCTCTTGATACCTGCAGCGTCCATGACCTGACCATCGCAGAAGCCGCCCTTGACGACGAAGCGCTTGGACTTGTCGGCGTCAGCAAACTTGCACAGGATGCGAGCAGCAGCAGCCGGATCCTCCGGAGACAGAGCGATAGCCGTGTCACCCTTGAAGTACTCGGTCAGACCCTCGTACTGGGTGCCCTTGACGGCCAGGCGCAGCATGGTGTTCTTGACGACCATGTAGTGCACGCCAGCCTCACGCAGCTCCTTACGCAGCTTGGTGTCATCAGCAACGCTGATGCCGTTGTAAGCAACGACAACACCTGCCAGAGAGCCTGCGATCTTCTCGTTCAGATCAGCAACAAGAGCCTTCTTAGCTTCCAGAATCTTTGCACTGGGCATTTGAAATTCACCTCATTCCACTTACAGATTGGTTTCGGTAAGCGCCATTTTATGTGATATACAGAA
>ERZ1032290.338-NODE-338-length-9815-cov-10.965984_pt1 | contig 9815 bp, 2 predicted proteins | sample MGYA00518163_ERZ1032290 | MGnify/ENA primary metagenome ERZ1032290 (study PRJEB33719, sample SAMN04261355) | wastewater metagenome | biome: periurban shantytown; feature: human; material: feces | host: Homo sapiens | place: Peru: Lima | collected 2012-01-15 ... | reverse complement strand
GCCTTCTTGAGGTTCTCCTCGGCGTTCTGCAGACGCTTGATGGTGTTCTGGGCGTCGTTGAGCTTGCCGGTGGCCGTGTTGAGGTCGTCCTTCGCCTTCGCGTATGCGGCCTTGGCGTCGGCGATGGCCTCGTCGGCGGCCTTGGCCTGCGCGTCGGCCTCCGCGACCTTCTGGTCGGAGACGTTCTTCGCGGCAAGCGCGGCGGCCTTGGCCTTCTCGGCCTTGGCCTTGGCCTCGTTGGCTTTGGTGAGATCCCTCGATGCCTGCGCCTTGTCGGCCGTGGCCTGCCTGATCGCGTTCTCGGCATCCGTCTTGTCCTTGGCCGCAGCGGCGGCGTTGTTCACGGCGGTGTCGATCTTGGACTGGGCGGCGGCGACCGCCTTATCTGCGGTATTGACCTTGGACTGAGCTTCAGACTGTTCCGCGGTGGCGGCATCGACCGCATCCTGGGCGGCCTTGGTCGCATTCTGCGCGTTCGCGTACGCCTCGTTCTTCGCGGTCTGGTCCTTCTTCGCGTCGAGCAGGGCCTGCGCCTTGTCGCCTTGGGCCTTGACTGCCTCATCGTAGGCCTTCTTGGCCTCGTCGGCGGCGGCCTGCAGTTGGGCGGCCCTGTCGGCGGCCTTCTTGGCCTCGTCGGCGGCCTTCCGGGCGGCCTGCTGCGCCGTGGCGAGAGCTTGGGCGGCGGCCTGCGCGTCCTTGGCGGCCTGCTCGGATTTGGCGAGGGCCGTCTTGTACGTGTTGCCCGCGTTTTCGAGGCTCGTCTTCCAGTCGGTGATGTCCTTCAGGTAGGCGTCGGCGTCCATGATGCGGCCCGCGTCCATGCCGAGGAGCTGTGGGTTTTCTCCAAATACTTGGCTGTGGGTGTTGCCGCCCACACCGATGATGGTGCCGTTCTGACTGACGCCGAAACCGGTGACGGTCAGGTTCGGGTTGATAAGAGTGGTGTAGTGGCCGTAGTCGCACGAGGCAATGACCTGGTCGCCGGCCTTGCAGTCCAGTTTGCCGTCCGACATGTCGGCGTTGTAGTTGTTCTTCTCCTCCGTGTACCAGCCGTCGTACGGATCGTCGTAACCCCAAGCGAGGTTTTCTCCGGAGGGGAACTGCACCGGGTGACGATCATGGTTGTTCGCCCAATCCACGTTGGCCATGGCCTGCGCCATCAACGTGTCGCTGATCTGCAGAGGCTTCAAACCTTCCTTGACGCGGATCTCGTTGCCCTCCTGAATCCACTTAACTGCGGCAATCAGATTGTCCACAGTGGTGGAATCACCTTTGGCGCCCAGATGCACAGAGTCGAGATACTTGGTGACGCTCGGATCGGTGAGGATCTTCACGGCCTGCGCGGCGTCCTCGCGGTCGCGGAAGTAGCTGATGGCGCCCGCAGCGAGCTTCGACTGGGCCGTGTCCGCGGCCTGCTTCTTCGACTGCGCGTCCGCCTTCGCCGCATCCGCGGCCTGTCGTTTCGCGTCCGCGTTCGCGGAGGCGTCCGAGGAGGCCTTGTCGGCATCCTTCCGCGCTTGTTCGGCGGCCTTCTGGGCCTGCTTCGCCTGTTCGGCGGCCTTGCTGGCGGCGTCCAGTCGGGCGGCGAGATCGCTCAGGCCCCCGTCATCCTTGGACAGCTGTTCGACCTTCTGGTCGGCCTTCTTCTTGGCGGCCAGGGCAGCGGCCTCGTTCTTCCCGGCCGCGTCGAGCTTCGACTGGGCGGCCTTCACCGCCTTGTCGGCGGCGGTCTTGTCGCCGGTTGCCGAAGCCTGCTGCTGCTTGGCGGCGGCGAGCTCCTGTTCGGCGGCGGCCTTGTCCGTCTTCGCTTGTTCGGCGGCCTTGTCCGCATTGGCGGCCTTGGCCTGCGCGTCGGCGGTCGTCTTGTCCGCGTCATCGGCCTTAGACTGGGCCTGCGCGGCCTGCTTCGAGGCGGCGTCAACCTGCTTTTGGGCCTTGTCCGCATCGGCTTGGTGTTGTGCGGACTGCTTGGAAGCCTCGTCCTTCGCGTTCTGCGCGGCGGCCTGCTGCTGTTGTGCGGCGGCCTGATCCGCCTGCGCCTGCTGCATGGCCTTGTTCGCTTCATTGATCGCGTTCGAGGCCGTGTTCGCGGCCTGCTGGGCGGCGGCGATTTTGTTCGCGGTGTCGGTCGCGTCCTTGGCGGCCTGCTGCTGGGCCGTGTTGGCATTGTTGTAGTTCTGCTGCGCCTGCTGCTGGGCCGTGTTAGCGGACTGCTGCTGTGCGGCGGCGTTGTCGAGATTCTGCTTAGCCGTGTTCAATGCGCTGGCTGCGGCATCGGCCTTGGCCTGTGCTTCGGTTACGCCGGATGGGGTGGCCTGAGCGATGGCCTGATTGGCTTCCTGCGTGCTCTGCTGCGCCTGCTGGACGCTTTCCTGCGCCTGGCTGATGGCCTGCCCGGTCTGATTGTCTGTAGTCGTAACCTCGTCTGCCATGGCAACTGCCGGGGCGGCAAGAGTTGCTACTGCTGCAGTGGCGGCCATCGCTGCCTTGGTGATGTTGTGCTTCATGAGAGTTGTTTCTTCTTTCTCTTGGTTGTGTCTCCGGTTTCAAGCTTATGCATCATCTGGAGACGTGGCGTATATGTTCCACCAACAGATAGTAACATAAAATATTAGTAATGCAAAATATTAGTAATATTAAATATTTCGAACCAGTGACAGGCTAATCAAGACAAGTGTTTACCCGAGACACACCGATTACGACAGACAACGAATCCAACAATCAAAACGCCAGTCGTAATGACGGCTGATATAAGAATCGCCTCCTTCGTGTCGCCCGGCGCATCACCGGGCAGCGGGGCCTGGTCGGGCATGCTGTTGCGCTCCCCGGTGACGAGGAGGCGGAGCGTGTTGCCCTGACCGGTGCAGGTGAGGAGCGTGACCTCGTCCCGGCCCTTCCGGATCTTCAGCGCCTTCGTGTCCGTGGGGGCAACGATGCGGATGTCGTTGACCCGGTAGGCCATGGTGTTGCCCATGACCTTGATGTAGAACGGGTCGCCCTTCTCGAGTTCGCCCAAACGGGTGAACAGGGTGGCGCCCTTCAGGTTCGAGTGCCCGGTGATCACGGCGCGCGTGTTCCTGCCTCCGACGGGCAGGCTGGTGCCGGCGAGATGGCCGGCGGCGTGTTCGAGCACGTCCTGGCCGGCGCCGTGCATGATGGGCAGGTCGACGCTGAGCTTCGGGATCAGGAGCTCGCCCATCGCGTCCAGTCCGTTGACGGACAGCTGGCGCCGGTATTCGTCGTCGCCCTGGAAGTCGCCTTTGGTCTTGCCGTCGAACACGGGCTCCCCGATCTGGGGCTGCCCGCTCCGGTAGAGCCGTTCGTTGTATGCGACGGCGTCGCGGATCGCGTCCTGACGGCTGGATGAGGGGAACATGGCCGCGGATTGGCTGACGCCGCGCGCCTGCCGGTCCACGGTCCGGTCGCCGATCAGCTGCTGGATGCGGGGCATGCAGATGAGGATGCCGCCGACGATCAGGCAGGCGAGGGCCGCGGCCGCGTATATGCGGCTGCGGGTGAGGAGCCGGCGGGCCCGCCTGTCACGGGCCCGCCGGTCGCGGACCACGTCCGCGATGTCCGTCCACACGTCGGGCGCGGCCATGCCCATGCTCACCTGGCATGCCTTCCGGCCGTGCCTGTGCCGCCGGCGTGGCGTCCCCTGCGTGCCGCGGCCATGCGCAGCCGGATCACGGGCATGAGCGCGCCCATGGCGAGGATCGTGAACGCGAGGCCTGCGTACAGGCCGAGGGTCGGCACTTGGGCGTGGCCGCCGGTGAACGGGAGCGTGGTCATGGCCGGCGCCCATTGCGCGTACACGGTGATGCTGCCCTGGTCGGGCATGCTGACCGTGCCCTTGCCCGGGGTGAGGATCGTGTCGCCGTTGCCGGGCGTGGGTTTCATGGCCCAGCCGGTGAACCGGAAGCCGGGCCGTTGCACCTTGGGCTCCTTCGCGTCGGCGGGGATGGTGACCGTGGTGAACGCGTCGACGGTGATGTCCGGGTATCCGCCGGTGCCGCCGTTCGGGTTGAACTTCAGGGTGACCCGGTTGATCCTCCACTGGGCGTACAGGACGCTCGTGTTGGCCGGGTTGCTCTTCGGGTCGGCGGCCAGTCTGAACCCGTTGCCGGCCGTGTACGCCTTGCCCCTGCCGTCGGCCTGCGTGTTCCAGCCGGTGAACGTGTAGCCGGAGCGGGTGAACGGGTTGGCGATGACGGTGAGCGTCTGGTCGACCACGCCGTCCGTCCTGCGGGTCTGGCTGGTGGAGCCGCTGTTGCTGTTGTAGATCAGGTGCGCCGGATCGGCCTTCCATTGGGCCCACAGGGTCGTGGTGCCGGGGGTGAGCGTGTACCGGCCTCCGGGCTGGAGGCTCGGGTTCGTGCGCCTGTCCCTGGCCCACCCGGTGAACGTGTAGCCGGGGCGGGTGAACCCGTTTTGGGCGATGGTCACGTTCTGGCCGGTGACGCCCGTCGTGTCGGGCGTCGAACCGGTGGCCCCCCAGTCGTCCCGGTATCGGATGTTGGCGGGGTTGGCCTGCCAGATCGCGTACAGGTCGTTGCCTGCGGGGAGCATGGTCCATTTGGCGACGCCGTTCGTGCCCTTGCCATAATGGCCGCCGGTGCCGTCGGCCTTCGTGTTCCATTCGACGAACGTGTATCCGTCGCGGGTGAACCCGTTGGCGTTTGTGGTCAGCTCGTCACCGGTCTTGCCGGATTGCGCCGCCGTGTTACCATCGGTCGCGCCGTTGCCGTGATAGGTGAGGGTTTGCACGTTGCCGGCCCAGCAGGCGTACAGGGTGCTGGAACCTTGCAGCGTCCACTTGTCGCCCGGGTTGACGGCCTTGCCCCTGCAATCGGCTTGGGTGTCCCAACGCACGAACGTGTATCCGTCGCGCGTGAACCCGTTCTGGCGTACGTTGACCTTCTGGTCGGTGACCCCGTTCTGCGGGTCGGTCTTACCACCGGTCGCGCCGTTGCCGTCGTAGGTCAGGCCGGCCTCGCCGGGCGTCCACTGCGCGTACAGGGTCAGCGTCCCGCTGGCCGTCCAACTGGCGCCCGGCGCGTACTTCGTGCCGCCGCCGTCCGCGTTGGTGGTCCAGCCGGCGAACGTGTACCCGTCGATTGTCCAGCCGTTCCCTCCGATGGCGGGCGTGTCGCCGGTGTGGCCGTCCCAGTTCGGGGTGCCGTTGCCTCCCGCGGTCTTGCCGGCCGGCGGGTTCGGATTGTAGCGGATGTGCGCCTCGTTGGCCGACCATTGGGCGACCATGGTGACGATCCCGTTCGGCTGCGTGGTCAGGTTCGTGACCCACTGGCCGTCGCCGTACGCCTGCTGGTTGTCGGCGCGCTTCCACCCGGTGAACGTGTACCCGTCGCGGACGAACCCGTTCCGGTGCAGGTTCTGGCCGATGTTGTATTGGAACGCCTGATCCGGGGTGCCGCCGCCGGTCGCCCCGTTGCCGGCGAATCTGACTGTGTACCCGTTGCCGACCCAGTGCGCGTACACGGTCACGTTGTTGGTGAGCGGCGTGTTGAAATCGTATTTGTTTCCGCCGTTCGGGGCCGTGTACCAGCCGTCGAACCGGTAGCCGGGAATCTTGCCCGTGTCGCCGGCCGCCCAACCGGATTTGTCGGCGGCGGCCGTGTTGTAGGGCACGGTCTGCGATGCGGGCGTGCCGGGCGCGTTGCTGCCGGCGGGCGTGTTCACGTTGTACGACAGGGTGGGGTTGATGGCCCACAATGCGTATACGGTCTTCGCCCTGGCGGGCATGACGATCTCCGTCCTGACGTTCGCGTTCAGCGTGTTCCGGTCCATGGTGTCGGCGACGGGCACGTCCCTGTCGTTGGCGTCCGTGTTCGCGCTCCACCCGTAGAACGTGCGGTTGGTCTTGCCGATCTGGCTGGAATCCCAGCAGTCGGAGTCCATCTTCGCGGTCGCGAGGGTGATCCTGGTGCCGGCCGAATAGTAGACCTGGCAGCCGGATACGATGCCCGTGTCGGCGACGGTCTCCACGCGCACGGAACCGTCGGATCGGGTGATCGTCCGCTGGCCGGTCCCGTCATCCTGTCTGGCGATCGTGTCGGTCAGGATCCCGCGATCGTCGGTGGTGGTTCCGGACTCCGGTTCGGTGTCCCGGTCGGCGGCGGGCCTGGCCGTTCCGTTCGCCTTGGAGGCGATGGCCTCCGTCCTCGCGGCCGGAGCCTTGAACGCGGCCGGTTGCGTGGAATCCGCCTTCGAGGAGGAGGGCACCCTGCCCTTGCCGTTGTTGCCGTCGTAGTCGAGCTTGTACGCGGTCTTGAAGCTCACATCGTCCAGCAGGTTGCCCAGGTTCGCCTGGCGGCTATCCACGCTTTCGAACGTGAACGTGGTCGAACCGCCGGTGGCTATATACGTGCCCGTGTACGTCTCCCACTGCGTCGCGTGGTCGCGCGGGTCGGTGTTCGTCACCTTCGTGGCGATCACTTCGGATTTCTCGCCGACCTTGTCTCCATGCCCGTTGGAAACGGTGCGGGTCATGGGAACGACGGTGCGTGTGCCGTCCGCGGCGATCATCACCACGCGCATGCGATCCACGTATTCGTCGGTCAGGCTGGCGTGCTTGAGCGAGACCGTGTAGGCCACGTCCTTGACGGTTCTGATCGTTTGTTTGATGGCGGTGCCCGCCTGGTTGGCGGCGAGCTCCGCATATATGTTGTCGTTCCTGTCGAGCTGGAGCTCGACCTCGTTGGCGCGGCGCTGGTTCGGCACGCCAACGCTCGGGCCGTCCGTCTCGGATGAATCCCAGCCGAAACGGTTGGCGTCGAAACCGTCGAGCTTCACCCACTTGCAGGCATTGGGATCGTAACTGGGTTCGAACCGTTCGCCGCTTTTGCGTTCCACGGCGGACCAGTTTATCGAATGATCCATGTGCAGGCTCCTGGCGCCCGGATACTCGAAGTCCCCGTTCGTCAGCTTCTCCTGGCCCGCGTCGGCGGCCGGTACCGCGTTGGCCGGCAGGCCTGAGGCGTCCTGCATGGTCTTCGCCTTGCCGGTGGTGTCGGACGCCTTGCCGAAGGTCTTCGAGCTGATCTGGCTGGCCTGTTGCTTGGTTCCGCCGTTCGCGTCATAGGAGAGCGGGTAGGCGTAGGCGAACCGCACGTCGTCGATCAGGTTGCCGGCCACGTTGCTGATGCCGGTGATGGACTTGAACGTGAAGCGGGTGACCGGCTGGTTGGCGGGGATGATCACGCTGCCCGTGTAGGTGTCCCACTTGCCGTCCCATCCCGAGACCGCGCTGGCCACGACGTTCGACTTCTCGCCGACCTGGTCCTTGCCGTCGCTGGCGATGCGGGTCAGTTCGACCGGCCGCTCGTGTCCGGGCGTGCCGACCAGCACCTGCAGGCTGTCCGTGCCCATGGCAAGGGTACGGCTCGCGTGCTTCAGCTTGACCGTGTACACGGTGCTGAAGTCGTGCCGCGTATTGATGTCCTGGTACAGGTACGTGTTGGCCTGGCTCGCGGTGATCTCCCCGTAATAGTTGGAGCCGTCCCTCGACTGCTGGATTTCCGCGATGGGGGCTCGCCCGTCGACGGCCGCGTCCGTCTGGTTGGACTTCCAGCCGAAACCGGTGGCCTGGAAGCCGTCGATGTGCGCCCACTTCCTGGCGGCGCCCGCATCGCCCTTCACATAGTCGATGTTCGCGAAATTCCAGTCGGACTGGTAATCATTGCCTGCGGCCTTCCTCGCGGTGTCGAGGGATTCCCTGCCCTTGTAGGAGAACGAGCCGTTCACGAGCTCCGTCGGCAGGCTGCCGGACTTGCCGGCGATGGTCCTCGCCGTTGATGTGATGGTCTTGCCGATGTCGGGCATGCGGATCTCGTCCGCGTTCGCGGTGCCCGCCGTCAGGAGCCCGCCGCCCAGGAGGGTGCCCGCGGACAACAGTCCCGCGACCGCCCGTTTCAACCATGTGTGCATGTGTGTTTTTCCTTCCCCGCCCCTTGACTGTCCGTGACGGATGGACCAGGACCCGCACGAACCCCTTGCGGCGAGCCAAAAGAACCATGAATGAAAACGAGAGGGGAGGGGCGCGGGACACGGCATGATCCGGATTGTTCCGCGCCCCCGTATGTCAGACGGCCGGGGTGTCTCCGTCGTGCGTGAGCATCAGCGCGTCGCGGCGGTTGCGCGCGCCGCGCACGGCCATCATGCCGCCGGTCGCGAGCAGGGGCATGGCGCAGGCCAGCCAGAACGCGAACGCGAGCACGCCGCCGGTCTGCGGCAGTTGGGTCAGGTTCGCGACGTTCTTGACCTGGACGGTGTTGTTGTCCAGCCTGCTGGTCAGGTTCGGCACGGTGCCCGTCCCCCTGTACTGGATGCTCGTGCCCGCGTCGTCGATGGTGACGGTGAATGTCGGTTTCGCGTAGCTGGCGTAGCCGGCCGGCTCCCTGGTTTCGACGACCGTGTACGTGCCGTAGCCGAGGCCCTTGAACCGGATGAGGCCCCTCTGGCCCGCGTCGTCCCTGTTGTCGACCGTGCCGTCATGGTTCGTGTCGCCGGTCACGAACACGGTGGCGGAACCCTGGTCGGCCGCGTCCGACCATTTGCCGGTGTTCCGGTCGAGATTCATCCACTTGCCGTTGCGCTGGATCTGGAACCGGGCGCCGTCGAGCAGCGTGTTCACGTTGCCCGCGTCCACCTTCCGCAACGTGAAGTCGTAGGCCTTGATGTCGACCTTGTCCTGGTCGGTGATGGTGGTGAACCGGACGCCGTCGGTGAACGTGCCGTACGTGTGGACGGTGTTGTTCGCCGGATCGGTGATGCTCGCCTTGTCGACGGTCATACGGTAGGTGATGACGATCGTCCTGTTGGAGTATTTGTCGAGAAGGTTCCTGCCGTCGATGCCCCAGCCGCCGGCCGGAATCGCGAGATCCGGGTCGGCCGGCCGGTTGTCCGCGGTCTTCAGGGTCGGGTCGCCGGGGATGCTTTTCGCGTTGTTCTGCGTGGTCCCGTCGTAGATGATCGCGTCGGCCGTGATGTCGGTCTGCGGCGCGTTCTTCAACCGGACGCTCAGCGAGCCCTTCACGTACGTCTGGCCCTTCGGCTGGTCGATGAGCTTGAACTTGACGGCGGAGGCGGCCTGCTTGTTCGGCACGGTCACCTCGACCGTGTTGGTGACGGTGTCGCCGACGGTCACGCCGACCGGATCGGAGGCGGTGCCGTCCTTGCCGACCGTCGCGCCGTCGCGCTGCACCTGGACCTTCTTGTCGGCCCTCATGCTCTTCGACTTGACGACCGCGGTGCCGAGCGTACGCCACTGCGGGTCCTTCGCGTCGTTCTTCATGATGTTCGCGTTGCCGGATTTCGTGCCGACCATGATCGGGTTGCCCTCGGAATCGGTGATGTAGTAGAGGCCTTCGGCGGGCACGTTGATCGTCAGCGTGGACTGGGTGGTCGTCAGGTTCGCGCCGCCCTGGATGGCGGCCGGCTTCCGAGTGGACTGGGCCAGGGCCTTGCTGATGTTGCGCAGCTGCCTGGTCTGGGAGTCCATCTTGATGTTGGCGATGTTGCCCGCGTCATCGTAGCCGTACACCTTGGCGATGTCGTCGGCCGTGTCCGGATCGTAAGCGTTGGCGATGCCGATCGCGTCGGCCGCCCACGCGTTGGATGCCGTGTCGCCGCGCACGCCGAGGCTGCTGATCTGCGTGCCGTCCAGGATCTGGTCCGTGTACGTGCCGATCCGGTACACGTCGAACGTGTGGCCGGCCAGCGAATTGCCGTCCGCCCCGTTCAGGGTGATGGTCGCGCCGGCCGTCGTGCTCGTGGCCGCGGCGTCCGTGGCCGGC
>ERZ1032290.334-NODE-334-length-9893-cov-20.360134_pt1 | contig 9893 bp, 8 predicted proteins | sample MGYA00518163_ERZ1032290 | MGnify/ENA primary metagenome ERZ1032290 (study PRJEB33719, sample SAMN04261355) | wastewater metagenome | biome: periurban shantytown; feature: human; material: feces | host: Homo sapiens | place: Peru: Lima | collected 2012-01-15 ... | reverse complement strand
TTTCGCTCTCCGCCGATTTGCTGCTTCGCAGCAGACTTTACGCCCTTGCTGGACATAACGTCCAGCAGAAACGTAACACCCTCGGCGAAGCCGTAAATCGGAGAAGCCCAAAAAATGCGTTTAGCGAAGCGGCTAGCATTTTTGGGTTTCGACAACTCCTTCGGGATTATCAAGGGCGAGCAGCCCTTGATTCGTGCCTCCCGCGCCTCGAAAGTAGCGGGTGCTTTTCTGGTTCTCTTTTGACATCAAAAGAGAACAATTAGCCTTAATGAAAAAGCGCTCCATCCTGCGCCGCAGGCGCGAGAACCATTTCTGGTTCTCTTTTGGTGCGCAAAAGAGAACTTTAGCTTCTCTTCGCCGCCAGCGCGATACTCAGCTGTGCCACATCCGACGGCGACACGCCGGGGATGCGTCCCGCCTGCCCCAAGTTTTTCGGGCGAATGCGGGTCAGCTTCTCGCGGGCTTCCAGCGTCAGGCCGGTGAGCTCTGTGTAAGAGAAATCCTCCGGGATGAGGGTCTTCTCGTGGCGGGCCACCTCGTGTATCATCCGGTCCTGCCGGGCAATGTAACCCGCGTACTTGATTTCAGTTTCCAGACGCTCAGCCAGCATGGGCGTGATGCCCTCACCCCAGCCGATCATGCCCGCGATGAGCGGATAGTCGATCTCCGGCCGGCGCAGCAGCTCTTCGGCAATGCCGCCCTCCGCCGCCGGGGCAAGGCCCGCTGCTTCCATCGCGGCGCGCAGGTCCGCCGTGCGCAGATGGGCGTCATGCAGACGGCGGCGCTCTGCGTCCAGCACAGCCCGCGTCTGCTGGTACTTTGTCCAGCGGTCATCCTGCACGAGGCCGTATTCCCTGCCGATGGGCGTCAACCGGGTGTCGGCGTTGTCCTGACGGAGGGTCAGGCGGTACTCGCTGCGGCTGGTCATCATCCGGTAGGGGTCCATGACGCCCTTGGTCACAAGGTCATCGACCAGTGTGCCGAGATAGCTCGACTGCCTGGGCAGGATGAGCTGGCTTTCGCCCAATGCGTTCCGGGCAGCGTTCAGACCGGCCAGCAGGCCCTGCGCGGCGGCTTCCTCGTAGCCCGAGGTGCCGTTGAACTGTCCCGCACCGTAGAGGCCCCGCACCACCTTGCTTTCCAGCGTGGCTTCGAGGCTGGTGGGGTCTACGCAGTCGTACTCGATGGCGTAGGCCGGGCGCATGATCTCAATATTCTCGAAGCCCTTGATGCTCCGGTAGAATGCATTCTGCACATCCTCCGGCAGACTGCTGGACGCACCCTGCAGATACATTTCCTCGGTGTTCTCACCGCAGGGCTCCACGAAGATGGGATGCCGGTCCTTCCCTGCAAACCGCACTACCTTGTCCTCGATCGACGGGCAGTAGCGCGGGCCGACGCCCTCGATCATGCCGCCGTAGAGCGGGCTGCGCTGGATATTGTCCAGAATGATCCTGTGCGTCTCAGGGTTGGTGTAGGCGATCCAGCACTCCACCTTGTTGTGCATCGGGGCATCGGTCATGAAGCTGAAGGGCTGAAGCTCATTGTCCGGGTCGCCGGGCTGGCATTCCAGCTTGGCGAAGTCGATGCTTCGCCGATGCACCCGGGCAGGCGTACCGGTCTTGAAGCGGCGCAGCGGCAGACCGGCGGCCTTCAGGCTCTCGGTGAGGGCGTTGGCCGCGTGCATCCCGTCGGGGCCGGAGGCGTACCATGCATCGCCCACGAAAATTTTTCCGCCGAGGTTGGTGCCTGTGGCGATGACCACGCACTTTGCGCCATACTCCCCGTTCAGCTGGGTGACGATGCCCTTCACATGGCCGTCCTCCACCTCGATGGAAATGATTTCCGCCTGATGGATGGACAGCCCCGGCGTCAGCTCAAGGGCGTGCTTCATATATTCATGATAGCGCTTGCGGTCGGTCTGGACGCGCAGAGCGTGGACAGCGGGGCCTTTGCCCTTGTTGAGCATCCGGCTCTGTAAATAGGTGGCATCTGCCGCAAGGCCCATCACGCCGCCAAGAGCATCCAATTCGCGTACCAGCGTACCTTTTGCCGTGCCGCCGATGCTGGGGTTGCAGGGCATATTGCCGATGGCGTCCAAGCTCATCGTGAACACCGCCGTCTTTGCGCCCAGCATCGCGGCAGCATGGGCCGCCTCAATGCCCGCATGTCCGGCACCGATGACGATAACGTCGTAGTCTCCTAAATGGTTCATACTTTCCTCTATTTGCAACATAAAATCTTCGGCGAAGCCGTAAATCGGAGAAACGAGAAAAAAGCGTTTAGCGAAGCGGCTAGCTTTTTTCCGTTTCGACTTCTCCTTTGGGGTCTGAAAGGGGCGAGCAGCCCCTTTCTCGTGGATCCCTGTCCTTGCCGCGCTAAACACGCGGCATTTGCTTCGCAAACCGGACTGTCGGCTTGAAAGCCCCACTGGGGCTTTCATGGCTTCGCCACCGCCGAGCCTCTCAATCGCTGGTGGTTTTCTGGTTCTCTTTTGGTGCGCAAAAGAGAACTTAGCCCTGCGTAAAATTGATTTTTACTTCCCCACGCAGAATCTCTCAAATACCTCATTAATGACCGCCTCCGAGGCGTTCTCCCCTGTCAGCTCGCAAAGTGCATCCAGCGCGTCGTCCACACAGACCGACACAGCGTCCAGCCCGAGCCCCTGCGCAGCGTCCAGCGCTCCGGCCACGGCATCCCGGGCGCGGGTGGCAGCGGAAAGCTGCCGCTGCCCCGAGAGGCTGGCAGCGTGGGGGTCGATTTGGTTGGTCCCCAACAGGCGGGCTACCGCCGCCGCGATGACCTTCCGCGCCCCTTCTTCCTGACAGCAGACCGGCAGCACCATCGCAAAATAGGGTGCGATGAGCTCGGCGTCGAACCGGGTGGGCTTGTCCTCTTTATTGACCAGCGCGATGGCCGGACGGCCCCCGCAGCGCTGAGCCAGCTCCAGATCCTCCCGGGTCGGGCGCTCCGAGCCGTCGAAGACGGCGAGGATAAGCCCCGCCTCGTCCAGCTTCTTCCAGCTGCGGCGGATGCCTTCGGCTTCGATCTCGTCTTCCGTCTGACGCAGACCGGCAGTGTCGAAGAGATTCAGCCGGACGTCGCCCAGCTGAACAGCCTGCTCCACCACGTCGCGGGTGGTTCCGGCCACCGGCGTGACAATGGCCCGGTCGAACCCGGCCAGCAGGTTGAGCAGGGTGGATTTGCCCGCATTGGGCTTTCCCACGATGGCACAGTCCACGCCCTCGCGGAGGACAGCACCCGCATCGTAGCTCTGGATGAGGGCGTCCAGCTCCTGCTCTACCCCGCCTAAAACGTCGCAGAGATGGCTCTGGCTCAGTTCCGGAACATCTTCCTCAGGGAAATCCACCCAAGCGGCCAGATGGGCCTGCAAGGCCGTCAGAGCATCTTTCTGGGCCGCTATCTTCCGGGCCAGCGCACCGTTCAGAGAGGCATTTGCCAGCGCGGCCCCCTGTCGGCCATCGGCGGAGATGATGTCCATGACGGCTTCGGCCTGGGTCAGACTGAGCTTGCCGTTCAGGAAAGCACGGCGGGTGTACTCGCCGGGAGCGGCAGGCGACGCCCCCGCCGCAATGCAGGCTTCCACCAGCCGCCGGGCGACTGCACTGCCGCCGTGGCAGGAAAGCTCCACCACATCCTCGCCGGTGTAGCTGTGGGGCGCGCAGAAAAACAGCGCCACGCCCTCATCGAAAGCCTCTTCCCCCTCCACGAATGCACCGAACATGGCGGTATAGCCTTTGGCGTCCGCGACCTTTTTGGCTGGGTTGGCCGGACGGAACACCTTCGCCGCCACTTCATAGCTTTCCGGGCCGGACAGCCGCACGATGGCGATGCCGCCCGCACCCGGAGCGGTAGCAATGGCCGCAATGGTCGAATGCTGCATCTTCTCCCCTCCTTATGCGCAGATGAATACAGTATATTCTACCACGAACCGCCAAAAAAAGAAATATGCTGCGCAAAAAAGGGTGTGCAGCCCCTAAGAGACTGCACACCCCGTTGCGTGTGAAAGAAAAATCAGAATGCGGCAATATCGGCCGTAGTGATGGCCTTGCCGGGCAGAGTGCGGCTGTCGGCGTTCTCCGACAGAGCCAGCTTGCCCTCGCGCAGCAGCTTGACGGCCTTCTCGTGGTCAGCAGCGTTCCAGTTGTCGCCCACGAGCTTCCAGTTGTTGTCCACGTGCGGCTCGATGGTGCCGCCCTTGACGGTGCGGATGTACTCGCCCAGCAGTTCGCGGATGCCGCCCACATCGCCGCGCACGTCGATCTCCAGCAGCTTGGGCAGCTCGTCGCCCTCCTTGAAGATGTCAGCATAAGCCAGCAGCTGGGTGGTGGCACGGTAGTTGTTGACGGCCACCACGAAGCTGTCATCGTCCTGCACCGGACGGCCATCCATCCAGGTCAGGTTCTGGATGCGGTTGCCGGGCTGCTTGGAGATGTCGAGGTCATACTTGACGCCTGCAAAGGCATCGTACAGGTAGTAGCGGACGGAAGAGTCGAATGCGATGGTCACATCGCCCGGCTCCCAGGTCTTGAAGAAGGCAGCAGACCACTCCATGAACTGACGCAGCTGCCAGCCGTTCATCTGCAGCTTGTACAGGGTGTTCTGGTAGGTGTAGATGCTTGCCATGTCGCACTTGCGGATGGTGCCCTCGCGCATCTGGGAGGTCATGGAGGTCAGAGCCGTTGCGGACACCTGAGCGTCGGTGTAGTACATCTGTACCTCGTTGATAAAGTCCAGCAGAGCAGTATCCTGCACCATGGCCTGCGGCAGGCAGTCGATCTCGTTTTCGGGGGCCAGATCACCGCCGACCAGCTGGCCGATGGGGGTCACGGCGTCGTCCTTGGCGCGCTGGTCGTACTCTGCCAGCAGAGCGGTCAGCTCGGGGTCGGGAGCGTAGTCCTTGATGGTCAGGTTCTCAGAGGTGCGGTCCTTCACCTTCCACTTGCCGTTCAGGCCGCGCTCCAGATAGACGTGGATGTCGGAGACGGTGGCACCGGCATTCTTGTTCTCGACCACCAGCACGCCGTTGATCATCTTGTTGGGGATGCTCTTGTGGCCGTGAGCGGCGACGATGACGTCGAACTCGGGGCAGGCATTTGCCAGGTCGGTGACGCCGGAGCCATAGACGCCATACTCATTGTCAACGTCCATATGCATAACGCCGATGATGACATCCACATCGTTCTTGATCTTATCAATGATCTTGCGGCTCTCGTCCACCGGGTTGGTGACAGTCCAGCCCTCGAGGTTCTTGGCGTCCCAGCGGGTGATGTTGGGAGTGACCATACCGATGACGCCGATCTTGACGCCGCCCTTTTTGATGATGGTGTAGCCGTCCGCCAGAGGCTTGCCTTCGGGGCTGTAGACGTTGCCGGTCAGCACCTTGGCCTTCTGCTGGGAGAGCACCTTTTCCAGCGTGGCCATGCCATAGTTGTACTCATGGTTGCCGGTGACGTAGACATCGTAGCCGATGGCGTTCTGAGCAGCGATCATGGGGTGGACATCGTCGTTCAGGAACAGCTCAGCGGAGTTTGCCTGAATCGTGTCGCCTGCATCCACGACCAGCGTGGTCTTGGTGCGGTTCTCCTTGATGGCAGTTACCTGCTGGGCCACGCTGCCGGATGCGTCGGCCTTGTTGGCGGCGTAATCCCAGGGGTCAAACTTACCGTGGGTATCGCTGGTGGCAAGGATCTGCAGGTCCATGCTCCACAGGTCTTTGATGCCGGCAGCGGAAGCAGCCGGGACCAGACCACTCATTGCGGCGGCGGTAGCCGATGCACCGGCCACGCGCAGGAAATTACGGCGGGAGATCTTATTCTGTTCCATAATAATTCCTCTCTTTTTTGCTTGGTATACGCTCCGAAGCATTTGTAGCTCTAGTATAAGGCTTGCCGATATTGTTTTACAATGTGCAAATAGGAGAAAAATTTCTTCCGGAATTGGACATATTCTCCAATTTTTCGATAAGAACGACTTTTCTTTCGAAATTATTCTTTCAGATTCGCTTTTCATCGTAAACCATCTTCATGCAAAAGACGTGTAAATTTATAGTGTGCCTCGTACAAAAAAAGACCCTCCCCTGCACGGCTTCCGCCATGCGGGGGAGGGTCTTATCCTTCAGCTTTTACAGCTCGATCTTGCCGAAGCTCAGATCCGCGAAGTCATCCACACGCTCGGTGCGCTTGGGTGCCACAGGGGCAGCATTCTCGGCATCGCGCGGGGTGTAGGTGCGCTCAGGCACATTGGAGCGATAGCCGCCCCGGCCGCCGCCATTGCGCGGGCCGCGGCCATTCCGGTCACCACGGCGCTCGCCGCCGCGATGATAGCCGCCATTGCGGCCATTGCCGTTGCGGTCACGGCCGCCGCGGGGTCCGCGGGGACGTGCATTTGCGCTCTCGGCCACAGCGTTGGGGTCGGTGGAGTAGATGACCACACGGCGGTCACGGCCCTCGCCCTTGCTCTCGCTGCGGACGCCCTCCATCTTGCCGATGGCAGAGTGGATGATGCGGCGCTCGTAGGGATTCATGGGCTCCATGGCAAAGCTGCGGCCGGTGCGGCGCACCTTGGCACCGATGCGCTGTGCCAGTGCGGTCAGGTCGCTCTCGCGCTTGTCGCGGTAGCCGGCCACGTCGAGGCCCAGCTTGATGTAGTCGCCCTCGAGGCGGTTTGCCACGAGGCTTGCCAGATAGGACAGGCTCTCCATCGTCTCGCCGCGGCGGCCGATGAGGGCGCCCATCTTCTCGCCGTCCAGACGGATGATGGTAGCCTCACCCTTCTGCACAGCGCTGAACTTGACGTCCTGTACGCCCATCTTCTCGATGACATCCTTCAGGTAGTCCACAGCGGCCTTGACCTTGGCGTTCTCCTCGATGTTGAGGGGGACTTCCACCTCTTCGCCCTCTGCGGCGGGAGCAGCCTGCTCTTCGGCAGGGGCAGCTTCCTCAGCGGGTGCGGCAGGCTCTTCCACAGCAGCGGGAGCCTCAGGGGCAGTCTCTTCGACGACAGGCTCAGCCGCCACAGGAGCAGCCTTCTCCTCCACAACGGGAGCGGGTTCCTCAACGGGGGCAGCAGGAGCTGCCGCAGGCTCGTCCGGCAGCTCGACGCTGACGCGGACCTTGGCGGGAGTGAGCTTCAGGCCCAGAAAACCGGTCTTCTGGGGCATTTCCAGCACTTCGTAGCTGACGTTGATGTCGTCCTTTTCCACGCCCAGCAGAGCACAGGCGTTGGTGCGTGCTTCATCGACCGTCTTGCCGGTCGCTTCCTGCGTACGGATCATAACCGTCAATCCTCCTTTTTGTTCTGCAACTCGCTCAGCGGGACAGTGCGCTCGTCCTTGTAGCGCTCAGCATCCTGCTGGCGGGCATACTCGAGGCGGCGCTTGTTCATCTCGCTGGCGGAGATGTTCTTTTCCACGACCTCACCGGTCTTCTCGTCCTGGACCTTGATGGTGGTGCTCTTCACGCCGCGCTTCTCTTCCTTCTTGCGGGAAGCGATCTCGGCCTTGACCTGCTCCTTCATCTTCTCGGGGTCATAGATCTTGCGCATGACCTGGGTCTGGACGGTCATCACGATATTGGAAATGACGTAGTACAGAGAGAATGCGCAGGGAACGGTAAAGCAGAAGAAGACGTACATCAGAGGCATCATATACATGGTCAGCTTCATGCTGCCCTGCATCTCCTGGCCGGAGGCCTTCATGCTGATGTGGGTGGAGATGAACATGGTGACGACAGCCAGAATGGGGAAGATCAGCAGGGGCAGGTTGTCTGCTGCCAGGCTGTACTGCGGCACACGGGTCAGGTCGATGCCGAAGAAGTCCATGTGCTGGCCGAACTCCGTGATGGTGTTCAGCTGGTCTGCGGTGAACACAGAGGTGACGGTGGACTCACCGGCCAGCACCTGTGCGATGATATTGGTGTCGCGGGTCACCTGAGTGAAGCTGATGCCCAGAGCGGTCATGGCATCGCCTGCGGCGGTGATGGCCTCGGCGCCGATGTGGAAGATGCGCTGCAGCGGGCGGTACACGACCTCGATGACGCCGAACATGACGAGGAAGTTGACCAGCATGGGCATACAGCCGGCGGTGGGCTTATAGCCGTACTCCTGCTGCAGCTTCATCAGCTCTTCCTGCTGCTTTTCGGGCTTGTCCTTGTACTTTTTCTGGATGTCGGCGATCATCGGCTGGAAAGCGGACATCTTGGCCATGCTCTTCTGCTGGTTGAGCTGCAGAGGGATGCTGATCAGGCGGATGACGATGGTGAAGATGATGATGTCCCAGCCGTAGTTCGGGATGAGGTTGTAGATCCACTCCATCACATAGCCGAGAGGTACACCGAGGATGTACAAAATATTCATGTCTCTGTCCATTCTGCCCCGCCTGTGGTGCGGGACGGTTATTTTTATCGTAGGACACGCCGCCCACAGTTCAGCACGTCACAAGAAGCAATTATAATAGCTTTTCCTCTCAGCCTCCCCTCGCTAGGGGAGGTGGCACGGCGAAGCCGTGACGGAGAGGTCATCCCCGCTTCAGCGCTCTTTCAAAGAGCATCGACGAAGGAGAGGTGTCACGCCGCAGGCATGACGGAGAGGTTTTTCCCTCTTTTGTGTTCTTCCAAAGAGCATTGACAAAGAGGTCTTCCCCGCTTCAGCGCTCTTCCAAAGAGCATCGGCGAAGAGGTTTTCCACTTATTTTTCGTGTCTGGTGGAAAACAGAGCCGAGGCCGAGAGATGCCGGGCCGGATTTTTCCAGCGGCCCTTTTCCGGCACGGGGTCGTAGCCCCAGCGGCCCAGCGGATTGCACCGGGCGATGCGCCACGCCGTCAGCAGCAGCCCTTTGACGCAGCCGTGGGTGCGGATGGCCTCGATGCCGTACTGGCTGCAGGAGGGCGAAAAGCGGCAGTTCCGCCCCAGCCCCGGGCTGATGAACTTCTGGTAGAGCCGGATGAGCCCGCAGAGGGCTTTCTGAAAGATGCTCACGCCTCGGGTTTCCGGACCGGCGGCAGGGTGGCTGGGGGCTTTGCGCCCGGCTGCTTTGCCTTATCCGGCAGGCCGGCCTGGGCAAAGAGCTTTGCCACGATGGCGCTGAGCTGCCAGCTCTTGAGCCGGGGGGTCATGCCCCGGGCCACGAAAACGAGGTCGTAGCCGCCGATGTTGTAGTCGAGATGCTCGTCGATGGCGGCCTTCATGACGCGGCGGGCGCGGTTGCGCTGCACGGCGTGGCCGATCTTTTTGGTGGCCGTCAGGCCCACCCGGGTGCGCTTGCTCCGCGTTTTGAGCACGTAGAGCACCAGCGCCTGGTTGACATAGGACTTGCCGCGGGCATACACGCGGCCAAACTCGCCGTTGCGGCGGATGGGACGATAGCGCATCCTGTGCGCCTCCCTTCAGGTGATGTGGGAGCATCTGCCCGGAAAAAAGCAATGCTCAGTGTTCAGTATAGCAAAAAAACGCCGACATGAAAAGCTCATCCGGGCGTTTTCTCTGCCAAATCTTTGACAGTTTTTTTAGGCAATGCGACTATTCACCGCAGCTTTCCGGCCTTTTTCCCGAATGCCGGGTAAAAAAATAAGACCGCCAATCCAATATCAGCGGCCTTTTTGCGCATATTCCATTCTGCGCCGGACCTGATGCATACTGCTCAGGATCAGACGGTCAGGCTCTTGCGGCCCTTAGCACGGCGTGCGTTGATGACCTTGCGGCCGTTCTTGGTGCTCATGCGGGTCAGGAAGCCATGAACTTCCTTGCGCTGACGCTTCTTGGGCTGAAAAGTTCTCTTCATGGTGTATTTCCTCCGTAAAAACTCGTCCCCGGTATGGGGTCTATTCTGGTCCCAAAATTGGGACAGGCTTGCAACTCAACAGTATCTCCCACAC
>ERZ1032290.325-NODE-325-length-10209-cov-19.015856_pt1 | contig 10209 bp, 7 predicted proteins | sample MGYA00518163_ERZ1032290 | MGnify/ENA primary metagenome ERZ1032290 (study PRJEB33719, sample SAMN04261355) | wastewater metagenome | biome: periurban shantytown; feature: human; material: feces | host: Homo sapiens | place: Peru: Lima | collected 2012-01-15 ... | reverse complement strand
CTCATCGCCATGAAGGGCTACAGCCTGACCGGCGAGAAGATGAAGGAGATCCAGGCCGTCAACGCCTGCCGCCGCGACGCGGTTGCGAACGGCATGAAGCTGGAAGATGCCATGGAAAAGTGGCAGACTGTCGACCAGCTGCCCGCGGAGTACCGCGCCTAAGCTTTAACCCTGCGATTCTCTTTGTCCTTCCATAAACGCAAAGCCCCCCGGCATCGTGAGGATGCCGGGGGGCTTTGTTTAGTCTGCGTGGCAGGAAAAAAGAAAAGCCCCATGGCGGGATACGCCATGGGGGTTCTCTTTTGGTGCGGAAGATGGGACTTGAACCCACACGTCATAGACACACGCACCTCAAACGTGCCTGTCTGCCGATTCCAGCACTTCCGCTTGTTGCATTGACTGCAAGAGATATTCTAGCACAAACACCCCGGAAAAGTCAAGGCTTTTGCCGAAAAAAGATTTTGCAAAATCCCTGCCTTGTAAAGACTTGTTGGGAATGGTAGAATAAAGGCAGCAAAAAAAGGGGAGAACTGCCATGCAAAATTTAATTTTCAGCCTGAACGCGACCCTGCCGGTGTTCCTTGTCATGGTGGTGGGGTACGCGCTGGGGCAGCTCGGCTTTCTGCCGCCCGCGTTTTGCAAGGCGTCTGACAGGCTGACTTTTAAGGTGACTTTGCCGCTCATGCTGTTTCTGGATATGGGCAGCGTGGACATCCTGCACGACTTCCGGCCCAGGTTTGTGCTGTTCTGCTTTGCCGCCACCCTCGTCGGCATCCTGACCGTCTGGGCGGGGGCTAAACGTTTTTTGAAGGACAAGACGCTGGTGGGCGAGTTCGTGCAGGCGGGCTACCGCAGCAGCGCCGCCGTGCTGGGCGTGGCGTTCATCCAGAACATTTACGGCAGCGCCGGCATGGCTCCGCTCATGATTTTTGGCAGTGTGCCGCTTTTCAACATCTTTGCGGTGCTGATCTTGATGCTGGAATCGCCCGAGCAGCGCGGCGTGCCTGACCCGAAGCAGCTCTTGCGCGGCGTGGCCACAAACCCGATCCTGCTGGGCATTGTGTTTGGCACGGTCTATGCGCTGTTGCCGTTCACGCTGCCGCAGATCGCAACCAAAACCATCAGCAGCATTGCGTCGTTGACCACGCCGCTGTCGCTGCTGTCCATCGGCGCGTCGTTTGAGGGGACAAAGGCCATCAAAAAGCTCGGCCCCACGCTGGCGGCGGCGTTCATAAAGACCGTGGGCCTTGCGGCGGTGTTCCTGCCCTGCGCGGTAGCGCTGGGCTTTCGGAATGAGGAACTCGTCGCACTGCTTATCATGCTGGGCAGTCCCACGACGCCGAGCGCTTATGTCATGAGCAGGAACATGGGCCATGAGGGCGTGCTGACCTCGAGCTGCATTGCCCTGACGACCCTTCTCTCCGCCCTGACGCTGACAGGCTGGATCTTTGTTCTGCGGAGCGGGGGATACTTATAACGGAAAAAGGCTTCCCCCATCGGGGGAAGCGGACTGATGAGGGCCGCGTTGCCGACAATATCCCGTTTACGGGAAACAGCGCAAGCTTCGCCCTCATCCGACCTCGCTTCGCTCGGCCACCTTCCCCCGATGGGGAAGGCTTTTTGTTTTTTATGGCTTCTCCTCCGGCTCGGCTACGGGCACGCCGCGGTGCTCCACGGGCGTCGAAAAGACGATCTGCGTCCGGGTGCGGCCAAACTGCTGCAGGTGGTTGATGAACTGATCCAGCTCCTGCGTCGTACCGAACAGCACTTCAATCAGCATACTGTAATCGCCGGTGACGCAGTTGCATTCCACCACATGGGGGCAGCTCTGGATATAGGGGTAAAACTCCGGCTTGCGCTGGGGGTCCATGTCCAGATTGATGAACGCCTTGACCATGTAGCCCAGCTTCGGCGCGTCGACCTGTGCCTGGTAGCCGGTGATGGTGCCGGAGCTTTCCAGCCGGGCCATGCGGGCCGACACGGCGGGGCTGGACAAAAACACATGGTCGGCAATTTCTTTTAACGGTGCGCGGGCGTTGTTTTGCAGAAGGTCGATGATTTTACGGTCAATGTGATCCATGGTAACACCTCGTTTTAGGCAAAAAGCTCCCGTTCGTGTGCGCCATTGCACCTGAACGAGAGCTTAGTCAGCTTTACTATGCAAAGAATTTTACCATACGGAAAGCAAAAAGTAAAGCGATTTGCAAAATAAATTAAGTCGGCAACTCGGCAGGGGCCCGTCTGCCTTGTGCCTCACATATCCGGGAACACATTCCGCGCACTGATAAGTGCATTGTTATAGTACATCTCAAAATGGCAGTGGGGACCCGTGGCAGCGCCGGTGGCCCCCACATAGCCGATCAGCTGCCCCTTTTCCACGGTCTGCCCGGCCTGCACGACAAAGGACGACATGTGGGCGTACAGCGTTTTGTATCCGTTGCCGTGGTCGATCTCCACATAGTAGCCCCAGCTCATGGTGGGGTGGTTGTGCCACTGGGCGGCAATGACCGTGCCCGCGTCGGCGGCATAGATTGGCGTGCCGTAGGGGGCCGTGATGTCCACGCCGCGGTGTCCATAGGGCAGACTGGCCCACCGGCTGATGCCCGAATACCCCGGCACCGGCCAGAGAAAGCTGCCTGTGCCCAGCCTGCCGATCATGCCGCTTTTCAGCCGCGTGCCGCGGTGGATGACCTCCGGCACGGAGGCCTGCACAAGCTGCACATCCAATACGCGGGTGCTGACGACCTCGCCCGCCACGGTTGTGATCTCGCTGGTGACAAGCTCGCTGCCGTTCTGCCCGGCCTGTACGGTCTCGGTTTTGCCAAAATCCAGCCCCGCGTCCTCGATGGTCTGGGTCTCAAACGGCAGCTCCCGGGTCACGGTCTCGTACCGCACGGCCTTGACCTGCAAAAGGTCGTCCGCCCGCAGTGCGGCGGTCAGGTCGTGGTACGGTGTGATGGCCGCGGCAGGGTAGATGCCGTCCACCAGCCGCAGGGCGTGGACAAAGTCGGTCTGCACACCGTCGGTCTGCCACGGCGCACGCACAGCGTACAAAAACTGCCGCAGGTGGTCGCCCTCGTCGGTGACGAACCGCAGCGCGCCGTCCAGATAGACGGCGGTGCCCTCGGTAATCTCGCCGCCTGCGGCGCGCAGGATGGCATCTGCGGTCTCGCGCTCGGTCATGGGGCGGGTGTCGGCGTCGGCCATGACAAGGGTGTACGCGGGCTGGACGTTCCAGCCGACCACGCCGGTCAGGCGGGCCTGTACGTCGGCGCGGGCTGCGTCGAACGCCTGCTCGTCTGTGACATAGCCCACGACCTGCCCGCCGACCTCGACCCGCAGCACAAAGGGCCGCGCCAGCGCGGTGCGCACGAACCATGCCAGCACCCCGGCAGCCAGCAGGGGCACGGCGTACCCCGCCAGCTGCCGCGGATGGGTGAGCGCTGCTTTAAAGCTGTCCGCCGCCCGCACTGCGGGCCGCAGCACCACAGCCAGCAGCGTAAGCAACGCCCGCGCCGCGCCGTGTGCCAGCGCCGCCAGCCCGCGTCCAACGCGCACCGCGGTGTATTCCACATGGAAGCCTGTGTAGTATAGAAAATCTCCGAAGGTCAAAGCAATACACGTTCCTTTTAGCTTTCCCGTAGGGGCCGGGCATGCCCGGCCCTGCACCTTCCCGTAAGCGCCCGTCAGCGGGACACCTGCGGGCCGGGCATGCCCGGCCCCTACGCGGCATTTAATGCGTCGGCACAAACCCCAGCGGGTCTACTCTGCTGCCGTCCACGCGCAGCTCCAGGTGCAGATGATACCCGCCGCCCGCGCCGTAGACATTGCCGGTGTTGCCCACATACCCGAGCAGGTCGCCCTTCTGCACGGCGGCCCCCTGCGCCACGGCGATGCTGCTCATGTGGGCGTACAGGCTGTCGTACCGGTGGCCATCGTCCGCGGTGCCGTGGCTGACCTGCACGCAGTTTCCGTAGCTGTTCATCGTCCGCGCGGCGCTGACGACACCGTCCGCAATCGCATAGATGGGCGTGCCGCCCGGAGCGGCAAAATCGGTGCCGCGGTGGGGAATACCCCAGGGGTCCGGCTCGGCAAACTGCGTCGTGATGCGCCCGTAGCTGTCCAGCGGGCAGCGGAAGTCAAGGCTCGTCAGGTGCAGGTCCGCCGTTGTGTAGCGTCGGCTCTGTTCCCGCACATAGGCGTCCAGTGCGGCGGTGGCGTCCTCATACGCCTTTTTCGCGGCGTCGGTCACGGCGGCCTGTGCCTGGGCCGCGGCCTGCTGGGCGGTCAGTGTGCTGTTCGCGTCGAGCAGTGCGGCCTCCAGCGCGGTCTGCGTGTCGGCCAGTGCTGCCTGCTGCTGCTCAAGTGCCGCCTTGGCATCGGCGGCCTGCCGGGCGGCCTCGTCCGCTGCGGCGCGGGCCTGCTCCAGTGCGGCGGCCTCGGCGTCCAGTTCGGCCAGAACCGTGCTGTTCCGCGCGCTCATCTGCTGCAAAACCGCGTCGAACGTCAGCAGCTGGTACAGGCTTTTGGCCTGTGCCAGCAGCCAGACGGCTCCGCCGCCGTCCAGCCGCTGCATCGCGCGCAGCTGCTCACGGCAGACGGCCAGCCGCGCGTCGTACTCGGCCTGCTTGGCGTCCAGTGCGGCGCGGGCGGCGTCCGCCGCGGCCTGCCGCTCGTCCAAAACGGTCTGCGCATTTTGCACGGCGTCGGTCACGGCGGTAATTTGCCCGGCCAGCTCGGCGGCCTGCCCGGTCAGAGCGGCAACCTCGCTCTCGGTCTGCGTCTGTTCGTTTTGTAATTCTTCCAGGGCCGACTGTGCGGCTTCGTACTCCTGCCGCGTCTCGGTCTGCTTTTGCGTTAATTCGCTCTTTTTATCAGCCGCGTAAGCGGTCAGGCCCGAAAAAAGGGTACAAAAAAGCAGCCCCGCCGCCAGAGCAGCGGCGGGGAAGTGCCTGTATTTCATCTTGTTACTCCGCTAATAGGGCAGTCCCGGTCAGGTCTGCGGGCGCGCTGTCCTGCCGTGCCTCAAAGTGCAGGTGCGGCCCGGTGGAATTGCCGGTGCTGCCCACATATCCCAAGACCTGGCATTGAACCACGGACTGCCCGGCAGAGACGAGCGACGACTTCAAGTGCTGATACTCCGTTTCCAGCCCGCCGCCGTGGTCAAGCACGACATAGTTGCCCTTTTCAGCATCGTAGTCGGCGGTGGTCACGATGCCATCGGCAACGGCGTAAACCTCCGCGCCCTCCTCAGCGGCAAAGTCAATGCCGGGGTGGCCGTTTTCGGGGTCATAGCCGCTGACCTGCGGCGGGGGCGCGACCGGCAGGGTAAAGAGCTCCACGCCGGAAAGGGCTGCGGCTCCATCGGCGGCAGTCACCTGGTCGGAACTCGCATTGCGCACAGCTTCGGCCAGGATTTCATCTGCCTTTTCCTGCGTCAGTTCGGCGGCATCGCTGCCGTCGTAGGCGGTAAAATAGCGCGGCTCCACCAGCGTGCCGTTGACATGCATCTCAAAATGGCAGGCGTTGCCGGTTGTGTAGCCGGTATGCCCCACGTACCCGATGACCTGACCGGCGGTCACGGTCTGCCCGACCTGCACGGCGCAGGACTTCATGTGGGCGTACAGCGTGACCCAGCGCAGCCCGTCGGCGTCGGTACCGTGGTCGATCTCCACAAAATTGCCCCAGCTGTAATGCTCCTGCGCGGCCAGCACAACACCGTCCGCGGCGGCGTAAATCTCGGTGCCCTCGGCGGCATGCAGGTCGTCGCCCCGGTGGCCGCTGTCCTTGCTCATGAAGCGGGAAATGTATTTGTACTGCACCGGGCAGGCAAACCGCGGGCTGTTGGCGGCGTCACTTAACGTCGGCAGCGTCGCGGCGGGCATGGCTGCGGGCGTCTCCGTGGGCGCAGGTGTCGGTGTCGGCTCTGCAGTCTCGGCAGTAGCGGCGGGCGGCTCCGGCGCGGCGTGGGACGCCTCCACCTGCGGGCGCACCATGCAGGCCGTCACGCTGACGCCCACGGCCACGGCGCAGAGCGCCAGCGCCCCCGCACCCAGACGGCGGTAGTGCAGCAAGTGCACAATGCGCTCCTTCACGCTGCCTTGCCCGAAGGCAAGACTTCCGGGTGTTCGGATGGGGCGTCCCTGCATGGCAAACTGCAGCAGGCTCTCACAGTAGGTGCTGCGCTCGGCCAGCGTGCAGCCCTGCACGGCTGCCTCGTCGCAGGCGGCCTCCATGTCATGCTCAAAGGCGCGCAAGGCCAGCCACGCCAGCGGATTGAACCAGTGCAGGCAGACGACGGCATAAAACAGCGGCTTCACCAGCGGGTCGCGGCGGCGGATGTGGGTCCGCTCATGCAGCAGCACAGCCTGCCGCGCCGGGCCTTGCAGGCTGTCCGGCAGGTAGATGCGCGGGCGCACAAAGCCCAGTGTGAACGGTGTGGGCACGCACGCCCCGCCGTAGCAGCCGTCGGGCGTTTTGCAGGCCAGCGCCACACAGCGCTTTAATTTCAGGTAGCCGATGCCCCCGCGCACAGCCAGCACCAGCACACCGACCAGCCAGACCGCCGCCAGCGCGTGCCACGGCGTCAGCCTGGCGTACCAAGGCAGCGGGGCCGCAGCTGCGGCTGCGGCGGAGGCAGGGGGTAGCAGCGGCAGCTCGCCCAGCTCCTGCACGGTGTCGGCGGCAGCGGCCAGCGGGGCGCTCTCCGGGCGGGGCAGCTTCAGCGGGATGCCCCACGGCAGCACAAACCGCAGCCCTACGGCCAGCCACAGCCAGCACAGGAACCGACTGGGCGCATGGGCGCGGCGCAGGGCCCTGCAGACCAGCCATGCGGCCAGCGCGGCCACACCGCCGCGGGCGCTCAACAGCAAAAAGGCAAGAACGGTACTGCGCATGGCTATTCCTCCTTATAGCGGGCGGCGTCGAGCAGCGCGCGGATCTCGGTGGCCTCGGCGTCGCTGATGGGCTTTGAGTTCAAAAACGCGGCCACGAACCGCGGCAGACTGCCGTCAAAGGTCTTGTCCACCACTGCGGCGCTCTCGGCCTGCTGGACGTCCTCCTTTTTAATAAGGCTCGTCACGCGGCCATCGGCGTTTTGCAGCACGCCGCGCTCGCAGAGCTTTTTTAAAACGGTGTAGGTCGTGCTTTTTTTCCAGCCCAGCCCCTCGGCGGCCAGCGCGACCAACTGCCCGCTGGGCAGCGGCTCGTTGTCCCACACAAGGCAGGCAAAGCGGTATTCGCCGTCAGCAAGGCGAAGCGGTTCATGGTTCAGCATAGGGTAAGCTCCTTTTGGTTTATTGCAATAGACCTATCTCTGCCTATAGTCTACTACGATAGACCAAAAATGTCAATAAAAAATCTCCGCCGGTGGTGCACGGTGGGGCATCAAATCCGGAAATGGAATAAAAATTTATGCATTATTCGATGCTTTTGAAATTTTTATCCCTTATCCGTAATTTCTGAGTTCGCCCGCTGGGAAATTTCCATTATAATATAGGCAGTAAATTGAAAAGGAGTACCCAGCGATGCGAGCAATAAACCTGAAAACGAATCATCTTACCGCGCCCCTTGGCATGGATGCCGGGCCGCTGTTCTTGTCTTGGCAGTGCGTTGACGGCGTGCGCCAGACTGCCTATGAAATTGAACTGACCGCGAACGGCGAGACTGTTTGGCACAGCGGCAAGGTGCAGAGCGCCGCCTTGCACGCCGATGCCCCGACTGTGGGCGGTTCACGCGTGCGTGGGTGCTGGCGCGTGCGCCTGTGGGACGAAAACGACACCCCCGGCGCGTGGAGTGAGGCGCACTTTGAAACGGGCTTGGCGCAAAGCGACTGGCAGGGTGAATGGGTAGACCCCGAAACGGAAGAAATCGACATCTCCGGGGATGATGCCATCAACGCCTTTGCCCGCCCCAACTGGGAGCGCAAGCAGGCGGAAAAAGAAGCTGCAGGCAAGGGCGCAGCCGAGCCGTACAAGCCCCATCGTCCGGCATCGTACCTGCGCAAAACCTTTACTGCAGCCAAGGGTGAAGCGCGGCTGTACATTACCGCCAAAGGGCTGTATGCGGTATGGCTGAACGGTGTGCGTGTCGGGGATATGGTTTTAGCCCCCGGCAGCTTTACCGGCAACAAGCACCTTGCAGCACAAACATACGATGTAACGCAATATTTGCGCGACGGTGAAAACGAGCTGCTGGTTGCCCTTGGTGACGGCTGGCACCGCAGCACAGGCGGCGTGGACGGTGACCGCGACTTGTTCGGTGATACGCTGGGCGTGCTGTTTCAGCTGGAGGTGAACGGCAAGCCGATCTGCGTTTCTGACGGCACGATGCAGGCAACGCAGTGCGGGCCAATCCGCCAGAACGATATGCAGCAGGGCGAGGTCTATGACGCACGGTTCGAAGGCAGCTTGACCGGCTGGCACGGCGTGCGCGCCTACCGCGACGACCTGCCCATCACTGGCATGAATACCGTGCCGATTCTGGAACACGAAGCCTTCCCCGGCAAGCTGCTGCAAACGCCCAACGGCGAGACCGTGCTGGACTTTGGGCAGAATATCGCCGGCTATGTGGAGATGGCGCTGACCGCCCGCGCCGGGCAAAAGGTCAAGCTGACCTGCGGCGAAGCGCTGGACGAAAACGGCAACTTTACCCAGGAAAACTTCCAGGACCGTGCCCGCCACAAGGAGGGCGGCACCGCCCAGATGCTGGAGCTTGTCTGCAAAGAGGGGAAAAACCACTTCAAGCCCCACTTCACCATCATGGGCTTCCGCTACGCCAAGGTCGAAACCGACGCCGACTTGACCGATGCTGTGTTTACTGCTCACGCCGTCTACTCCGATATGGCGGTGACAGGCAAATTTACCTGCGGAAATAACGCGGTGAATCAGCTTGTCAAGAACAGCATTTGGAGCCAGAAGGGCAACTTCTGCGATATCCCCACCGACTGCCCGACCCGCGAACGCGCAGGCTGGACAGGGGATATGGGCGTGTTTATCGAAACCGGCCTGACCCTGATGGACTGCTACCCCGTGGCGGAAAAATGGCTGGCGGAGTGCCGCCTGAACCAGTACCCGGACGGGCGCATGGCGAACATTGCCCCGCCGAATGCCCGCCCCGGCTATATGACCCCGATGCTCTGCATGTCGGCAGGGTGGGGCGATGCGGCGATTCTGGTGCCGTATGCCCTGTACAAACGCACGGGTGACCGCAAAATTCTGGCGGACAACTATGAGATGATGCAGCGCTGGTACGGCTTTTTGCTGGGGCGCGCGCAGCAGACGACCGATGAGCAGCAGGGCGGTGATTACGCCAAGTTCACCGTTTTAAACGGCATGGACTACGGCGAATGGTGCGAGCCGGGCATCACCCCCATGCAGGCGATGATGAACCCGCGCAAGAGCGTCGGTACGGCGTATTTGGCCTACTCCGGGCGCTTGCTGGCAGAAGTAGCGGAAGCACTGGGCAAGGCGGACGATGCCGCCAACTACCGCGGCACCGCCGCCAACGCGGTAAAAGCCTACCGCGCGGCGTTTACCGAGAACGGCGTAATCAAGTCTGACCGCCAGTGCGAGTATGTCCGTGCCATTGCCTTTGCCCTGCTGGGTGAGGACGAAAGCAAAGCGGCTGCCGCAACGCTGAACCAAATGGTCATCGAGAACGGCTGCCACCTGAACACGGGCTTTTTGTCCACGCCGTTTTTGTGCGATGTGCTGGCAAAATACGGCTATGCGGACACTGCCTACAAGCTGCTTTTGCAGCCCGACGCCCCCGGCTGGCTGTATGAGGTCGGCAAGGGTGCGACTACCGTATGGGAAACCTGGACGGGCATTGACGAAAACGGCAAGCCCCACGAATCCCTGAACCATTACAGCTACGGCGCAATTTGCGGCTGGCTGTTCGGCGGTGTGTGCGGCATCCGGTACACGGACGGCGCACTGACGATTGCACCTACGCCCGACAAATCGCTGGACTGGGCAAAAGCCACCTACGATTCCCCAGCCGGGCGCATTGTAAGCGGCTGGCGGTATGACGGCGATGTGGTAACCTATGAGTTTGAGATCCCTGCCAATCTGACCGCCGATGTCACCCTGCCCGACGGACGCAAGCTGACCCTTGCCCCCGGAAAGCACACAGTATAAACAGTATAAGAGGAAAGCGCCTGCCCTGCCGTAAAGCTTACGGCAGGGCAGGCGCTGTTTTTGATAAACT
>ERZ1032290.324-NODE-324-length-10265-cov-22.944956_pt1 | contig 10265 bp, 7 predicted proteins | sample MGYA00518163_ERZ1032290 | MGnify/ENA primary metagenome ERZ1032290 (study PRJEB33719, sample SAMN04261355) | wastewater metagenome | biome: periurban shantytown; feature: human; material: feces | host: Homo sapiens | place: Peru: Lima | collected 2012-01-15 ... | reverse complement strand
GGAAAATGCGTTGCTGCGGTAAGTTGGCGGGCGACCAATGGTCGCCCCTACACACACAATAAGGCGGGAATGCAATTCTTTTGACGGTCTGAATCGACAGCGTGCAACGGATTTGGCACACTGTCGACTTTTTTGTTTTGGGCTTACGCCGTCACATCCTCAAACTGACTGTTGTACAAATCGGCATAGAACCCGCCGGCTTCGATCAGCTCGTCGTGGGTGCCCTGCTCGACAATGTCGCCCTCGCGCATGACCAGGATCAAATCGGCATCGCGGATGGTGGACAGGCGGTGCGCGATGACGAAGCTCGTGCGGCCCTGCATCAGGCGGTCCATAGCCGTCTGGATGCGCTGCTCGGTGCGGGTGTCAACGCTCGATGTCGCCTCATCGAGGATCAGGATGCGGTTGTCCGCCAAAATCGTGCGGGCAATCGTCAAAAGCTGCTTCTGGCCTTGGCTGACGTTGGAGGCGTCCTCGTTCAGCTCCATCTGGTAGCCGCCGGGCAGCGTGCGGATAAAGTGGTCGGCGTTTGCAGCCTTCGCGGCGGCAATGACCTCCTCGTCCGTGGCATCCAGACGGCCATAGCGGATGTTCTCCATGATCGTGCCCTTGAACAGCCAGGTATCCTGCAGCACCATGCCGAAGCCCTCGCGCAGGTCGCTGCGGTCAAAGTCCCTGACGTTGTGGCCGTTCAGCAAGATTTCGCCGGAATCCACATCATAGAACCGCATGAGCAGCTTGACCATTGTGGTCTTGCCTGCGCCGGTGGGGCCGACGATGGCAACCTTCTGGCCGGGCTTGACATTGCAGCTGAAATTGTGGATGACGGTCTTTTCCGGCGTGTAGCCGAATTTTACATGGTCAAACGTGACCTGACCGTCGATGCAGGCGGGGTCGGCGCGGCGGGCGGGGTCTGCCAGCTGGTCCTCCTCGGGCTCGTTCAAAAATTCAAAGACGCGCTCGGCGGCGGCGGTCATGCTTTGCAGCATGTTGGACACCTGCGCCAGCTGCTGGATGGGCTGGGTGAAGTTCTTGACGTACTGGATGAACGCCTGAATATCGCCGATGGTGATGGCGCCCGCTGCGGCAAAAATGCTGCCGACGATGGCAACGGCCACATAGCCCAGGTTGCCCACAAAGTTCATGATGGGCTGCATCAGGCCGGACAAAAACTGCGATTTCCACGCGGATTCGTACAGCTTATCGTTCGCGGCGTTGAAGTCGTCCAGCACGGCGGCCTCGCGGTTGAACGCCTTGATGACGTTGTGGCCGGAGTAGACCTCCTCGACCTGGCCGTTGACAACGCCCAGTGTCGCCTGCTGCGCCTTGAAATACTTCTGGCTGAACTTGACGACCACCAGCACCAGCGCCAGCGAGACCGGCAGGATCAGCAGGGCAATCAGCGTCATTTTAGGGCTGATGGACAGCATCATGATGAGCACGCCGACCATCGTCGCAACGCTGGTGATCAGCTGGGTCACGCTCTGGTTCAGGCTCTGGCCCAGCGTATCCACGTCGTTTGTGATACGGGACAGCACCTCGCCGACGGTGCGCTTTTCAAAGTAGGCCAGCGGCAGGCGGTTGATCTTTTTGCTGATCTGGTCGCGGAAGTCGTAGCAGACCTTCTGCGACAGGCCGGACATGAGCCAGCCCTGAATGAAGCTGAACGCCGCGGACAGCAGGTACATGCCCAGCAGGAACAGCAGCACCTTGCCGATGTAGGCAAAGTCGATGCCGCCCACGCCGCGCAGCTTGGCGATCCAGCCGGTGGCCAGCGCCGTGGTGGCCTTAGCCAGGATCTTCGGCCCTGCAATGTTGAAAATGGTTGACAGAACAGCAAAAACAATGACGACGACCAGCGACAGCTTATACTTGCTCATAGCGGCCAGCAGCTGGCGCAGCGTGCCCTTGAAGTCCTTGGCGCGCTCCGTCGTCATGCGTCCGGGTCTTGGCATATCACTCACCCTCCTTCTGCAAATTCAGTTCCTTCTGGCTCAGCTGGCTGCGCGCAATTTCCTGATACGCGGGGCAGCTTTCCATCAGCTGGGCATGGGTACCCTTGCCGACGATGCGGCCCTCATCCAGCACCAGGATCTGGTTCGCGTGCAGCACGGTGGAGATGCGCTGCGCCACAATAATGACCGTGGCGTTGTCGGTTTTAGCCTTCAGCGCACGGCGCAGCGCCACGTCGGTCTTGTAGTCCAGCGCCGAGAAGCTGTCGTCAAACAGATAGATCTGCGGGTGCTTGGCAATGGCGCGGGCAATCGAAAGGCGCTGCTTCTGCCCGCCGGAGACGTTGCTGCCGCCCTGGGCAATCGGGCTGTCGAAGCCCTCGGGCTTGGCGGAGATGAACTCCGTGGCCTGGGCGATCTCGGCGGCCTGCTCTGCGTCGGTGTCGGTGATGTGGTCGCCGCCGAACTTCAGGTTGGATGTGATCGTGCCGCTGAACAGCACGCCCTTCTGCGGTACATAGCCCAGCTCGTCGTGCAGCTGTGCCTGGGTCATGTCGCGCACGTCAACGCCGTCAATCGTCACGCTGCCCTCGGTCACATCGTAGAAGCGCGGGATCAGGTTGAGCAGCGTAGATTTGCCGCAGCCCGTGGAGCCTATGATGGCCGTTGTCTCGCCGGGTCTGGCCGTGAAGCTGATGTGCTCGAGCGCGTCCTCGTCGGAGCCGGGATAGCGGAAGCTGACGTCATGGAACGCCACAACGCCGTGGGTGCCGTCCGCGGGCAGTGCCTTGGGCGCAGCGGGGTCATGGATGGTCGAGGGGGTCTTGATGACCTCGTCAATGCGGTCCGCAGCCACACCGGCGCGGGGCAGCATGACGGCGACCATCGAGAGCATGAGGAAAGACATGACGATCTGCATCGTGTAGGTGATGAACGCGATCATCTCACCCACCTGCATGTTGCCCAGATCCATCGCCTTGCCGCCGAACCAGACGATGAGCAGGCTCGTGCCGTTCATGATGAGCGTCATAAACGGCATCATGGCGACCATCGTGCGGTTGGTGAACAGCTGGGTCTTCATCAGGTCGGTGTTGGCCCTGTCAAAGCGCTTTTCCTCAAATTCCTCGCGGCTGAACGCGCGGATGGGCATAATGCCGGTCAGGATTTCGCGGCTGACAAGGTTCAGCCGGTCCACCAGGACTTGCATCTGCTTGAATTTCGGCATGGCTACGTTCATCAAAACGGCGATGAGCGCCAGCAGCGCGGCCACGGCCACAAAGATGATCCATTCCAGCCCCGTGTTGCCGCTGGCAACGTGCATGATGCCGCCAATGCCCAAAATGGGCGCGTAGGCTACCATGCGCAGCAGGATCACGCAGACGAACTGCACCTGCTGGATGTCGTTCGTGGTGCGGGTAATCAGCGAAGCAGTGGAAAATTTTTCGATTTCGGCGTTGGAGTAGCCGACGACGGTCCTGAACACGTCGCGGCGCAGGTCACGGCCAATGGCGGCGGAGACGCGGGACGCGATAAAGCCTACGGCGACGGCCACGGCAACCATGAGCAGCGTTAAAGCCAGCATCTGGCCGCCCGTGCGCAGCAGATAGGACATTTGCACGTCATGGGCAATGCCCTGAGCGTCATATTCCAGCGCGACGAGCAGCATGGCTTGGCTGGACAGGCTGTCGGCGACGGTCTCGTCCAGCTGGGCGAGACCGTCCGTCAGCTGGCTCTGCAGCATTTCCCGTGCGCCGGGGGCCTGGGACGCGGCGGCCAGCTGCGTGGCGACGGCGTCGAGGTCATAGGCCGTGGGGGCCACGGTGTCGGTGCTACCGGCGGCAGTGGCGGCATTCTTCGCCGCGGCCATGTACAGCACAACGTCCGGCGTTGTGAACGCATTTGCCAGCGCGGCGGTGTCCGCGTCCGGGTTCAGTGTGCGCATACCGTCCGCATCGGGGTCGGAGTAGGCTTCGTCCGCCAGTGCGGCGTCGTCCTCGGACATGAGCAGCTCGAGCGCCTGCAGCGTTGTGCTGCGGACGGTGTCGGGCACGGGGCTTTCAATGCCGCCCTGCTGGATGCCGGTGTCCACAATTTTGCTTGTGTAGTCGGGCAGGCTTAAATCGCAGTATGCCTGCACGATGAGCAGCGCAACGACGGCCAGGCAGGCCGCCCAGTGCCGCCCCAGCTGCTTAAAAATTTTCGTCATGCGGGGGTTCTCCTTTCAAATCGGTTTTCATAGCGGCGTTCTCGGCCTCGATGGCGGCGAGCAGAGCGTCCTTTACGGCGTTGGCCTGCGCCAGCTGCTCCGGGGTCAGCCGCGCCATGATGCGGGCAAAGTAGTCGTTCATGGCCTGCTCATTGGTTTTGCGGGCGCGCTCCCCTGCCGGGGTGATGCGCACCAGCGTCTTGCGGCGGTCCTTGGGGTCGGTCTCGCGGACGATGTGGCCGTCCTGCTCCATCTGACGCAGCCCGCGGGAAATCGCCGGCATAGGCTGGTGCATCTGCCGCGCAATGTCCGAGACATAGATCGCGCCGTCACGGCCGTGCTGCTCAATGAGATTGTACAGACTTTGCAGCATGCCATAGCGGCATTTGGGCTGCCCGGCCAGTGCCATGCGCATCCCGCGCCTGGACAGTGTGTGCAGCCGCGCCACAAAGCGGAACACCCCGCTCAGATAAGGGGTTTCAGTGCCCATTGGTGAACACCTCCTGTTAATAGTTGGCTTGTGTTAATTATTAAAACATGATAATAATACACCCTCCTGCACCGCGGTGCAAGAGGGTGTAAGGAAGTTTTAAGATTTGTTCATAAAGTGGGGAGAAAGGCCTCCCTTGTCAAAGGGAGACGACTTTAGGCTTATTCCCTCACACACGCAAGATTGCTCAGCGTCACACCCTTGCACAGCCCCAGCGGCAGGGCGACGGACGGCTTGGTGATGGTAATGTCCTTAAAGACAATGTCCTCGACCTCATAGCCCGGTTTGTCAAAGCCCGCAATCTCGATCGGGGCGGCATCGTGGCGGCTGCGGTCATGGTCCAGCACCTCGGCGGTCAGGGTCAGCCGCTCAAAGAAGCAGTGCTCGAGCTTCGGCGGGGCACCGGCGGGCACACCGTCGTCATTGTACGGTACGCTGTGCAGCATGACGCGGGGCGTGATGCAGTCCCGCACGGTCACGCCGCGCACATAGCCGCCGCGCTTGGGTGTGGCCTTGATCTCGATGCCGGACAGCGAGTTTGCCAGATCACAGTCCCAGATCTGCACGTCCTCCACGCCGCCGCTCATCTCGCTGCCGATGCAGATGCCGTGGCCGCAGTCGCTGTGGCAGTCAAACACCCGGATATGCGCGCAGGGACGGTTGATTTCGTTGCCCTCGGGGTTTTTGCCGCTCTTGATGGCGACAGCGTCGTCCCCCGTGGAGAACTCCGACGCAAACAGCGTGCAGTTCGTTGAGGAATCCGGGTCCCAGCCGTCGCCGTTCCAGACGCCCTCGGACACAAAGGTGCAGTGGTCGGTCTGGATGTCGTCGCAGTAGATCATGTGGACGTTCCAGGACGGGCCGTTTTTCAGCGTGATACCGCTGATCCAGACGTTCTCACAGTTGCTTAAATTGATAAGCCGCGGGCGGACGCGGCCCGGGATCGTGTCGCTGTTCTCGCAGCTTTCGACGAGCTCCCGGTTGTCGTCCAGAAAGCTCTTGATGCGGGCACGCTCGTCCTCAATGATCTTGCGGGCCAGCTCCTGCCCGCCGCCGCAGATCGTGCCCCTGCCGCGGATGATGATATTGCGGCAGTTCGGGCCGGTCTTGTGGTTCATGTCGCCCGCGTTCAAAAGGCTTGAGTAGCAGCGCATCTCGGTGCCCTCAAATCGGCTGGGGATGCGGGGCGAATAGTCGTGAATGTTCGTTGTGCCCTGCAGGACCGCGCCCTTGGCCAGATAAATTTCCAGATCGCTGTGCAGCCGCAGTGCGCCGGTCAGGAAATCGCCCGCCGGCACGTACAGAATATCGTCCGCGCCGCAGTCGTTGATGGCCCGCTGTAAATTGTCGGTGTTCAGGATATGGCCGTCGCCCTTGCAGAAGTAGGGCGCGGCGGTAATGTCGATGCGGCGTTTTTCCCTGCCGAACTGCAGCGTGGCCGAGCCGATGCAGTAGCTGCCGCTGACCACGTCCACCCGGAAGGCACTGCCGTAGCTCAGCCCCTCTATCGTAAAATGGGTGCGGTCTGTGCGGCCAATGGCCTCACCGTTCAGGGAGACCGTGTATTCCGCCCCGCTGGGCGCGGCGGCGGGTTTATCCCAGTACAGCACCGCGTAATCTTCGGTGCAGCGTATATTCAAATTGCCTTGTTTCATGGTGACGTCCTTTGGTTATGGGGAGTTTGCTCTTTCTTACATATTGTACCACAGTGTGCGCGTTTATCCAAGACTTGGGGGTGACAAAATACGCGGGCTGAAATGCTGCAGGTTTTTACACTTTGCAAGATTGACAGACATCGGCACGCTGGACCTGATCGACGATGACAAGGTCTGCCTGGCGAACCTGAACCGCCAGGTCCCCGGCAGCAACGCCTACGCCCCCGCCGTTGCCGGTCTGATCTGCGCCGGTGAGGTCATCAATGATATTGCGCTGAACCGCGTGTAACAGCTCTGCTCCCCGCTGATCCGGCGGGGAGCTTTGCTTTTGTGCGGGATGTATGGTACAATAGGGAAACACGGTAGGGGCCGGGCATGCCCGGCCCGCGGCCTGCCTATAAGCGGGCGTCCCCCGTGAAGCTGCGGGCCGCACATGTGCGGCCCCTACTGCGCGGCGATTTATACTGCACGAAAGGAGCTGCCATGGACAAGGCTATATTTGAAACGGCCCATCTGGCGGCCCTGAACGACCAGCAGCGCGCGGCGGTGGAGGCGGTCAACGGCCCGGTGCTGCTGCTGGCGGTGCCGGGCAGCGGCAAAACCACCGTGCTCATCACCCGGCTGGGCTATATGACCGAGGTCTGCGGCATTGCGCCGGAAGCCATCCTGACAATGACCTACACCGTCGCCGCCACGCAGGAGATGCGCGCCCGGTTCGCGGCGCGGTTCGGCGGCGAATTGGCCGCACGGCTGGAGTTCCGCACCATCAACGGTGTGGCGGCGCGCATCATCGCGCTGTACAGCCGCATGTATGGCCGTACTCCGCCGGAGCTCATCCGCAATGAGAGCGAGACCACGCCGCTGCTCATGCGGCTATGGCAGGACACAAACCACGAGTACCCCGCCGAGAGCACGGTCAAGGATCTGCGCACGGCCATCACCTACATTAAAAATATGTGCTTGACCGACGCGGAATTGGACGAACTGGAAACCGATATTGAGAATCTGCCCGACCTGTACCGCGGCTACCAGAAGGCGCTGAAGGCCGCGCACAAAATGGACTACGACGACCAGCTCTGCTTTGCGCTGCAAATCCTGCGCGGTGCGCCCGCGGTTGCGGCGGCGTTCCGCAAACGGTACAAGTATTTCTGCGTCGATGAGTCGCAGGATACGTCCAAGGTACAGCATGAAATTATCCGCGTGCTGGCGCAGGAAAGCGGCAATATCTTTATGGTCGGCGACGAGGACCAGAGCATTTACGGCTTCCGCGCCGCCTACCCCCAGGCGCTGATGGACTTTGAAAAGACCTATCCCGGCGCACAGATTTTGCTGATGGAGCAGAACTATCGCTCCACAGAGCCGATTCTGGAGGCTGCCAACCGCTTTGTGGCGCGCAACCGCTATCGCCGCCCCAAAACCATCGCACCGACGCAGGGCCCCGGCGCACCGCTACAGATCGTCACCGTGCCGCGCCGCGCCGACCAGCTGCCATTCTTGTTTGAGACGGCGCAGCACTGCGATACCGGGACGGCGGTGCTGTTCCGCAACCACGAGAGCGCACTGCCCATCATCGACCTGTGCGAGCGGCGGGGCATCCCCTACGCCTGCAAGGCAGTGGACCAGACCTTTTTTACCAACAAGATCGTCCGCGATGTGACCGATATTTTCACGCTGGCCGCACACCCCGCGGATGGGGAAACTTTTCTGCGCTGCTACTACAAATTCGGCGTGCCCGTCACCCGCGCACAGGCGCTGTTTGCCTGCAATCAGGCGCGGCAGTACGGGCAGGGTTGCTGGACGGCCCTGCTGAATGAGGACAGCATCCGTCCACGCACCCGCGCCGCCATGGCTGACGTGGCGGACGGTCTGGCGCGTCTGCCCAAAATGGCCGCGGACGATGCGGTGCGGTTCCTGGCCGACCAGCTGGGCTACGGCAAATATCTGGACAAAAACGGCATGGACCGCACGAAACTGGCTGTGCTGGAAATGCTCGGCGCACAGGAGCCGACGCCGCGACACCTGCTGCGGCGGCTGGAAAAGCTGCGCAGCATCATACAAAACCATGAGAATCCGCCCGGGTGCAGGTTTTTGCTTTCGACGATCCACTCGGCCAAGGGGCTGGAATATGACCGGGTCATTTTGTTGGATGTGCTGGACGGCATTCTGCCCGCCAAGCCGGAGCTGTGCTGCCGCACGCCCGGCGAGACACAGCAGTATGAGGAGGACCGACGGCTGTTTTACGTGGCCATGACCCGCGCGCGGCAGCAGCTGGTGCTGTTTGACTGCGCGGCGGAGCGCTCGACCTTTGTGGATGAGGTGCTGTCCGGTCTGCCCGGCCACCGCAAACGCCACGACGCCGAGCCCGCGGGCCGCCGCACACCCCCGCCCGCGGCACGCGCCCCGCTGCCGCCTGTGGATGTGGACAGCATCACCGCCGTTGGTGCCCATGTGCGGCATGCCGTCTTTGGCCCCGGCACCGTGGAAAGCGTTGCGGGGCGCCGCGTGACCGTGCGCTTTACGGCAGGTCCGCGCACACTGGACGCCCAGGTCGTCGCGGAGCGGCACCTGATGTGGGCGGAGTGAAATGAGAAGAGCCTTCCCCCGAGGGGGAAGGTGCCCGAGGCCCCGACCGAGGGCGGATGAGGGGAAAGTCACCGGATATTACCCGTTAATAGGCTATAAGGCGGACTCTGCCCTCATCAGTCCGCTTTGCGGACAGCTTCCCCCGAGGGGGAAGCCAAAGAGGTATTTTGATGAAAAAAATTCTGCTTCTCGCCACAGGCGGGACGATTGCAAGCCGCCCTACGGCGGCGGGCGGGCTGGCCCCGGCCATCACGTCAGAGGAGCTGCTGGCCTGCGTGCCCGAGCTGGCTGACCTGTGCGAAGTCAGCGCTGTGCAGGTGTTCAACCTGGATTCGACGAACGTCGGCCCCGCGCAGTGGCAGAGCATCGTGCGCTGCATCAAAGAAAATTATGATGCCTGCGACGGTTTTGTCATCGCCCACGGCACAGACACGATGGCCTACACCGCCGCGGCGCTCAGCTACATGGTGCAGAACAGCGCGAAGCCCGTTGTGCTGACCGGCAGCCAGAAGTCCATCTACAACCGCGATACCGACGCGCGCAACAACCTCTACCGCGCGTTCGTCTACGCGGTCAGTGACGGCGCATGGGGCGTGCAGCTGGTGTTTGATAACAAGGTCATTCTGGGCACACGCGCGCGCAAGACGCGGACGCGCAGCTTCAATGCGTTTTCCAGCATCGACTACCCCGAGACCGCGGTGTTCCGCGATACGCGGCTGGTGACGTTTCTGCGCCGCCCCGCGGACCAGCCGCCCGTGCGGTTCTATGTAAGGCTTGAACCTGCCGTTTTTGTGCTGCGGCTTGTGCCGGGCATGCGGGCGGACATCATCCCGCTGCTGGCCCCGCACTACCGCGCACTGGTGCTGGAGAGCTTCGGCGTCGGCGGCCTGCCGGGCGGGGAGCACGGCGAGATGTTCGCCGCTCTGCGCCGCTGGTGTGAGAGCGGGCGGCTGGCGGTGTTTACCACGCAGGTCCCGCATGAGGGGTGTGACCTTGCCGTCTATGAGGTGGGCCGCGCCGTCGGTGAGCTGCCCGGCGTCCTGGAGGCCCGCGACATGACCCCCGAGGCTGTCGCTGTCAAGCTGATGTGGGCGCTGGGCCAGACCGGGGACCGGGAGAAGGCGGCACGGCTGTTTGAGACGCCGATTGAATACGACATAATGTAAAGATGAGAAGCTTCTCCCCCGTGAGCAGGCGTTAGAAAGCAAAGGCTGCCCCGGGCATGACCGGAGCGCAAATCAAGGTGCTTGGGAAGGCTATGTGTTACGCCCTGCGCGGCTGGACGGGGTAAATAGGAAACGCCGCGCGGTAGGGGCCGGGCATGCCCGGCCCGCAGGCTTCCCATAGGCGGGCACTTGCGGGTGAGTGCCGGGCCGGGC
>ERZ1032290.311-NODE-311-length-10425-cov-8.772131_pt1 | contig 10425 bp, 7 predicted proteins | sample MGYA00518163_ERZ1032290 | MGnify/ENA primary metagenome ERZ1032290 (study PRJEB33719, sample SAMN04261355) | wastewater metagenome | biome: periurban shantytown; feature: human; material: feces | host: Homo sapiens | place: Peru: Lima | collected 2012-01-15 ... | reverse complement strand
AGCTGACTCTTAATCAGCGTGTCCAGGGTTCGAATCCCTGCGGGGGCACAGACAAGTCGGAATCGAAAGATTCCGGCTTTTTTGTTTTTTGGCTTAGCGGCAGCACTGACAAGGTTTCGTCAAGGGGCAAAGTGTACAATCGCCACGTTTGCTTTCGCGCCCAGTGAAATCGTGTCGCCGGCTCCGCGAACGGATTCCAATCATAGAGAAGGCCGTGGGGCAGTCATGTCTGCTGTGCGGCGAAGAGAAAAGAAGAAGCAGTGGAATTTTCCCTCTTTACCAAGTTGGCAGCTGAGTTTTTCGGCACTGCCATCCTGATGATTTTCGGCAATGGCTCCGTGGCTAACGTCGAGCTGAAGAACACCAAGGGTCATCACGCTGGATGGCTGAACATCGCCATGGGCTATGGCTTTGGTGTGATGTTCCCGGTAATGATGTTCGGCGGCGTTTCCGGCGCACACATCAATCCGGCAATGACCCTCGCTCAGGCTATCAACGGCCTGTTCCCGTGGAGCGAAGTGCTGCCGTACATCATCGCGCAGTTGCTGGGCGCCGTTCTGGGCCAGTTCATCGTCTATCTGACGTATTACCCGCATTACCAGGAGACGGAAGACGCCGATGCGATTCTGGGCACTTTCTGCACCACCGATGCGGACAACAAGAAGGTCAACTACTTCCTGAACGAGATGTTCGGCACCCTCGTGCTGGTGTTCGGCGCCCTGTGCTGCCTGTCCCTGCCGTGGGGCAAGGCTGACCGTGCCGCTTCTTCCATCGTCGTCGGCTTCATTGTGTGGGGTCTGGTGACCTCCATGGGCGGCCCGACCGGCCCTGGCCTGAACCCGGCCCGCGATCTCATGCCGCGTGTGCTGCACGCCATCCTGCCGATTCCTTCCAAGGGTTCCTCTCGCTGGGGCGAGGCTTGGATTCCGGTTGTGGCTCCGATCGTCGGCGCCATCATCGGTGCTTGGATGTTCGTGTTCTTCTTTGCCTGATCGGCATTGATTGACGCTATATGCGAATGGCCTCCGTCTGTGTGGACGGAGGCCATTCGCATATGCAGAACGCGATTACGAAAGGAAGATCTGCGGTGCTTTCGCAAAGTTCGTGGCGCAGTGCTCGCCGCAGAAGTAATAGGACTTGCCCTCATACTCGCGCGTGATCGCGTCATCGTTCACAGCCACGGTCATGCCGCACACCGGATCAGTGGCGGTTTCGCCGTCCGCAGGGGCGTTGTGATGCATGTGCATTCCCATATCCATAGTGTTCTCCTTGTTGGTTGGATTATTGGATTGGTCAGTTACGTGATTGAGTGAAGTGCGATCGTCAACAATAACGGTCGGCTCAATAGTGTTTGCAGTGGTGGTTGCTGCGGCAGAACCGGTGATGTCTGTGGTCGTGCCGCCGCTGATATTCGCCGCATGAAGACGATTGGCGTTCAGCACCAGGCACACCGAGCTCAACGCCATCGCCAGTCCCGCGATCATCGGGCTCAACAGCCATCCGGTGAACGGGTAAAGCACGCCGGCGGCAATCGGAATGCCGATGATGTTGTATCCGAATGCCCAGCCAAGATTCTCTCGGATATTGCGCATCGTGGCATTGGACAGATTGATGGTCCTGATGACGCCGCGCAGATCGTCGCTCATCAGCGTCACGTCTGCCGACTGCATCGCCACGTCGGTGCCGGTGCCGATGGCGATGCCGAGATCGGCCTGTGCCAGCGCCGGGGCGTCGTTGATGCCGTCACCCACCATCGCGATAAGATCGTGCGGCGCGCGGGAGGAGCCGGACGTGGCTGTGTTCTCATCACGCTCGCGCTGCAGTTTGGCGATCCAATAGGCCTTGCCATCCGGCTTGACCTCGCAGATCACCGTATCGATGCCGACCTCACGGGCGATGCGCCCTGCCACTTCGGCCTTGTCTCCTGAAAGCATCACCGTGCGTATGCCGCGTGCACGCAATGCTGCAATCGCTTCCGGCGATCCTTCCTTAACGGTGTCCTGCTCGTAGCTCGGTTTGTTCCAATCGGCGGTCGCATCCACCACGCCGCGCGTAATAGTGCCGGTCTTGTCGAAGACCACAGTGCCGATGCGCCGCGCCTGTTCCAGAGCTTTTGCACTGGTGACCAGCACGCCGTTGGTGGCACCGAGCCCCAGAGACACAGTGACCGAGAGCGGGGTGGCAAGACCCAGAGCGCACGGGCAGGCGATAATGAGCACGCTGACTGCGGTGATCAGCGCGTGCGCCAGTTGCGGCGCAGGGCCAAGCGCAATCCATATGGCAAAGGTCCATATAGCGATGACCATCACTGCTGGCACGAAATACCTGGCGATTCTATCGGCCAGCTGCTGCACCGGAGCTTTGGTTGCCTGCGCGCGGGCCACCATCGCCGCGATTTGGGAGAGCACAGTATTGGCACCGACCTGAGTGGCTTGCATGACGAGGTCACCCTTGAGCAATACGGTTGCTCCGGTGACGGCCGCTCCGGTCGTTTTGGTGACGGGCTTGGATTCGCCGGTAATCATTGATTCATCGATACTCGCGTTGCCGGCCACGATGATGCCGTCTGTGGGCACGCGCTCGCCGTTCTTGACGACCAGCAGATCGCCGACGGCAATCGTATCGATGTCCATGTCCGTGAAATTCGCGGGATTGAGCCATTCCACGTTCTCTGGCGAAGCCGCATTCAGCTTATGCGCGTTGCGAGGCCGTAGCTTGATTAGTGATTGCACCGCCTTGCCGGTGCCTTCGCGGGCCTTGGTCTCCAGCAGTCGACCGACCAGTACCAGGGTGATGACCACGCCGACCGATTCAAAATACGGCTCGCGTGAACCTTCCGGAAATACCTGAGGGGCTACACAGGTCACCAGCGAATAGAGATAGGCGGCCGATGTGCCCAACGAGACGAGCGAATTCATGTCGGGGGAGCGGTGCGCCAGTGCGGGGAATCCGACCGCGTGGATCGGGTGGCCGCAGTAGAACATCACCGGTGTGATGAGAATGGCCTGCAGCCATGGATTCACCATCCAGTGCGGCACCAGCATCGGATTGGCCATGTGCAGCATGGTGACGATGAACACGGGGAGTGTCAGCACTGTGCCGATGGCCACTAATCGTGTCAACGATGTGATTTCCTTCGTGCGTTCCGCTGCCTCACGTCGTTCTGCTTCTGCGGAGTCCAACATCGGGGCTTCCGCTGATGCAGTGAGCGGGTGCAGTTTGTCCGTGCCTGCGCTGGCATTTCCTTCGACCTTCAGCAGGCCGTGCACCATATTCATGCCGCAGGCAAATGGATATTCGCCGGCGGGCAATGCGGGCAATTCCACGTCGGTCACCGCATTGCCGGGCAGCATGGCATCGAGGCCGAGGTCGCCAAACACCACGTGAGAGGTGCATTCACCGGTCTCCTGCCGGTCGAATGTCAGTGTGATCGGTGTGCCCGCGCGCATACTCACCACGGCAGGGGAGTAGCCACCTTTGACGGTGATTGTTGCGGTCTGGCGCTTGCCGGAGGCGTCCATGGCCCCGGATGCGGCCTTCTGCTCGCCGAAAAAGAACCTGAGCACCAGCCATGTCAAGGCGGCTGCCGCAATCAGCGCCGCGGCGGTCGAGAAAAGGTTGAATTCCATCCCCGCTCCTTCCCATCAGTATTATACCGAGCAACAGTGTATACCCTATACCCCTATGGGGTATATAATGGGGTGTGTTCAGCTGAAAGATGAGTATCAGGAGGCAGCGATGCACGGGTATGACGACGATAAGGCCAAAGTCATTGCGCGGCTGCGCCGCATTGAGGGGCAGGTTCACGCCATTACGCAGATGGTGGAGGACAATAAATACTGCATTGACGTGTTGACGCAGATTTCGGCATCGAATTCGGCGTTGAAGTCGGTGGCCTTGATATTGCTGGACGATCATCTGAATCACTGTGTGCGCCAGGCGGCGGTGCAGGGCGGTGAAGTTGCCGATAGCAAGCTTGAGGAGGCATCCGCGGCCATCGCGCGCTTGGTGAGGTCGTAGTTGGTCGTGTGTTTGGCGGTTGGCCCTGGTTGTCTGTCGTTATGCATGCGGTGTGATTGTCAATGCTGACGTTAGGAAACAGGAACATATCTACCGCCGGTTGAAGATGGTGGAATACTGGGAACCATGTTTGAACAAATGGGAACTGTGATTGTGGTCATCGCCGTGCTGGTGGTCGGTGCGGGGCTTGGGCTTTGTGCCGGCTTTTTATTGGGGCGGCATAAAGGTCAGGCTATGGCGCGTGATGCCAGGGCTTCGGAGCTGGAGGAGGCCAAAAGCTTGCTGGAGTCGGCGCATGGGGAGGTTGCCGATTTGACCGCTCGCAATGCCGCTTCTCAAGCGCAGCTTGAAGGTGCGAACCAGCAATTGACGTTCGTGAAGTCACAGCTTGCTCAGGCGCAGCATGCGGAACAGATTCGCATCGAGCGTGAGCGTGAGCGCGCGGCCGCCGAGGCTGAACAGAAGCGTAAGGCCGATGCCGAAGCCGCCGAAGTCAAGCGTGTCGAGCAGGAGGCTCGTCTGAAAGAGCAGAGTAAAGTGCTGGAAGCGCTTGCTCCTGTTGCCAAGAATCTCGATTCGCTCCAGACCAAGGTCACCCAAATCGAAGAAGGCCGCAAGAAAGAGATGGGGGCGCTCGGGGCTCAACTCAAGGGCCTGAATGATCAGCAGGCCCGGTTGGACAAGGAAACGAGTTCACTATCCGCGGCACTGCGCAACAATAAGGTTCGTGGTGCCTGGGGCGAGGCGCAGCTGAAGAATATTGTGGAGTCCGCGGGATTGCTGGAGCACGTTGACTTTGACACCCAAGTGGTGGTGTCCGATGCCGACGGTCGTATGCTCAGGCCGGATATGGTGGTGCATCTGCCCGGTGGCAAGACCATTCCGATTGATGCCAAGGTGCCGTATGCCGACTATCAGCGGGCTTGTGAGATTCCCGAGACCGCGGGCCCCGAGGAGTTGGATCGTCGTAACGACCTGTTGCGATCCCATGCCAAGGCGCTTCGAGAACACGTGCGTGCGTTGGGGGAGAAGGCCTATTGGAATGCGTTCCCCGTCACTCCTGATTTCGTTATCGCCTTTATTCCCAATGAGGCGTTGCTGCAGGCGGCGCTTGAGGCCGATCCCACGCTGATGGATGATGCCTTCTCCCGCAAGGTGGCCTTGACCTCGCCCGTGACCCTGTGGGCCGTGCTGAAATCAGTGGCCTATGCATGGCAGCAGCAATCGCTGACGGATGATGCCAAGCAGTTGTTCGATTTGTCTCGAGAGCTGTATGAGCGCTTCGCCGTGCTTGGCGACTATGCCACCAGGCTGGGAACCCAAATCACCAAGACGGTCAGTGCCTATAACAAGTTCGCATCCAGTTTGGAGCGACGCGTATTGCCCACGGCTCGCAAACTGCAAAAGCTCGAACCCACCAAGGTGCTCGAGGAAGTGCCTCTTATCGAATCAGACAAAGGCAATGTCAGTGAGTTATCCGCCCCCGAGGTGACATCGTCGGAGGATGATGAGCCGGTCAAGCTGACTGCCTCAGGCGATAGGCTTGAAGCATGACTGAATCTGGATTCCGCCCGACCGGCACCTCGGACCTCAATGTTTCACGCGACGCTTCCGCTTTTGCCATGCTGGAGCCGCGTGAGCAGCTGGCCACCCTGCTGAAGGAGCACGTGGTTGGCCGCCCGTTTTCGGAACTTGCCTCGGTGACTTTCGATCATCGTGCCGCCACGGTGATGGGTCATGTGCTCATTGACACTCTTGAAGATGCAGGCTATTCGGTTGATGATTTTGACGCCGTTGGTGCCTTGACTGCAGCTGCCGTACCCATGGTGTCTGCCATGATTCATGCTGCTGCTTCCCGTGGTGAGGATCTGGACGGATTCGTAATGGACTTCGTGTATCCCTCAATCAAGGGTCCGTCTATTGAAGGACGGCGCGTGATGCTGTTGGATGCATGGCTGTCCGAAAAATCGTATGTGCAGACCAGTTCGCTGGTTACCCTGCGTAATGGCAACGAACTCAGCCTCGACTTCGGCGTGGTCGAACAACTCGGCGCTCAGGTCGTGGCTATTACCTCACTGGTCGGCGGTGGAGCTAAAGACATCAATGTCATCAACCCCTCCACTGGCGAAAGCCACGTACTGCCATTCGTTCAGGTCTTTGACGAATCCGAGCTGAGGTAATTCCATTCATGGCTTTCCCATTCGGGAGGCTGTCGGGCGCAACGAGACCGCTGTGGTCGGCGCACGACGTTGATAATCTCCGAGGAGCAACTGTGCACGCACCCAACCAGATTTCCTTGGCGGCAAAAGCCTCGGGCGAACCGGAATTCCGTGAAGTCGGTCTTGGCCCATGGGCTGAAACCCATCCCGGCGAACCTCGTCCTGATGACTTGGCATCGCCTAATTACGATGTCCGTTTCGATTCTGCTCTGCTCGATGAGGGCGATCGCCGCAATGTGCTCGACCGATATCGCTACTGGACTGTGCAGGCCATCAAAGAAGATCTCGATGCCCACGGCCGCCACGATTTCGAAGTGGCGGTGGAGAACTGGACCCACGATTTCAATATCGGATCCATGGTGCGCACTGCCAATGCTTTTCAGGCCAAGCGCGTGCATATCGTCGGCCCGCATAAGTGGAATCGCAAAGGCGCGCTGATGACTGAGCTCTACCAGCACGTTGAGCATCACCCCTCAATCGCGGAGTTGGTGGAATGCTGGCATAATCGTATCGCTGGTGAAATCGCTACCGAACGGGCGCGGGCTGGGGCGGCTGCCTTAAAGGCCCATGCCATCGCCAGTGCTCATAATGGGGCGGAGACTGGTACCGGCAATGGGTCGGAGGGTATCATCGGTAATTCCGGTGCAACTGTGTCCTCCCACGTGTCGGCGCTGAATGCTGTTTCGGCAGTTGCCGAGGCCACTGCCGAAATCGCACAGGCGGATGCCCGCATCAAGGAACTGGAAGCCGCTCGCATCATTGCTCTGGACATCATTCCGGGCGCGGTGCCCATGGAGACCTATGCATTCCCCAAGCGCTGTCTGCTACTGTTCGGCGCCGAAGGCCCCGGGCTGAGCAGTAAGGCCTTGGAACTAGCCGACGACGTGGTATACATCTCCCAATTTGGTTCGGTGCGGTCCATTAACGCTGGCGCCGCGGCGGCCGTGGCCATGCATGCATGGATTGCCCAGCATGCCGCAACCGCAGTCTGATGGAGCATAGAGAAGCCTCGCTGCCATCGCAATTCCGCGTATTATCTGTGGTGTTGCGTCACAGCAATAGTCCGTGAAACATTTTGTGAAACATCAATTCCCCATATTTCCTCCTGTGAAACATTGCGTGAAACACAAGCCCCGGTAGACGTGTGTCGACAGCTCTCCCCAATCTGTCCAATATGGGCTAGAGTGAAAGCATGATTGAAGTTGAGGAGCTGAGCAAACGCTTCAAGACCAAGCAGGCACTAGACGGTGTGTCGTTCACTGCCGAAGATGGCAAGGTTACGGGTTTTCTGGGACCGAATGGCGCAGGCAAATCCACCACTATGCGTGCTGCGCTCGGACTCATCAGCCCGGATAAGGGCCGCGCGCTAATCGATGGCAAACCATATGTCACCTTACGCGCACCAATGCGTGCGGTCGGTGCGGTGCTTGACGCCAAGTCAGCGCATAAGTCGCGCACTGCACGAGCCCATTTACAGGCCCTTGCCTATACCAACAACATTCCTAAGCGTCGAGTCGATGAGGTCATTGACATGACCGGTCTGCAAGCTGTGGCCAATGTCAGAGCCGGTCAGTTCTCGCTCGGTATGAGCCAGCGACTGTCCATTGCTGCGGCATTGCTGGGCAACCCGCACAATCTGGTGTTGGACGAGCCAATCAACGGTCTCGATCCAGAAGGCATTAAATGGGTTCGCGACTTATGTCGTTACTACGCAGCTGAAGGACGAGCCGTGCTGCTGAGCTCGCACTTGATGAGCGAGGTGGCGTTGACCGCGGATAATCTGGTGATTATCGGGCAAGGCCATGTGTTGGAAACCACCACGGTGAGTGCATTCGTGGCCGAGCATTCCTCCAGATCCATCCGTGTGGTGACGCCGGAACCCGACAAGTTGCGTGCGATTTTTACCAGTAGCCCTGAGGTCACCGTGGTTCCCGATACTCGCAAATCCGATGACCCGCAAGTAGGCGAGGTATTTCGTGTCAATGGCGCCGACTTGGTTGCGGCGGCACAGGCGTTTGCCCGGGCCGGCCTGATTACTTACGAATTCGTCGAAGAGCACGCCTCTTTGGAAGAGTCGTATATGGCGCTGACCCACAGCAGCGCCGAATACCTGGCCAAGGAGGTCGGATGATGAGCTCCAATACCATGAGAACGGCCACGGAAAACGCCAATATGACCGGCAGTATGAGTGGTGCAGCTGCTGAAAAGCATATGCCTGATGCGACCGGACCCAGCCAACCTGCCAACGCAGAGGCTTCCGGTCGTCCTGCCTCTAGCCGTCATGCCAGCAGCATGTACCGTCGTGCCAAGCTCACTGTGTTCGGCTCGCTAAAAGCCGAATTGCTGAAACTGTGGTCACTGAACTCCACCAAGGTGCTGTTGGGTATTGCGGTCGCGCTCATGCTGGCTATGTCCGCGTTGAGCGCTTGGAGTGTGACCTTCATGGCGTCTACGGATTTGAACACTGGCAAGACGCTGGACAATCCCAAGCCCATATCCGCCGCAGATATGTGGGCGGTACTGGCTTCTTCCGGCTCGACCGCGGCGCTGGTCATCGGCATTTTCGGCGTGATGGCCATCACCAGCGAATACACCACATCAGCCGTGCAATCTAGTCTGACGGTCAACCCCAGGCGCGGCATGTTCTATGCCACTAAGTCCGTGGCCACGGCCCTGTTTGCGCTGGTTGCTGGTATTGTCGGCATTCTGCTGGCCGCAGGTGTGCTCTGGCTATTCACTCGAGGCCATGACATTACGGCGCTGACCAGCGATCAAAGTCGAATCATTTCTGTCACGTTGATCGGCTTCCCTCTGACTATTGTGCTGGTGTCCCTGATGGCGCAGGGACTTGGCGGCATGACCCGTTCCACAGTGGGCGGCGTATGCGCGCTGATCGTGCTCTTCATGGTGCTCTCGTCAGTACTGTCCATCACATCGATGGCCATTAACCAGGTCGAATGGCTTGGCACTTTGTCCTATCTGACACCGGACACCGCCATGAATCATTTCCTCGGCGCTGGTATAGAAAGCAGCTCGCAGTCCACCCTTGCCGCAGCCGTTAAACCGAACTACTGGATTCCCGATTGGTGGCAGTCCGGCCTGATCCTTCTCGCTTGGGCCGCCGCAGCATGGGCTGGCGGACTCATCGTCACCAAAAAAGCGGACATCAAGTAGCTATGTTCTCTGCTGCAGGATTATCGCCGCATAAAGCAATCACACCTTCGTGCATCAGACATATGCTGACGATTGTTATCGCATCACCATTGTTGCGTCGGGAACGCCGGCAGCCCGTAGTTTATTGATCATTGGATGCTGCTTCAACACATCCTCATAAGTGAACCGAACTATGGAGTCGACTTTGGCTCGATACAGTCCGGTTTCCCGCTCTTTTTCCGCGTGCACTGCTCCTTGAATACCCCTGCGGTCATTCATATTCGGATTGGTGTATTTCTCGTACCCGTCATATTCGCCGACGATAAGACGGCCGTCGGGCAGCCGCCAGAGATAATCTACCCGGTACAGCGCGCCCGTTTGCGGGTCGGTGATGTCTTGCTGCAATTCGGGGGCCATGAGTCCGCCTTCAACGATTGTGCCTCGACCGAGTGATTCGCCGCCGTTTTCGCTTGCCGGGTTCGCATAATGAAGCAAGCGGAATATCGGCGTGCAATCGCGGTGCATAGTGCTGCAAATATTGAGAATGTCCGCAATGGCAGTACCTTTACGTAGTGCCGAATCGATGATTGGCAACGCGAAGCGAAAATCGGTAGACAGCCCGCAGTCCACTACTGTTTGTGCCCCATTGGTCACAGGGATTCCATTGACATATTCCGGTGCACAATGTGGTACGAATACACGTTTGATATTGGCATTGTTCGCGTTGGTACCTTGCGACGCGGTGGCGATGGTAACGGAGCCGGCATGAAGATGCCATGGGTGCTCGAAACCATGCAGTGCCGCTGCGGTGACTCCGGCGAAAACCCAGTTTGGATGCTTGAGATGGAGTGTGCATGCCACATGCTGTATGCGTTCATCGGGTTTGAGCGCATTCCAGTATTCCGGTTTGACATACATGTTGGGAAATACTCGCTTGAGCTCGAGTTCTTTGGCTCGGCGAATAAGGGCCGAGCAGTGTGATTTTGTTCGGCCGTAAATACATATGCCTGCTGCTTCCGCTTGCGCGATAAGC
>ERZ1032290.310-NODE-310-length-10491-cov-14.996646_pt1 | contig 10491 bp, 5 predicted proteins | sample MGYA00518163_ERZ1032290 | MGnify/ENA primary metagenome ERZ1032290 (study PRJEB33719, sample SAMN04261355) | wastewater metagenome | biome: periurban shantytown; feature: human; material: feces | host: Homo sapiens | place: Peru: Lima | collected 2012-01-15 ... | reverse complement strand
ATGGCTGATTTTTCACACATCCTTGCAACGCGCCCCGACTTCGACGACGAGGACCGCGAGTGGCTGCATCATCTCGTTGCCGATTGGCAGGTGATCGCCGATTTGAGCTTTGCCGACCTGCTGCTGCTGGTACAGAACGGTGACGGCAAATACGTGGTGGCCGAACAATGCCGCCCATCCACCGTGATGACGCTACGGGCGGAAGACGTGGTGGGAAACGTCATGCCGGATGACATGGTCGGCGAATTGGACGCCGCCATGCTCTCCAGCGTGGTGTTCCGCTCCACGGTATTGAGAACCGTGGGCAAGGCGACCGTCTGCAACGTGTACGCGCCGGTTCGGCACAATGGCAAGACCTTGGGCTTGGTCGTGCGTGAGACCAATATGGCCACACGAGAATCCAACGGCCGATATGAGTCGGAAAGCATTAACGCGGGCAAACAGCTGTACGAGATGATTCCGCGAGGCCAGTTCCCCTACAAGGATTCGGTGATGAGCCAGCGCCATATCGCTCGCGTGGCGGACGGCTTCATCATCCTGACCATGGACGGCGTGGTTCGATACGCAGCCCCGAACGCCATCAGCTGCTTTAGGCGTCTCGGCCTGCTGACCACCATGCCTGGCCATTACCTCAGCGAACTCGGCACACAGCTGTTGAAGGAGAACGACCCCGTTCCGGAAACCCTGCCGTTGGTGCTGGCGGGCAAAGCCGCGGTCGACTCCGAACTCAACGCCAACCGTTCCGCCGTCTCGATACGCTCGCTGCCCTTATATGACAACAACGGTCGTATCGGAGCGATTCTGCTATGCCGTGACGTCACCGAGCTGCGCCGTCGTGAGCAGGAGCTGCAGACCAAGGACGCTACGATTTCCGAGATTCACCATCGTGTCAAGAACAACCTGCAGGCCGTCTCCGCATTGCTGAGGCTTCAGGCTCGTAAGACCAAGTCGGATGAGGTCAAGAAGGAATTGCAGGAGGCGCAACGCCGCGTGCAGACCATTGCCATGGTGCATGAGGGATTGAGCCAGACCGCCGACGAGGTCGTCGACTTCGACAAGGTGATCGCCAACCTGCTGCGCATGGCCGTGGACCTAGCCACGATGAAAGACCAGCACATCGATATCAACTACATGGGCAAGTTCGGCATGATGCCCGCTCAGGATGCCACGCCGCTGTCCCTCGTGCTGACCGAGCTCATCACCAATTCGGTGGAGCATGGGTTCGAAGGCCGCAAGGATGGCCATATCACGATTTCCGTGGGCCGCTCCGGCCCGAACCTCAATGTGGTGGTCGAGGATGACGGTTCCGGTCTCGGCTCCGAAGAACAGGGAGGATTGGCTCGTTCTTCCGGTTCTGGTTTGGGCACGCAGATCATCAACACCTTTGTGACCAATGATTTCGGTGGTTCCGTGCATTGGGAGCCGCGCCGCGAAGGCGGCACCCGCGTGGTGCTTGATATGAAGCTCAGGGCCGCTCAGGACGAGTGATGCGAAGCCCAAAAATAAGGAAACCCTCCCAAGCGGGAGGGTTTCCTAGTATGACGAAGCGATAATCAAAACATCAGATTTGCATCTGCATGGCCTGAGAACGGCGGGCGCGCATGGCGCGGCGCTTCAGCGCACGACGCTCATCTTCGCTCAAGCCGCCCCACACGCCGTAATCCTGATTGGTGTCCAGAGCGCACTTCAGGCATGCATCAATCACCTTGCAGGTGCGGCACACGGCCTTGGCCTCCTCAATCTGCTGATAGGCTGCACCGGTGTTGCCCACCGGGAAGAAGAGTTCCGGATCCTTGTCACGACATGCGGCCTTGGCTCGCCAATCAAAAGCGCTGCTCATTGCTTGCCTCCCTTAAAAGCCCCGTGGCTGGTGTTGTTCCTTAAGTCCAGTACCAAGGTAACCACGAACCGTGGTGATTTTCAAGAGGTTTCGCCGAGAAAAAACCGAAGTTTTCACGAAGCGCACTGCACCAGACATGCCGATGTGCCCTCGATGAGCACGGCCCGGCCCGCGTTGTCGGCATCGATATGACTCATCGTATCCAATAGGCGAGCGGGGACTCCGGCCATAAGGTCAGACGTTCGTTCCCCGCACGGGAACACGATTCTGGTATTGCAATGCTCTGGTATACGTATCGGGCGAATCGTGCTGACGGCGAATACCACGCTGACGGACTCATCGGCCAACGCATGTGTGAAAGACAGCGCCTGCTCGTCGGTGCGGAATGGGTCGAACAACTCATCGGCGTCGTCGACGAACCACACGATATGCGGAGGCGGTGGTGCATCCGAGCTGGCATACGGCGTGCAGCGGCCGTTGCGAAGCCATTGCGATCCCCATACCCGGCGATGCGGGGAACTGACACGTACCGCCAAGCCATCAGCCATGCTGGCGTGTCGAGCCAATGTTTTCAGCAACGTGGTTTTGCCGCGCCCCTGCGGGCCGATGACACCGATATTGCCACCGGTGAGGGATACCGTCGCTTCTCGCAGGTTGATGCCATCGTCGGCAAGTCCAAATCGAATGCGTTGCGGTGCGTGATTGGCCACAGTCCGGTCTTTTACGTGCCGGGGAAGTGGCGCGGTAAACAGGGACGGCTGCGGCGGGCTCCCGACGAACCGCGATGCGAACGTGATCTGGCGGCATACCGCATCGATATCGCGCGCCGTTGCACAGCGGAATGCCGTCACCTGTTCGGAATCGTTGCAGAACGCCGCACCGGGCATTGCCGGACTGAGGTCGGCGGCACGACCATCACCAAGCAGCTCGCATGATTGCAGACGGTCCCGAACCCGTAAACAAATGCTGACGGACATATTCGCCTTCATATCGGCACTGACCTGACCCATCGGATTCTGCGTACAGGCGATCAGATACATGCCCAGTGACCTGCCGAGCGAGGCAATACGCACCAGACGATTCACATAATCCGGGAGCTGGTCCTTCAGGGCATGGAATTCGTCAATGACCACGATCAGGCGCGGTGGCGGATTGACCATATCACGGATATCGGAAGCATGGACAGCGGCGGACAGCTGTTCACGGCGTGTCAGTTCGGCTTCCAGCGCACGCAACGCGCGTACGGCATGCGCCAGATCCAGATCGCATACGCTGCCCACGGTATGCGGCAACCGTTCGAGTTTGCGGAACGCGGAACCGCCTTTGAAATCCAAAAACACGAAATTCAGATGCTCAGGCCCGTTCATCGAGGCGAGCGCCAGACACCAGCTTTGCAGCAACACGGATTTGCCGGAACCAGTGGTGCCGGCCACCAGAGCATGCGGCCCCTGACGGTTCAGATCGAGCCTCAGCGGCTCGCTTCCGGTCATGCCGATCGGCACCGCAAGGTCAAGGGGTTCAAGCCAATGGTCCACAATGGTGCGCCATGGCAGGCGTGCGAAGTGCAGCAGCGATTCTATCGGCTGCGACGGCGCATGACGGAGGTCTGCGGCGCGGTCATCGGCGTCGCCCGTGATACCGACATCGATCGTTGCCTGTTGCGGATCGGGAGCCTTCTCCGGGCCTGGAGGCGAGGGGAGCGTCAGCAGCAGGGACACGAGACAGGCGAATATGCCCGGTGCGATCATGGCGGCGAACAGCCATTGCCCGTGCAACAGCAGTATGACCATCATCAATGCCTGCGCGATCATCGGGCACGCCGCGGCAAGCATGGTCAGGCGGGCGCGCAATGGCGGCGCGCCCAAACGGTGCTTCGCCCGGGATACGGCGGATGCCGTGTGGGCGGAATGTCGCTTCGAATCGTTCTGCTGTGATGCCATGCTTCCAGCGTGGGGAAACGCATGCCGAAAGCGCAAGCCGAATCAAGGTATGTGGTTCCAGCTTGCCGAGTTATCCACATGACATTTTGCCCGTGCATGATTGGCGGTGTAGGCAATGGTGGCGATCATGCGCCGACGATGAAGCCGATGGGCTCCGGGAAAGCGTCGGTCAGCCTTCCGCCAGATTGCCCACGGTGCCGGCCTTATGCGTGCCGTCGGCAAGTTGATTGAACAGTTCGGTGTTCTTGGCGTCGTCAAGCAGCACCGAGGAGCCAACGCCATCAACGTAATAATCAGGGTCGGACCAGTACACGCTGCCGGAGATGCCATTCGAGCCGGTGGCGCTTTTGAACGCCAACGCCATGGTGAGCAACGTGTAAGGGTTGGTTTTTTCATCCACGGTGAGTGCGCTCATCGCGGCATTGGACACTGCCACGACTTTGGACGGATTGGTCAGGGTCCCACTGCTGGAAGCCTTTTTGACGATGGCCGAGATGACCTGCCGCTGGCGTTCGTTGCGTCCGAAGTCTCCTCGCGCGTCGGCGTATCGCATACGAGAGAAGGACAATGCAGTGGAACCATCCGTCGTATGGCATCCCGCCTTCCAGTTCAGTCCGGAATAGGAATCCTGAACATCCTCGTCATAGCACAGTTCGATACCGCCCAAGGCGTTCACCACGTTCTGCAGACCGCCGAACTTGATCTGCGCCACATGGTCGATTTTCTGGCCGGTAATCTGCTCGACGTTGCTTACCAAGGCTTTCTTGCCGGCAATCTGCGCCACCGCATTGATTTTCATGTACTGGTTATCGACGTTCATAAGCGAATCGCGGGTAATGGACATCAGCGAACTCGGCCCGCTTTTAGGCTTGATCAGCACCAGAATCGTATCGGTTCTGAAGCCTGAGATATTGTCCACGCCGCCGTAATCGGTGGAACCGTCTCGCTCGTCGGAGCCAAGAATCAGCCAGGTCGAGGCCGGCGTGTTGGGGGTGTCGGTCAGCCAGTCGCTCCGGTTCAGTTTGCTGTCCACCCATTGCCAGGCACCGAAAACAGAAAGAATCAACGCCGCCACCAGTACCGCAATCGCGCATAAGATGATGCGCAAGGCGCGCGGCCGGTGTGCCGTTACCGTTTTCGCCGTTGCCGCCGCCGGCCGGCCAATATGGCTGAACTTCGTGGACACGTTTGCTGCTGGCGATGAGGGCCGGGAAACCGGCATATCCGACGGATTGCGCACGGCGTTGCGGGATGAGCCGGAAGACATCCGCGCTCGCGACGGCGGAATGCTGCGCGGTGCGGCGGCATCCGGAGCCGTGCTGCGGGTGGCACGTCCGGTTTTCGGAGAAAAACTGGGCGGAGTCCGCCTGCCGTTGTCCGTGACGTTGGCGCTTGCCGTGGCGTTGGCGTTCGGTTGAGGCTCTTCGATGTCATTTCCCGTGACGGACGGACGGGCCGATGGAGCCTGACCTGACTGACGTGAGGCGCGGGCAGGGGCGAAGGAGCGTGGCACCTGCCCGGAAGGTCGGGTGCGTCGATTTCCCGCAGGAATGAAGCTTGGCGGGTTGATATGCGGATCCGCCCCACCTGATTCCTGCGTCATAACCCCTCCTGAAACTGTCGATTGTCTGAATGACACTTTGACACAGCATCCGCCGGGTGTTCCTGCGCTATGGTGTTCCTGCGCAGGAACGGCACAATATCATGTGCAACGGCATCAGGGCATCGTGTCCGCGCCATAGCACACAGTTCCATAAAAATGATGTAATGACACGAGAAAGAATTTGACAAAACCGAAATTGCATGTGTGTAATTTAGTCCGTATGAAAAGCTCAATAGGCAAGGAGAATCGCATGTGGGGTGTGGTCGACGATTCAGCCGAAGAGCCATGGCATGAATTGTGGGGACTATTCCGACCTGATGGCGATGTATCTTGGCAGCACAAGGCGTTGTGCGCGCAAACCGATCCGGAGGCGTTCTTCCCGGAAAAGGGAGGCTCGACCCGTGATGCCAAGCGTGTGTGCGCCAAATGCGAAGTGCGTGAACAATGCCTGAAATGGGCCATCGACCATGATGAGCGATTCGGTATTTGGGGCGGCATGAGCGAGCGCGAACGCCGTCGATATAAGCGAGAGCACCGGGAGCAGGCGTAGTTCCACACACACCCCCTTCAAGTCTGGTGCGTACACTGGGAGTTTATGAGTCCGACAGGTAATAGCGATATTCATGAGGCGTTGGCCGACGCCATGTCTTCTCGACCGTATACGCATAGGCAGGATGTGGATACCGGCATTACGGCTGTGATCACCGTTGAGGAGGATATGCGTTTCCTCCGGTCTACATTGCGTTCGGTATTGACGCAGAATGTTCTTCCGGGAGTCGTCATCATCGCCGACGCGACCGGGCGCGCCGGTTCGAGGATAACCACTTCGTTCGAGGTCATTCCCTCGCCATCGGGGCCGGTGATGGAGGTGCCGCAGTCCAAGCATGTGACCATTCACATCGTTTCGGCCAAGGGCGCGCGTTCCTTCGGCGATGCGGTCAGCCGGGCGTTGGATCGGGCCGATTTGGATGACGCTCCCCGCGCATTGTGGTTGCTCCATGATGATTCCCGCCCCTCGGATGCCTCATGCCTTGAACGATTGCTTGAGGCGTGGCGCAATACGCCGGGTGCCAGCGTGCTCGGGTGCAAACAGTGTGATTGGGAAGGATCCCACCTGCATGATGTCGGTATGTATGCAGGCCGACACGCCGTGCATTCCCTGGTGGTCGATGGAGAACCCGATCAGGAGCAGTATGACGGGCGACAGGATGTGTTCGCGGTGTCGCTGGCGGGCGCGCTGGTGTCCATGTCGCAATTCACGCGACTGCGGGGCATCAATGCCTGGCTGACCACCTACAGCGAATCGGTCGATTTCTGCCGCCGTGTCTGCCTGAGCGGCGGACGCGTGGTGGTAGTCCCGCAAGCGGAGATATCACATCGTCGCGCACGGTATGAGGGCATTCGTACGCGAGGCGGGGAGCCGCTTAAGGAAGATCACACGGTCAATCATGCGATGACGGTGCATCGCTCCCAACAGCGCTATCTGTACACTGACCTGGCCATGTCGTCCTGGATTATCGTCTGGCTGTGGAGGCTGATTCGCAGTTTTGGCATGGCCATAGCCATGATGTTCGGCAAGAAGCCGTATGAAGCATGGGTGCAATTGTGCCTGCCATGGTTGGCTTTGGCCGATATCGCGGGAAACATGAAATCGCGCAGGCTGGTGGCCAGACAGTCGAAGGTCGCCGCATCGTCCCTGCAGGTTTTGTTCGCCGACAGTCGGCAGATCAAGCAGTTCCATGATCGTCGGGATGCATTCCAATCCCAGCAGGGCAGAGTGCTGCTCAGTCCGCTGGAACGTGCCCATCTGCGGACACGCACCATATATCGCTGGAGCGCAGCCGTGGTGATGGCGCTGGTGTGCTTTGCGGCCATCGTGGTGATGTATTGGCCGGTGTTCCGTTCGATATTCTCCGGTGGATCGTTGTATTCCGATGTGTTGCTTTCCACCGGTGCCAGCTTCACTCAACTGGTGCAGTCCGCCACCACGCCATGGGTGTTTGGCAGCGGCACCGGCATTCCTGCGCCGCCCACGCCGTGGCTGCTGGTGCTGATGCTGGCCTCGCTGGTCACGCTCGGCCATGTGACCGCCGCTCTGGCGATGATACTGTTTGTGGCCGCGCCGCTGAGCGCATTGTCGTTCTGGGCGCTGGCGGGCGTATTCACCCGCTCGGACGTGGTTCGTGTGCTGGGAGGACTGTTGTGGGCATCCACCGGCATTATGTTCGGCTGGTATGCGCAGGCCAATATGCCGATGCTCACCGTAATGGTGTTCCTGCCGGCCGCGTTCGCATTCGTGTTCCGTGCCGTGGGCATGTACCATACCGAAGACCCGCTCAAGCCGCGCACATCCGTTCAGGCCGCGGCCATCGCCGCACTGTGCTTCATCCCTGTGGTGGCCGCCGAACCGCAGCTGCTGTTCGCGCTGATCGTCGTGTTCCTGATGTTCCTGCTGTTCGTGCGCCGCAAGCGCGCCATGCTGTTGCTTATTCCGGTTCCTGCCGCCTTTGCGGTGGCCCCTACGCTCGTCAATGCGGTGCGTTACGCCGATTTGGGCATGTGGCGTCAACTGTTCGGCGACATCACAGTGCCAACGTCATCCGCCAACGGGTCGCCGGCGTCGCTGAGCCTGCTTGAGGCCGCACAGCGTGCGCTGGGATGGCAAATGGGATCGACTGAGCATGCCGATTTGGCGGTCACTGTGCTGTTCGGCGTCATCACGCTGCTCGCTCTTGCTTCGCTGGTGCTGCCGTTCGCGTTGCGGACCTCGCGGCTGATGTGGGTGGTAATCGTTTGCGGAGGCGCGCTCGCCCTGATTTCCAGCCGTGTGGCCATAGCCGTGGATGCTGATGGCGTCGTGGCCGGTTCCGCACAGCCTGGCATCGCGATGATGATATTGGGCTTCCTTGCCTGCGTGTGCCTCGTCGCCGGTGGGGCGGTGAAGCGATTCCAACCGTTGCATGCGTCCGGCAGCGATCCCGCACCGAAAAAGGACCGGCTGCATGCGCTCATCGTGTCTGGCCGTGTGGTGCTTGCTCTGATACTGGTGTGCTGCATCGGCATTCAATGCATGTATGGCATCGAACGTCATAAGGATGCGGGACTGGGCGTGTCCGAAAACGGCCTGCCCATGGTCACCACCGATTATCTGGAGGCCAGTGCCGATCATCGTGTGCTTGCCGTGAGCGCGGAGACCCGCAACATCGTCAACTATGCGGTGATGCGCACCTCGCGCGGCGATCTGATCGACAGCTCTCCGGTCCAGCGGGCGCGCCTGCTGTCCGGCAAGCATGATGCGGTTGACGAACAACTGGCCCAGGCCTGTGCCTCGCTGCTGTCCAATCCCGACGAAGAGGCCATCGCGGCCATCAGCGCGCTTGGATTCGGCGGCATCTACGTGGTTCCCGAGACCGGCGATTCCTCGAACGACATGCCGTATGAACAGTTGAGCGCGAATATCGCCGCATCGAACGGCACCCAGTCCCTGGTCTCCACGGATAGCGGCAGCTACTATCGTCTGACGCTGCGTAGCAGCACCTCACAGCAGGTGGATACCTCATGGCAGCAACGTGCACAGCATAGTGTCTGGAGGCACGCCTGGCTGATATGCCTAGGTGTGATCACGGCGTTGTACTGCTTGGTCGCCATGCCTCGCAGACGACCGTCCTACGGATTGGAGGAGCAGGCATGAGCAACAAAACTTCTGGTTTCAAACGTGCGATCGGCATCGTGCTCGGTGTGATCACCATGCTGGTGTTGATTGCGCTGTTCGTCGTTCTCGTCATGGCCCCCATCCCCAATATCTGGGTGGACAAGGTGGCCGCTTCCGATAATGCCATCGACCAGACAGTTAGTCCGACCCAGTCCGAAACCTACTGCCCGGCACCTATAGGATTGGCCGATACCGGCACGTACGGCGACAGCGCCTTCCAGGCCACTGTCGGCAATCTGAGCACACAGGCGCGCTATGCGGCGTTCGGCTCCGTCTACAGCGCCACTGTCTCGGCGATCGGGCAAAAGTCCAGTTCAGATGACGTGACTTTGAAAGACGCCGATCCGACCGACGATTCCTCGGTGAAAACCGGTGCTCAGAAGATCGATCAGGGAGCTCGCCTGATCAATACCCGTATGCTGCAGGCCGCATCCGGCACCGGCACCGTCGGCACCATCGCATCATGGGCCGATGACGGCGATGTGAGAGGCGTATCGGCGGCATCCTGCGTATCGACCTCGCTCAGCCAGTCGTTCCTGCTCTCCGGCGGCACGACCGGTACCACACAGCAGCTCATCGTCTCGAATCCCTCCACCAAGCCGACCACCGTCGACATTGCCGTCTGGGGTTCCGAGACAGCCGGGAAAATGGCATTGTCCACACAATCCACGCTGTCTGTGCCGGCCGAGGGGGAGTCCTCGATGGAACTGTCCGCCGCGGTCGATGGGCAGCATGGTCTGTTCGTGACCGTTTCCAGCAAGGAGACTCCTATCGCGTCCGTGGTACGTACGGTGACCATGGATGGTCTGACACCGAAGGGTTCTGATTTCGCGCTGCCGTTGCCGACCGCCTCCAATGCGTCGGTGGCGCCGTCCATCACTGCCGGCGATGCGGTCACCGCTTATCTGTTCGCCAAGGCAGACACCAGCACCGGGCTGTCATGGATTACCGACAAAGGATTGGTTCCCGCCAAAGATGCCACCGTCACTGCCGATAAGGTGACGGCGATCGACTTGGGAGAGGCTCCTGATGGGGCGTTGGGCGTGATGTCCACCGCAGAGGATGCCGTGTCGTTCTCCGTCAAGGCCACACGCTCCGGTGACTCCGGCCAAGCCGATTTCGCATTGGTCAATGCCGGCGAGCCATCCGAATTCTCGGGGTTGGCCCTTCCCGACGGAGTAAAGGCCTCCATCACGCTGGCCAATACGTCCAATGCGCGCAGGACGGTCACCTTGCACGCCTACGATGATGCCGGTGCTTCGGTGACCTCCGAGGAAATCACGCTGGATGCGAACGCGGCGCAAACGATTGAGACCGGCAAACTTTCCGGCGATCATGGCACCGCGGTCGTGCTGATGTTGGAGGACTCATCCAAGAAAGTGAGCTGGGGAGCGCG
>ERZ1032290.287-NODE-287-length-11353-cov-22.083820_pt1 | contig 11353 bp, 5 predicted proteins | sample MGYA00518163_ERZ1032290 | MGnify/ENA primary metagenome ERZ1032290 (study PRJEB33719, sample SAMN04261355) | wastewater metagenome | biome: periurban shantytown; feature: human; material: feces | host: Homo sapiens | place: Peru: Lima | collected 2012-01-15 ... | reverse complement strand
TTCACAGCCGCCTTTCGGGTCGCTTTCGCCAACTTTGTCAATCTATGGAATAGGAGTGGTCGCGTTTTATGGTAAAGGTCAAGCCCGTACAAAACGGCAGAACGACCCGCATGAGCTTTTCTCACATCAACGAAGTGATTGGTATGCCCAATCTGATCGAGATCCAGAAAAACTCTTACAACTGGTTCCTGGAGGAGGGCCTGCATGAGGTCTTCCACGACATTGCCGCGATCGAGGACTACACCGGCAACCTCGTGCTGGAGTTCGTCGATTACCGGCTGGACAAGAACCCCAAGTATTCTATTAAAGAATGCAAAGAGCGGGATGCCACGTATGCGGCACCCCTGTACGTCACGGCCCGTCTGTTCAACAAGCAGACCGGCGAGGTGAAGGAGCAGGAGATCTTCATGGGCGACTTCCCGCTCATGACCGACGCCGGTACCTTCATCTCCAACGGTGCCGAGCGTGCCATCGTCTCCCAGTTGGTCCGTTCTCCCGGCGTTTTCTACGGTTCCAGCAAGGACCGTACCGGCAAGGACCTGTTCACCGCTACCATGAACCCCAACCGCGGTGCCTGGCTGGAGTATGAGACGGACTCCTCTGACGTTTACTACGTCCGTATCGATAAGAACCGCAAGCTGCCCGTTACCACGCTGCTGCGTGCCCTGGGCCTGTCCACCGATGAGCAGATCAAGCAGTTCTTCGGCGATTCCGAGCCGAAGATCAACGCCTCTCTCGAGAAGGACATCACCCACAACACCGAGGAGGGCCTGCTCGAGGTCTACCGCAAGCTGCGCCCCGGTGAGCCCCCGACGGTGGAAAACTCCCGCGCGCACCTGAACAACCTGTTCTTTGACCCGCGCCGTTACGACCTGGCTCGTTTTGGCCGCTATAAGATGAACAACAAGCTCAGCCTGACCCGCCGCATTGCCGGTTATAAGGCTGCCGAGGACATCATCGCCCCGCTGACCGGCGAGCTGCTGGCCGCCAAGGGCGAGAAGATCAACATGGCCAAGGCCGAGGAGATCGATAACGCCGGTGTTACCCGCGTTACCATCCTCGTTGAGAAGAAGGGCGAGGAGCCCCGTCCGTTCATTGTCATCTCCAACGGCTGCGTCAACGCCCAGAACTTCTTCAGCTTCGACGTCGAGGCCGAGGCCGGTGTCAATGAGCGTGCCAACTTTGCCGAGATCCGCAAGATCCTCGACACCACCTCCGATGTGGAGGAGCAGAAGGAGCTGCTGCGCCAGAACCATGATGTTCTGATCAGCCGCACCGTCACCGTCGATGACATCTTTGCCTCCGTCAACTACCTGCTGGGCCTTGATCACGGCATCGGCACCACCGATGAGATCGACCATCTGGGCAACCGCCGCGTCCGCAGCGTCGGTGAGCTGCTGCAGAACCAGTTCCGCATCGGCTTCTCCCGCATGGAGCGCGTCATCCGTGAGCGCATGACCCTGCAGAATCAGGAAAACGGCGAGATCACCCCGCAGAGCCTGGTCAACATCCGCCCTGTCGTCGCCGCCATCAAGGAGTTCATCGGTTCCAGCCCGCTGTCCCAGTTCATGGACCAGAACAACCCGCTGGCCGAGCTGACCCACAAGCGCCGTCTGTCCGCTCTGGGCCCCGGCGGTCTGTCCCGTGACCGCGCAGGCTTCGAAGTCCGCGACGTTCACTACACCCACTATGGCCGTCTGTGCCCCATCGAGACGCCTGAAGGCCCGAACATCGGTCTGATCTCCTATCTGGCCACCTACGCCAAGATCAACAAGTACGGCTTCGTTGAGGCCCCGTACCGCAAGGTCGACAAGGCCACCGGCACTGTCACCGATGAGGTCGTCTATATGACCGCCGACGAGGAGGACGAGTATATCGTCGCTCAGGCCAACGAGCCGCTGGACGAGAACAACCACTTCGTCCGTCCCCGCGTCTCCGGCCGCCACCGCAACGACATCCAGGAGTTCGACGCTTCTCAGGTCGACTACATGGACGTTTCTCCGCGTATGATGGTTTCCGTCGCTACGGCCTGCATCCCGTTCCTCGAGAACGACGACTGCAACCGTGCACTGATGGGCTCCAACATGCAGCGTCAGGCCGTGCCTCTGATGGTCACCCAGCAGCCGCTGGTCGCCACCGGCATGGAGTACAAGGCCGCCACCGACTCCGGTGTCTGCGTCCTGGCCGCCCATGACGGCACCGTTGAGTATGTCGACGCCGACAAGATCATTGTCCGCTGCGCCGACGGCTCCGCCGACACCTATGAGCTCATCAAGTTCATGCGCTCCAACCAGGGCAACTGCAACAACCAGCGCCCCATCGTCAATGTGGGCGAGACCGTCAAGGCCGGCGACGTGCTGGCCGACGGCCCCGCGACCCGCAACGGCGAGATCAGCCTGGGCAAGAACGCCCTGATCGGCTTCATGACCTGGGAGGGCTACAACTACGAGGACGCCGTCCTGCTGAACGAGAAGCTCGTCCGCGAGGATGTCTACACCTCCATCCACATTGAAGAATATGAGACCGAGGCCCGCGACACGAAGCTCGGACCCGAGGAGATCACCCGCGACATCCCGAACGTCGGCGATGACGCGCTGAAGGACCTCGATGACCGCGGCATCATCCGCATCGGTGCCGAGGTCAAGACCGGCGACATCCTCGTCGGCAAGGTCACCCCGAAGGGCGAGACCGAGCTGACCGCCGAGGAGCGCCTGCTGCGCGCCATCTTCGGCGAGAAGGCCCGCGAGGTCCGCGACACCTCCCTGCGTGTGCCCCACGGTGCCTACGGCATCGTTGTCGACGTCAAGGTCTTTACCCCCGAGAACAGCGACGAGCTGCAGCCCGGCGTGCGTATGTGCGTGCGCTGCTACATCGCCCAGAAGCGTAAGATCAGCGTCGGCGATAAGATGGCAGGCCGTCACGGCAACAAGGGTGTTGTTTCCCGCATTCTGCCGCAGGAGGATATGCCCTTCCTGCCCGACGGCACCCCGCTGGACATCGTGCTGAACCCCCTGGGCGTTCCCTCCCGTATGAACATCGGTCAGGTCCTGGAGGTCAACCTGGGCTACGTTGCCAAGGCACTGGGCTGGAAGGTCCAGACCCCCGTCTTTGACGGTGCACACGAGTCCGACCTGCGCGACTGCTTCGCCGAGGCCCGCGAGAAGTGGCACGGCGAAAACGCGCCCGAGTACCCGACCCACCTGGACCGCCTGATGGGCGAGAAAGGCCATGTCATCGACTTCTCCAAGATCGATCTGACCGACGACGGCAAGACCACCCTGTATGATGGCCGTACCGGTGAACAGTTCCCCAGCAAGGTCACGGTAGGCTATATGTACTACCTGAAGCTGCATCACCTGGTCGACGATAAGATCCATGCCCGTTCCACCGGCCCCTACTCCATGGTCACCCAGCAGCCTCTGGGCGGCAAGGCGCAGTTCGGCGGCCAGCGCTTCGGCGAGATGGAAGTCTGGGCGCTGGAAGCCTACGGCGCCGCCTACACCCTGCAGGAGATCCTGACCATCAAGTCCGACGACGTCGTGGGCCGTGTCAAGACCTACGAGGCCATCGTCAAGGGCGAGCCGATCCCGCGCCCCGGTATCCCCGAGAGCTTCCGCGTTATGCTCAAAGAGCTGCAGAGCCTTGGCCTGGATATTGTTGTGCAGGATAAGGAAGGCAACGCCGTCGATATGCGTCAGGAGTTTGACGACGATGACAGCAGCTTTGAGAACAATGACTACGACCTGGGCGATAACGTCATGGTCGAGAGTGAGCTGCAGGACGATTACAGCGTCAAGGACGCCGACGAAGGCTTTGACGATGATCTGGATGAGGATGCCGGCCCCACGGCTGACGACCTCGCCGCCATCGAGTCTGATTCCTTCGACGATTGATCGAATTGCATCGTGTGTCATATTGAATTTGAGAGGGTTCGCTGAATGGAAAATAAAGAATTCGATTCGATTAAGATCGGCCTTGCCTCCCCGGACCAGATCCGTGCCTGGAGCTACGGCGAGGTCACCAAGCCCGAAACCATCAATTACCGCACCCTGAAGCCGGAGCGCGACGGCCTGTACTGCGAGCGCATTTTTGGACCTACCAAGGACTGGGAATGCCACTGCGGCAAGTATAAGCGCATCCGCTACAAGGGTAAGATCTGCGACAAGTGCGGCGTCGAGGTCACCCGTGCCAAGGTCCGCCGTGAGCGCATGGGCCACATCGAGCTGGCCGCGCCTGTCTCGCACATCTGGTATTTCAAGGGCATTCCCAGCCGCATCGGCCTGATGCTGGACATCAGCCCCCGTCAGCTGGACAAGGTCCTGTATTTCGCCAACTACATTGTCACCGACCCCGGCTTCACGCCGCTGGAGAAAAAGCAGCTGCTGACCGAGCGCGAGTACAAGGAGATGCGCGAAAAGTACGAGGATACGTTTGAAGCCGGTATGGGTGCCGAAGCCATCCAGAAGCTGCTGGCCGAGATCGACCTCGACAAGCTGAGCAAGGAGCTGCGTGAGGAGCTCGAGCATGCCAACGGCCAGAAGCGCGTCCGCCTGCTGAAGCGCCTTGAGTGCGTTGAGAGCTTCCTCGAGAGCAACCAGCGCCCCGAGTGGATGATCATGACGGTCATCCCCGTCATTCCGCCGGATCTGCGCCCCCTGCTGCAGCTGGACGGCGGCCGCTTTGCGACCTCCGACCTGAACGATCTGTACCGCCGCGTCATCAACCGCAACAACCGCCTGAAGCGTCTGCTGGAGCTCGGTGCGCCCGACATCATCGTCCGCAACGAGAAGCGTATGCTGCAGGAGGCCGTTGACGCCCTGATCGACAATGGCCGCCGCGGCCGCCCGGTCACCGGCGCGAACAACCGAGCACTGAAGTCCCTGTCCGATATGCTGAAGGGCAAGCAGGGACGCTTCCGCCAGAACCTGCTGGGCAAGCGTGTTGACTACTCCGGCCGTTCCGTTATCGTCGTCGGCCCCGAGCTGAAGATGTATCAGTGCGGCCTGCCCAAGGAGATGGCCCTCGAGCTGTTCAAGCCTTTCGTCATGAAGGACCTGGTCGAGAAGGAGAAGGCCAACAACATCAAGTCTGCCCGCAAGATGGTCGAGCGCGCCCGCCCCGAGGTCTGGGATTCTCTCGAGACCGTCATCAAGGGCCACCCCGTCCTGCTGAACCGTGCACCTACGCTGCACCGTCTGGGCATTCAGGCCTTTGAGCCTATCCTGGTCGAGGGCCGTGCCATCAAGCTGCACCCCTTGGTCTGCACCCCCTTCAACGCTGACTTCGACGGCGACCAAATGGCTGTCCACCTGCCGCTGTCCACCGAGGCCCAGCGCGAGGCCAAGATGCTGATGCTGGCCTCCGGCAACCTGCTGAAGCCCTCTGACGGTGAGCCCGTCACCGTGCCCACGCAGGATATGATCCTGGGCAGCTACTACCTGACCCTCGTCAACCCCGACGATAAGGGCCACGGCAAGACCTTCCGCGACGAGGACGAGGCCATGATGGCCTATTCCGAGGGCCTCATCACGCTGCAGGCACCCATCAAGGTGCGCCGCACGATGGTCTTTGACGGCGTCGCGGAGACCGGCCTGGTCGATACCACGATGGGCCAGATCATCTTCAACACCCCCATCCCGCAGGATCTGGGCTACGTGGACCGCACCAATCCCGCCACCAAGTTCGACTACGAGATGAACCCCCGCACCCTCAAGATCGCATCCGGCGGCAAGAGCGACAAGCTGACGAAGAAGGGCCTGCCCGACATCATCAGCCGCTGCCTGACCAAGCATGGCACCAAGACCTGCGCCATGATGCTGGATCAGATCAAGGCTCAGGGCTACAAGTACTCCACCCTGTCTGCTATCACCGTCGCTGTTCCCGATGCTATTATGCCTGACGAGAAGCCGGAAATTCTGGCTGCCGCCGATAAGAAGATCGAGAAGGTCATGAAGAACTTCAACCGCGGCCTGATCTCCGATGAGGAGCGCTACCGCAAGACGGTTGAGATCTGGCAGGCCGCCACGGAGGAGGTCTCCGAGGCTCTGAGCGAAAACCTGAAGAAGAACCACCAGCGCAACCCCATCTATATGATGTCCGATTCCGGCGCCCGTGGTTCTATGGACCAGATCAAGCAGCTGGCCGGTATGCGCGGCCTGCTGGCCAATACTGCCGGTAAGACGCTGGAGATGCCTATCCGCGCCAACTACCGTGAGGGTCTGAATATCCTGGAATACTTCATCTCCTCCCGAGGCGCTCGTAAGGGTCTGGCCGATACCGCTCTGCGTACCGCTGACTCCGGCTACCTGACCCGCCGTCTGGTCGATGTCTCTCAGGAAGTCATCATCCGCGAGGAGGACTGCCACGCTACCGAGGGCATCTGGGTCCGCGAGATCAGCGAGGGCAACTCTGTTGTCGAGAGCTTCAAGGAGCGTCTGAACGGCCGCTACTCCCTGCATGATGTGCACGATCCCGCCACGGGTGAGCTGCTCGTCAGCAAGGAAAAGATGATGGATATGTTCGACGCCGAGAAGATCGTCAACGCCGGTATTACCGAGCTGGAGATCCGCTCCGTCATGACCTGCCGTGCACACGTCGGCGTCTGCGCCCACTGCTACGGTTCCAACATGTCCAACGGTGAATGCGTCAAGGTCGGTGAGTCTGTCGGTATCATTGCCGCAGAGTCCATCGGTGAGCCCGGTACCCAGCTGACCATGCGTACCTTCCATACCGGCGGTATCGCATCTGCCGAAGACATCACCCAGGGTCTTCCCCGCGTTGAGGAACTGTTTGAGAGCCGCCGCCCGAAGGCGATGGCCATCATGTCCGAGATTGCCGGTACGGTCCACATCGACGATACCAAAAAGAGCCGCCATGCCGAGATCACCGGCACGGACGAGAACGGCGCTCCGGTTACCAAGAGCTACCTGATCCCGTTCGGCCAGCGCCTCAAGGTTATGGAAGGCGACGAGGTCGCCAAGGGCGCACTGCTGACCGAGGGTCATGCTTACCCGCAGGACATCCTCGCCATCCAGGGCCCCATCGCCACCCAGAACTACCTGATCAGCGAGGTCCAGAAGGTCTACCGTCTGCAGGGCGTTGACATCAACGATAAGCATATCGAGGTCATCGTCCGCCAGATGATGCGTAAGGTCCGCATTGAGGATTCCGGCTCCAGCGACTTTATCATGGGCAGCATCGTGAACCGCCGCGATGTCATGATCAAGAACGAGGAGATCCAGGCCCGCATTGATGCCGGTGAGACTGATCTGAAGCTCGTTCAGGCCAGCCAGGTCCTGCTTGGCATCACCAAGTCCAGTCTGGCTACCGACTCCTTCCTGTCCGCTGCGTCCTTCCAGGAGACCACCCGTGTCCTGACCGAGGCCGCCATCAAGGGCAAGGTCGACCCGCTGGCCGGCCTGAAGGAGAACGTCATCATCGGTAAGCTCATCCCCGCCGGTACTGGTCTGCCGGAGGTCGAGGAGGAGCTCGTCCAGGCCGAGATCGCCCGCGACGCCGCCGAGGCAGCCTACGACCACTAAATAAACCGCAATGGATTCCCGCCGCCACGGCGGGAATCCTTTTTTTGCATACCGTCCGCGATTGACACACACTTGCAAAACAGTTATAATAAACTCACCGACAGCAAAACGATACAAAAGGGAAGTGACACCATGCTGTTTCTGCAATACCCGCCGTGCTCCACCTGCCAAAAGGCCAAAAAGTGGCTCGACGACCACGGCATCGAGTACACCGCCCGCCACATTAAAGAGGACAACCCCACCGCCGACGAGCTGCGCGAATGGGTCGCCCGCAGCGGCCTGCCCCTCAAGAGGTTCTTCAACACGAGCGGCCTAGTCTACAAAAATCTGGGCCTGAAGGACAAGCTGCCGACCATGCCCGAGGACGAGCAGATCGCCCTGCTGGCGTCGGACGGTATGCTCGTCAAGCGCCCGCTGCTGGTGGGCGACGATTTTGTCCTGCCCGGCTTTAAGCAGGCCGAGTGGGAAAACGCTCTTTTGTAACCTGTAGAGGCGGATTCCATATCCGCCCGTGAAAGCTTCCGCTGCTGCGAACTGGCACGGGAGCCCGATGCCCGCCCCTGCATCCTCAGCATAGCAAAATATTTTATAATAAGGAGAAAACTATGTCCGAAATTCTAAAAGAACGCAGTGAACTGGACCCGCAATTTCAGTGGGACCTGACCCCGATGTTTGTGAGCGACGCCGCGTGGGAGACCGCGCTGGACAGCCTCGACGCGGACATTGAAAGCCTGGCAGCCTTCGCCGGTAAGCTGACCGATGCCGTCACGATTGGCGCATACCTCGACGCTTCCACCGAGGTGGGCCGCAAGGTCGAGCGCCTCTACTGCTACGCCTCCCAGCGCCATGACGAGGACACCCGCGACGACAAGGCCCAGAGCATGTACGCCCGCATCGGCAGCAAGTACGTCAAGATGGCCGCCGCGCTGTCCTTTGCCCAGCCGGAGATCCTGTCCCTGCCCGAGGAGACGCTGACCGCTATCGTCAACGATCCCGCCGTCGCAGACTACAAATTCAACCTCGAGGATCTGCTGCGCGGCAAGCCCCACACCCTGACCAAGGCCGAGGAAAAGCTGCTGGCCAGCTTCGGCGAGGTCATGTCTGCGCCGTCCGAGATCTACCACAATCTAGAGGACGCCGACCTGCTGTTTGATGCCGTCAAGGACGGCAGCGGCGAGACCGTCGAGGTCACCGGCTCCAACTTTGTGCCGCTGGAGATGAGCACGGACCGCACCCTGCGAGAGAACGCCTTCCACAGCTACTACAAGAGCTACCGCGAGCACATCAACACCTTCGCCGCGTCCTACGCCGGCGCCATCAAGGCTGCCACCGCCGAGGCCGCCGCCCGCAATTACCCGTCCTCCCGCGCGATGGCCATGGCGGGGGAGAATGTGCCCGCCGAGGTCTACGACAACCTCGTCGCCACGGTCCGCAAGCATATTCCCGCCATGCACCGCTATGTCCGCCTGCGCAAAAAGATGCTGGGCGTTGACGCGCTGCACTTCTATGACGTCTACGCTCCGCTGGTCGGCGATCTGAAAAAATCCTACAGCTACGAGACCGCACAGGAGATGGTCCTGAAGGCCGTTGCGCCCTTGGGCGAGGACTACCAGGCAACCGTCCGCAAGGCCTATGCCGAGCGCTGGATCGACGTTTACCCCAACCGCGGCAAGCGCGGCGGCGCGTACTCCGGCGGCTGCTATGACTCCAACCCCTATATCCTGCTGAATTTCAGCGGCACGTTGGACAGTGTCTCGACGCTGGCACATGAGATGGGCCACACGATCCACAGCTGGCGCTCCCGCCAGCATCAGCCGCCGCAGTACGCGGACTACACGCTGTTTGTCGCCGAGGTCGCGTCCACCGTCAACGAGAATCTGCTCATCGAGCAGCTGCTTGCCAACGAGAACGACCCCCAGACCCGTCTCTATCTGCTGAACCAGTATCTGGAAAACTTCAAGGGCACGGTCTATCGCCAGACGATGTTTGCCGAGTTCGAGCGCGAGGCACATGCCATGGTCGAGCGCGGTGAAGCCCTGAACGCCGCCGCCCTGAATGCTCTGTACAAGCGCCTTGTCACCGACTATTTCGGCGATGATATGGTCATCGACGACGAGATCCAGTATGAGTGGGCGCGCATTCCGCACTTCTACCGCCCGTTCTACGTTTACAAGTATGCCACTGGCTACTCCACCGCTGTCGCCCTGTCCGAGAGCATCCTGAAAGAGGGCGAGCCCGCCGTCAAGCGCTACAAGGAGTTCCTCTCCATGGGCGGCAGCGCTTACCCGCTGGACGAGCTGCGCCACGCCGGTGTTGACCTGGCCACCCCGGCTCCCGTGGACGCCGCCCTCGAGAAGTTCGAGCGCATCCTCGACGATGCCGAGGCCACGCTGGCAAAGCTGCAGTAACATTGCTGTAGGTGACGGCGTTCCTGACGCCCCGCGGGCGGATATGGAATCCGCCCCTACATCTGCAGAATCGGTAGGGGCGCATTCTATATGCGCCCGCAGCATTCCGGCAAACACTCGTTTGCAATACACTACCGGCCCGGACGTGCCCGGGCCCTGTGTGTCCTATAGCAAAAAAGCGGAGCGCCTTTCCCGGCGCTCCGCTCCTATTATAATAAGGTAGAATTACTTGCCCAGCACGGCCTTGATGTAGGCGGCCTCACGTGCGGCGATCTGATCCTGATACGCCTTCACGGCCTTCGCATAGGCGGCCTCGCGTGCATCAGCCTTGGCCTGCGTGGCCTTGCCTGCAGCAATTACCGCGGCGACGCGCGCGTCAGCCTGGGACTGGGCAGCCTTGCCCGCGGCGATGACGGCCAGACAGTCTGCATCGGCCTTCGCCTGGGCAGCCTTGGCGGCCTTCAGAATTGCGGCGCTGTCGGCGTCTGCCTTGGCCTTTGCATTTTTGGAATAAGCATCCACCGCTGCAGTGTAGGCGGCTTCCTTCGCGGCGATCTGGGCCTGGTAGGCCTTGACGGCGGCGATATAATCGCTGTTGGCATCTGCAAAGACAGGTACAGCGAAGGCGGATACCATGCACAGGGAAATCAGGATAGCAAGAAGTTTCTTCATTGTCAGGACCTCCTCAAAAATGTAGCGTCAGAACTTGCATGGCCGGAACTGTTCCGGTTTTGTCTGTATCTTCATTATAGCAAAGCGGGGTACACAATGCAACAGAAATCGACTCGTCAAGTTAATGAATCTGGCGGCCTGCTTTTGTGCAAAATGTATATTTGTCTCTGGTAAATAGACAAAACGCGCACGGGCGGCAGCCGGACGCGCGGCGGCGGGGGGGACGGTCCGCTTCATTCTATGCGCGCACTTACCAAAATGCAACGCTGCCGCCCAAACCGGCGCAAGATTTGCACATTTTGCTTCAGAAATGAAAAATTCTCCGTATTGCACGATTTTTTCAACATTTTTTTGGCAATACTCTTGACATTCCGGCCGGGATGCTGTAATATAATCATTGCGTGAGATGCGGGGTATAGTGCGGCCATCTGGCCGGACGACCCGCAAAAAGCGCGTGAATAAGTGAAGAAAGGAGAAAAGAAATGCCTACTTTTAACCAGCTCGTGCGCAAAGGCCGTGAGGTTCTGGTCAAAAAGAGCACCGCGCCTGCCCTTCTGAAGAGCTACAACTCCCAGAAAAAGGAGTACACCAACCTCAACAGCCCGCAGAAGCGTGGTGTCTGCACTGCCGTGCGTACCATGACCCCCAAGAAGCCTAACTCTGCTCTGCGTAAAGTTGCCCGTGTCCGCCTCACGAATGGTATCGAGGTCACCTCTTACATTCCCGGTATCG
>ERZ1032290.272-NODE-272-length-11579-cov-14.862287_pt1 | contig 11579 bp, 7 predicted proteins | sample MGYA00518163_ERZ1032290 | MGnify/ENA primary metagenome ERZ1032290 (study PRJEB33719, sample SAMN04261355) | wastewater metagenome | biome: periurban shantytown; feature: human; material: feces | host: Homo sapiens | place: Peru: Lima | collected 2012-01-15 ... | reverse complement strand
GATGACGCTCGCTACCCGCCGCACCGAAATCCGCTTCATAGTTACTATGCCTCCCCCCATCAGCATAGAACGGTCGGCTCTTATCGGTCGGCTCCCGTCATAATGTGCTTCTACTGGGACCGTAATGCAATGGTTTGTAACGCTATTTTCTCTTCTTGACGGCACCGACTATGGCCCATACAACGGCCACTATTACCAGAATAAGTCCCACTACGGCGCAGATAATAGCCGTCAGCAATTGCGGATTCGGCGAGAACAGCGAAATCATCCGATCCGGAGATATGCACCCGAAAACCAGCGCGATCACGCCGATAATCACGCCTAATAGTCCGAATACCACAGTAGGCGCGCTGATGCTCTGTTTCTGGATGTTCTTGGCACTCTTGACATCCTTAGCATTCTGGACGTTCTTGGCGCTCCCCCCAGGCTGGCATGGTTTGCCGGCGGTCTGAGACTGCTCATAGGAAGGTTGCGCTGAAGATGCTGCGTACATCGGTACATCATCGGCAGATGGAATCGGCCCACCATCCCCCTCCACGGCATCGGCAACTGCTTCCAGGGCAATCCGATCTGTGGATGGTTCGATGGGCGATGGAGAGGTAGTTGTCACCTGCGTATCCACATCCGAGACCGACGCATCCGCATGATCGTCGGGGACGGGTAGCACAGCCGTTTTGTCATCATCCGCTGCGGATGGCAGCACCGTGGTATCGGTTCGGTCATCGACGGTCACCATGGTTGTGGTCTCGGTGGTCTCGTCGGTTTCGGAAGGTATGGCCGTGGTCGGTGTCGCATCCTCGATGGAGGCGAATTCCTTGGTTTCATCAGTCATGATTCCATCTCCTGGTTGTAACGGCTTGATCATTCCGATTGCCCGGTTGTGTTCTTGCTTGTGCTGTTGCCGTCGTATATATCGGCAAGCGGCTGGAACGTGGAGCCTTTCCAATCGGAGGCGTACACCACGTTGACGCGTGCTTCCACCGCATAGGGAATATTGATTTTTAATTCTGGGCCGTTGTCCGGCATGGCGGATTCCTTATCCAACCATTCGTAATCAGGCCCATTCATGGGATTGGTGGCGCTTTCAGCTCCGAAGAAACCAAAGCTTAAACCCATGTAGTTGTTGTATACCATCTCGTATTTGCCGCCGACGTCACTCGAAGTGGAGTAGGAGTCGGCGGTGCCGAAGGCGTAAGTGCAGGAATCCGGCAGAACGATATGCACTTGCGCCTGTGTTGCGGCTATGGTGATGGTACCGACCGGGCAATTACTGATGGAAGTTTTGCCATCCAGCATCTTCACCGTGTGCGGTCCATGTGTCTTGTCCCAATCGGACCAATCAATGATTGCCTGATCGGTGTTGTAGTTTTCACCGCTGAACGCCACACCTTGCTGCAATGTTTCGAACGTGGCATCGCTGGCATCGGCAACGAAGATGCCATCCTTTTGCACATCGTTCATACCATCGCTGTTTCTCGCACTGACAGATTGGCTCAGTGAAACAACAGTATTGATGCCGCTGGCACCAAAATCACGGTAGTACACGCCATACGTGCCTGAAACGATGGTCATGCAGAGCGCGCATCCACCGGCAACCAGTCCGAGAGGAATCAGACCACCGGTACGCCGTCCTTTGAATCCGAGAATGATGACCACCAGCCCCATCACTATGCATACTGCGGCAATCCAGATGGTGCTCAGACGCATAATGCCGATAATGCCCATGTCGTTTACCCAAATCAGTCCCATCAGACCGGCAAAGGAGAGGAAGGTAAGGCCCAGTATGCTCAAGACCACGATTGGGCCCGCCGGCTTGCGGCGCTTGGACTCGGTGGGGGCATAGGCCGTCGCATTCATACGGTCGGGGGCAAACGGCCCGTTGGGTACTGTGCCGGGCATCGCGCTGGGCACTGTGCCCGGCATCACGCTGGGCATCGACTGATAGACAGGCTGTGAAACAGGTTGTGAAACACTAGGCGCGGTTCGTGAAACAGATTGTGAAACAGGTTGCGGAGCTGAATACAAAGGAGATAGAGGGACCGGTTGCGCGGCTGGATATGAGGCAGGCTGTGGAGCTGGATACGACACAGGCTGTGAAACCGGTCGCGGCGCAGATGCCCCGAATCCGTACCCTTCCTGCTGGCGAATGCCGCTTTTGGCCAACAACCATAGCGCTAAGGCGGCGAGCGCAATACAAACCCACCCCGCACCTGGAATCACGATTGCCACGGCTAGGAACAGGAAGCATCCAAGACAATTCCAGTCCCATTGGCCGGCAATGAGGTCCTCGGCCAAGATGTGCCCATCGCGTACATCCGGCATCAGAAACCAGCCGAGTGCGTACAGAGCTGCGCCAAAACCGAAGAACAATGTACATACAATCACCAACGCACGTACTAGTGTGGGGCTCCAGCCAAGCCGTAAAGCGATGCCGCTGCATACGCCACCGATCCACCGGTCGTCGCCGCGAACCAGTCCACTGGATCGCACCCAAGTGAAGAAGCGTCGCGATGTCTTGTTTTTTTGCGGACCAGGCTGCGGCTGTGGCTGATACGGATTCGCGTTTGGATTGCTCATGATTCCATTACACCGCCCGACCACTGCCACAACGCTCGGGGAACACCCTGATTGTTCCCTGAACACCGGGTAAAACCCCGGCCGCAACGCCCTGAGCGCGGCACAATAGGAGTATGACGTCATCTCCCGAACCATTGCTGCCCGCGCGCATGCCGTTGATGCGCCCCCGGCAGGGCCGTTGGCTCACCGGTGTGTGCAAGGGCATCGCCCTGCACTTGGGCATCGGCGTGGCATGGATTCGGATTGCGTTCATCGCTCTGACCTTCCTCTACGGCGCAGGCATCATCGCTTATGTATTCCTGTGGGTGTTCATGCCCGCCGGAGACCCGGTGACGGCTGCAGCTCGCACAGTGCCCGTTGATCAGGCGCCGCTTGCGCGAGGCAATCAGCCACTTGCCGCTCATGACGACGAATCGGCTGCCGCACCGGAATCATTGTCCGAGGCCATCCAACGTGCTCCGAAACCGGCCGTCGTGGCATTGGCCGGTTTCGCGTTGATGGCCACCGGACTGCTGCTCACCAGCACCGGTGCGGATGCCCAGATTGTGCTTCCGCTGCTGGTAGGGTTGGGCGGCATCGCACTGGCATGGATGAATCTTAGTCCGCGAGGCACGCAGCTGTTGTCTATGTTGGGCGGCATCGCACTGATTTTCATGGGATGGGCATTGTATGTGCATAATGTCAGCATTCCTGGGTGGGGCACCTCTCCTCGACGCATTGTTGCCAGCGGATTCATGATGATCGTCGGTATCGTGGTGGCGGTGATGCCGTGGGCGAACGCGATGCTGCAACGACTCACCCACGAGCAGGCATTGAAGGAGCGCGAAGAGGAGCGCGCGGACATGACCGCCCATCTGCATGATGGCGTGCTGCAAACGTTGGCGCTGATTCAGCTGCACTCCGAGGAACCGACCACCGTATTCGCCCTGGCGCGTAGCCAAGAGCGCGAGCTGCGCGAGTGGCTGTATCAGGAACGTTCCACATCGGATCGTTCGGTGGGAGCCGGATTGAAGCAGATCGCCGCCGAAGTGGAGGACGAGCACGGCAAGCCGATTGAGGTGGTCACCGTGGGCGACGCGCGGCCGAGCGCCCAGACCGATGCGCTGCTGGACGCCACCCGTCAGGCGTTGGTCAATGCGGTCACGCATGGCGGCGAGCCGGTGTCTTTGTATTGCGAGGCCAGCGACACGATGGTTGAAGTGTTCGTGCGCGACCATGGCGAAGGCTTCGATATGGACGCCATTCCGCCCGACCGGCTGGGCATCCGCGAATCGATTATCGGCCGCATCAAACGGCGCGGCGGTACAGTGGAGATAGTGTCCAGGGCCGGCTGGGGCACCGAGGTCAGAATGCATATGCCGATCGCGCTGAAAGCGGCGCAGGGAGAACATCGATGAGCGAGAACGAGACAGCCAAGATTCGTGTGGCCGTGGTCGATGACCATGAGATGTTCCGTGCGGGCGTAATCGCCACGTTGCGTGATTCCTTCGATATCGTCGGCCAAGCGGCGGACGTGCCCGGTTCGGTGGCGATGATCGCACAGACCAAGCCGCAGGTGGTGTTGCTGGATGTGCACGTGCCCGGCGGTGAAGGTGGCGGCGGTGCCGAGATCCTCGCCAAATCGCGGCCCTACTCCCCTACCACCGTGTTTCTGGCATTGTCGGTTTCGGATGCGCCGCAGGATGTGGGGGCGGTGATTCGCGCCGGCGCCCAGGGCTATGTGACCAAGACGATTACCGGCGCTGATTTGATTTCATCCATCAAGCAGGTGCATGAGGGCTATGCCGTGTTCTCGCCAAAACTAGCCGGTTTTGTGCTTTCGGCCTTTCAGGGTGTGCCGGCGGCGGGGTCTGATGGCGCTGATGGTGCGGCACGGGCTCATGATGAGGAGCTGGACCGGCTGTCCGCCCGCGAGCAGGAGGTCATGCGGCTGATCGCGCGTGGTTACACGTATAAAGAGGTGGCGGCCGAACTGTTCATTTCGATCAAGACGGTCGAAACGCACGTGAGCTCGGTGCTGCGAAAGCTTCAGCTTTCGAATCGCACCGAGCTCACCCGCTGGGCCGCCGATAGGCGCATTGTGTGATAAACGACAGATGAGCTCCCTCATCAGAGGGAGCTCATCTGCTCATATCACTCGGCGTCGCGGAAACCGTTGGGGTTCTTGGTCTGCCAGTTGAGGGAGGAGGCGGCCATGTCGTCGATGGTCAGCTCGGCCTTCCAGCCAAGCTCCTTCTCCGCCTTGGAAGCGTCGGCGTAGCAGGCGGCGATGTCACCGGGGCGACGCGGCTTGATCGTGTACGGAATCGGATGACCGGCGGCCTTCTCGTAAGCCTTGATGACCTCAAGCACGGAGTAGCCGTGGCCGGTACCCAGGTTGTAGACGAACACGCCTTCCTTGTCGATGTGGTCAATGACGGCCACGTGACCCTTGGCCAGGTCGACCACGTGGATGTAGTCACGCACACCAGTGCCGTCGGGCGTGTCGTAGTCGTCGCCGTAGACCTGGACTTCCTTGAGCTCGCCGACCGCGACCTTGGCCACGTACGGGGTGAGGTTCGCCGGAATACCCTTCGGATCTTCGCCCAGCAGGCCGGACTCGTGTGCGCCGACCGGGTTGAAGTAGCGCAGCAGCACGATGGTCCAGGACGGATCGGCCACATGTACGTCGCGCAGAATCTGCTCCTGGAACAGCTTGGAGGTGCCGTACGGGTTGGTGGTGCCGCCGGTCGGCGTCTCCTCGGTAATCGGCAGTTCCTTCGGCGTGCCGTACACGGTGGCGGAGGAGGAGAAGATGATCTTCTTGACGTTGTGCTTCTTCATCACCTTGAGCAGCACAAGCGTGGAGTACAGGTTGTTGTCGTAGTATTCGATCGGCTTGGCCACGGACTCGCCCACGGCCTTGAGACCGGCGAAGTGAATGACCCAATCGATGTTGTTTTCGGTGAAGACGCGTTCCATAAGCGCCTCATCGCGCACGTCACCGTCGTAACGCTTGACCGGCTTGCCGGTGATCTGCTCGACGCGCTCAAGCGCCACGGGAGACGAGTTGCCGTAGTTATCTACGGAAATAACGTCGTAGCCCTTGTCGAGCAGTTCGATGTCGGTGTGGGTGGCGATGAATCCAGCACCGCCCGTAACCAGAACAGTAGTCATATCTCCTCCTTTGGAAGGACTTGCCTTCGGTTTTCCTTCAGTATTGAGCTTACTTCACTTGACCTGTTTCGCCTAGCGGCAAAACCAAGACTTTCGAGGAATGTTTGCGTGGTGGCTTTCTGCTTGAAGACGGCCGTGTTGCCGAGGATGCGGTAGCAGACGCTGCCGAGCTCGTCACGTACGGCTTGGTGGATGGCCTCGCGGTCGCGGTTTCCGGCCAATGTTTCAGCGAGTTCGCCCCATTCGAGACTGAATTCGCTGACTTCATCGGGCAAATCGCGGCCTTCGGCGAGCGCCTCCTCGACGATGCCGAGCTGGTCGACGAGCCGTCCGGGCAGGATGAACAGGCCTTGGGCTTCGATCAGTCCAATCGGCTCCTGCTTGACCGGCCAGTATTCGGGGTGTGCATGGAAAATACCTTCCGGGTACTCGTCGCTGATCGCATTGTTGCGGAAGATGAGACTCATCTCATAGCCACGTTCGGTGATGATCGCGCTGGGCGAGAGGGCGGATTGGCGGTTGCCGTCCGCGTCATGGCTGGCGATGCCGTTCGCCGCGTCGTCATAACCGACCCATGCCTCGCGGATGATGTCGGATACGTCGATGATGCTCTGGCGGTTTTTCGACACCACACGCACGGCGGTACCGGGCCAGTCGAGGATTTCGACCACGGCGTCCGGATAGTCGGCGAGCGTGAAGGCGGCCCAAGTGGCGGCCTTGTGCATCGGCAGCAGTTCGCCGCCGCCCTGGTAGTGGTCGTGGGCGAGCACCGAGCCGCCGATGCGAGGCAGCGCGGCGTTGCATCCGAGGAAGTATCCGGGGAAGCGGTCCACGAAGTCGAGCAGATGGCCGAAGGTGTCGCGGTCCACATGCATCGGCGTGTGGTCGGTGTTCACGCAGATGCCGTGCTGGTCGAAGTAGCCGTAGGGCGAGAACTGCCAGAACCATGACTCACCGCCGAGCGTGACCGGCAGGGTGCGCAGCGTGCGCTTGTCACGTCCGGCGAAGCCCTCGTTCTCATGGCAGATCGTGCACTTCGGGTAGCCGCCGGACACGGCGTTGCCGGCCGCCGCCTTCTTCATGTTCTTGAATTCGGGTTTGGCGAGGTTGATGGTCACCGTCAGCCCGTGCGAGTCGAAGCGCGGGTTCCGGTCGAGCTGGGCACGCTTGACATAATTGTTGGCCACACAGTAGTCGTAGAACCATTGCATGGCGGCCATGCCGCCGTCCCTGTGCTCGATGAGCAGGAACCGGTCGTCGAGATCGGCGGGGTTGGCGGAGAGGATGCCCATGATGGTGTCGGCGTAGGCCGGGCCTTCCTCCGGATCGAAGAGGCCGGCGGTTGTGGCGGCGGCGCGGAAGGCGGCGAGTAGGGGGTCGGGGGTCTTTTCGTCAGAGGGGGCCTGGCTTCGGCTGCCGACAATGTCTTGGACTGCGTCTGACACTGACGCCGCCGACGTTGTGGTTTTGGGTCCGGGGTAGGAATCCAGGTGGAAGAGGGCGAAGATTTGGTTGCGGGTCCAGTCTGCGTTGCGTGGATCGAGGTCGAGATGATCCAAGGCGTAATCGACTAGGGCGTCGATGCTGGCGTATACCTCGGTCAGCTGATCGCTCATTGCTCGGCCCCCATCATGCTGGTTCGGGTATGGTTCGACTGACGGCTCACTTGGCAGCCTCCATGATGTCGGCTACGATGGCGTGGGTTTCACTGGCCTTCTGCTCCATCTCCTGCACGAGTTTGATCTGGGTGCGGGTGCGCACCAGATTGTGCTCGGGGTACTTGGTGGCAAAGTAGATATCGCCTTCCAAGTAGTCGGCGAGAAAGCGCATGCCGCATTCCATGGTGAGCAGGTTGCCGCTGAACGGCAGCAGTTCGGCCTCGCGCGCGGTGATGCTGCCACGTAGTTCGCCCACGAATCCTTCCGTGTAGGCACGGAACAGCTCGGTGCTGAAATGCACCTTGCTGAGGTCCTTTTCGTCTTCCAGAGCAGTGGACGCACCAAAGCGTATGGAATCGCCGAAGTCGAACAGCATGGAGCCGGGCATGATGGTGTCGAGATCGATGATCGCACGCGCCTTGCCGGTGGTGGCGTCCATGAGGATGTTGTTGAGCTTGGTGTCGTTGTGGGTCACGCGCAACGGAATCGAACCGTCCCTGAGCCCATCCATCACGACGGCATACTGGTCGGCGTGGCTCAGATAGAAGTCGATTTCCGGCTGGCATGCGGCGGCGCGGCCGAGCTTGTCCGCGGCGAGGGCGGCCTTGAAGTCCTCGAAACGATGCGGGGTGTCGTGGAAGCGGGCGATGGTTTCGGTCAGCTGGCTGGCGTCGAATTCGGACAGGAAGTTCTGGAAGTCGCCGAATGCGCTGCCGGCCTCGCGGAACACGTCCGGGTTCGGCACGAGGTTGTACGACACGGTGTGTTCGATGAACTTGTAGACGCGCCATGCGCCGCCATCGATCTCGGCCCAGGTGGCGCCGGAGGTGGTGGGCACAATGTCCAGCGTCTCTTTGCCCTGAGCCTTGAGAGTGGAGGTGACCAGTTCGACATTGCGCATCAGATTCACCGTATCGGGGAAGATGCTGGTGTTCATCTGTTGGAGGATGTAGCGGGGGCCGTCCGTGGTCACCAGATAGGTGGTGTTGATATGGCCGTCTCCATAAGGTTCGATGCCGGTCACGGCACCTTCCAGCGCAAAATGCGAGGCGATGCCGAATAAAACTTCATTGCTTTCGGTCATGATGGGTCCGTTCTCCAAAACGCGGGAATCAGGCTTCACGCCATGCGATGCCGCTGTCGGGCAGGTCGAAGTCCTCGGTGGTGCCATCGGCCAGAGTCACCGTGGTCCGCTGCGGCTGATCGGTGTTGTTGATTACGCAGTACAACCCTTGCTCGGGGAAGTGCGCCACCTCGCACTCCGGGTTGGACGAGCTCCAAGCCGCATACTTGTCTTCGTTGTGGGAGGCGTAGAACAGCACGCGTTCCAGCAGTCGGGCGTTGGCCGCCGAATAGGGCAGACCGGAGATGTACACACCGCGGCCTTCGCCATAATCATTGGTCGCGAGCTGCACCTGCCCGCCGTCCGCGCGCAGCAGGGTCACGTTTTCATTGACCGGATACGTGTTGAGCACGGGTTCGCCGAAGTCGATGCCGCCCAACGGCTTGATGGACTGGCCACCGCCGCAACCGCTCAGCGGGATGCGGTAGCCGGCCTGTTCCCAAGCCTCGCGGGCCGCCGGGTCGACCGGCACATCGGCGGTGATGAAGTGGTCCGGCACCACCGGTGGGAAGTACTTGTCCACGGAGAGGGTCTGATAGCGCTCCTCGTCCACGCCAATCACGTCGGCCAGCTGGAAGAACCGGCCCGCTTGGAAGCGCGGTGCCGAGCTCGGCTCGCCCACGCCCACGAACGCGCCGCCACCACGCACCCAGGCGCGCACGGTTTCCACGAGCTTCGGGTTGGTCCACACGTCGCCGCCGGTGAATGCGGTGTCGACCGGGCCGCCGTTGATGATTACGTCGATATCACTATCGATGCCATGCGCGAGTACGTCGTCGAAGCTGATGAACCGCACGTTCACGCGCATGCCGGACAGGGATTCCAGAATGCCGTAGTAGGAGTAGGTCTGCTTGTTGGGCAGGGCGTGTGCCACGGTGAACGCCATCCAGGAACGCATCTTGCCCCAGGAATTCAGAATCGCCACGTTGAGCTCGCCTTCGGCGGCCACCCCACCGGTGCGGTCGTGGATGTCGCGGAATTCGTCGGCGATATGGGTCACCGTGTCCACGAACTTCGGGAACTTGGCGGCCAAGGAGAGGTAGCCACCGTAGCCCATACGGCCGATCGGCGAACGCAGGATCGCGCGGCGGGCCTTACGCCAGTTGTCGAGGCCTTCGATGCTCGGGTCGTTGCCCTCGTAGAACGTGTCGGGGAAGAAGTACGGCAGGAAGCGTCCTTCCGTGTATTTGACGCCCGGAATGTCCGCGATCATGCGGGTGGTGGTGCCGTCTCCGATGGAGCCGACGACCGCATCCAAACCCAGCTTTTCGAACCCGTCCTTATACGGTTCGGTACCGATCCACTGGTCGCCAAGGAACATCATGGCTTCCTTGCCTGCCGCGTGCGACATGTCGGCAAGCCGCTTGACGTTCTCGCGCACGAATCCGGAGAGGAAGTCAATCCAGTCGCGTTGCGCCTTGCGGGGCACGCGCCACGCGGAGTTGTAGGCACCGCCATCCACGAAATCCTCCGGACGCAGACGGTAACCGTACTCCTTCTCGAAATCGTCCAATGCGCGCGGGCTCACGGTGCAGGCGCAACCGAACCAGTCGACCACCTTTTCGCGACGCTTGGCATCGAACAGGAGCGTGAACTGGTAGAAGAACGTGGTGAAACGCACCACATCCACCTGCGGGCTGTCCTTCAGCCACTGCTCGAACGTATCGAACACGAACTTGCGGGTGGCCGGATGGTAGATGTCGAACGGAATCTCGTGTTCCTTGTCTCCCCAATCATTGGTCAGGTGGTTGTACATCTCGACCGGGTCCCAGATGATGTAGGCCAGGAAACTCACCGTGTATTCGTGCATCGGCACGGCAGCGGTCACGTGCACGGTGTCCTCGCCCGGGTCGAGCGTCCAGCCGGACGGGTCCACGACCTCGCCCGTGGTGCGGTCCACGACTTCCCAGTACTTATGAGGGTCGGCGTCACGGTTAGGCTTGAGCTGTTCCTCGAAGAAACCGTCCATCAGCGGCACATCCACCGCGTTGGACTCGGCCAGGATACGGGCGGTCAGCAGGTAGACCTGCGGGGTCTCGTCCATGTGCAGGGTGATCCACTCGTTGTGGGCGCGGGTCGGGAAGTAGGCGCTGTAGATTTTCTTGCCAAGAGCGAGCACTGCCTCGTCCAGATGCGTGCCGTCGGAGTTGCGGATGGCGTCCGCACCCCACAATTCGGCGAGTTCCTTGGTCTTTTCGGCAAAATTCTCTTCACTGGGCAGCGTGAAGCGGCCGGTGCTGGTCATGAGTGCTCCTTTGTGGGGTTGGTCATCAAAAAAAAACTACAAAGCGACGAATTCGTCGCATACAAAATGACCGGCGTCATCGCGGGCCCTGGGACCCTGACTGCGTAGATCCTTGACGCTTACGGTGACGCCGGACGATTGGAATCGTGTCACTGAATATGGGAGGGACGTTGCCCGGCACCGGAAGGAGTGACACGACATGCCGGGCAGCGGATTGGTTAGCCCTTGACGGCACCGGCGGCGAGGCCGGACTGCCAGTAGCGCTGGAGGCCGAGGAACAGCACGATCACGGGCAGCACGCCAAGCAACGCACCCATCATCAGGGCGCCGCGATCGGTGAACGTGGCCAGCGAGACCATGCCGTACAGACCGAGGGTCACGGGCTTCAAGGTGTCGGAAGACACCATCATCAACGGCAGCAGAAAGTTGTTCCACGTGGCCACGAACAGGAACAGGAAAATCGTCACCATGGCCGGGGCCAGGAGCCTCAGCACGATGGTGAAGAAGATCCTCGCCTCGCTCGCGCCGTCGATGCGGGCGGCTTCAAGCAGTTCGTCCGGCACCGAACTCTGTGCGTACGTGCGGCCCAGGAAGAAGCCGAACGGCGAAACGCAACACGGGATGATGATCGAGAGCATAGTGTTGGTCAGGTGCAACGTGTGGAAGATCGAGTACATCGGGATGGTCAGCAGGGCGGACGGCATGAGCATGCAGGCCATAATGATGCCGATGGCCGCGTTCTTGCCGCGGAAGTTGAATTTTGCGGTGGCGTAGCCAGCCATCACAGACACGATGGTGCCGATCAATGCCGAGACGCCCG
>ERZ1032290.267-NODE-267-length-11823-cov-86.417148_pt1 | contig 11823 bp, 8 predicted proteins | sample MGYA00518163_ERZ1032290 | MGnify/ENA primary metagenome ERZ1032290 (study PRJEB33719, sample SAMN04261355) | wastewater metagenome | biome: periurban shantytown; feature: human; material: feces | host: Homo sapiens | place: Peru: Lima | collected 2012-01-15 ... | reverse complement strand
ATTGAAATCAACTGTCGCGGCAGGAATACTACTGGATTCAATAGGAATGAGATCCTGCGTTGTTTCCTGCAGAGGATGCGCACTGTACAGTACGTTCACACCGCCATTGTCGTGCCAAGTGAGTTGCGCGGAAACGGAATACGGAAGATAATCCTCAATTCCAGCATCATGCAACCGATCTAATAATCCTGATGAAACTTCCTGCATTGCAAGAATTTCAACATGCTCGCTTTGGATTGTTTGCACGATTTGCTGCGCATCGGCACAACCTTGCTTTGTATTGAACGTCATGACACGCACTGTTGCAGAAGGTTGTATGGCACGATCATTGGTCGGAACGACATACCCCCAATGCCAAATAATCTGGATGATCACGCACAATACGCTTAACGCGACTAAAAGTTTTCGTTTGCCGACAGTGCGAAAAACTGTTGCAATAATTGCGATAATCACGGAAAGCAAGCCAAGCCAAGGCATGAGTGCGACAATCAAAGGCACGTACCGTTTGCCATCGAGACTGTTCGGCAGCATGCGCAGAAGCATCGCGAACACGATGACGGCGGATGCGAACCACAGCAACGCCGTAAGCAGTGAAGCGCGCGTTTCACGACGCGTCTCACTTCGTTGGACATCGCCAAGTCGAGTCATGCGCACTCCTCTCCCATTCCATCTTCCCGTTTCACTTCCTATTCCGAGCAATCCGCAATCGTATGCAATCACATGTTGCAACCGATAGTCTTACGCATCGTTTTTCACAACATCTCTCACAACATCTCTTCTCGTGAACGCTACCCGCGTTCATCCCCGCATATGTTTCCCGCGCGCATTGAGGGTGACGCTTTCACAAAAGTGCCACTATATGGACACTTTCCGGCATTTGGAATCGTTCTGATACGTTCATCCGATAATCTATAGGTTACAAAACGGCGCTTAGCAAAAAGAGGCAATCATGAGCGAAGAAGCAATGCGAGAAGAAGTGGCGCAAGCTGTGGAAGTGGCCGCAAACAAGGCCGCCGAAGAGGAAATCAGCAAGCTGGCCGAATTCGAAAGCGCCATCGACGAAACGCTCGCCTCCGGATATTTGGACGATACGCTCACCGTCACCGACGCAGACGGCGTGGCGCAAGTGCTGCCAGTGCTCGATTCCGAGCCGATCTCACACTTGGTGGAAGGCTTGGAAGCCGTAGGCGGGAGCGCCAATGTGTTCGTGCACACCAGCGCAGGCGTGGTGGCCCTCAGCGTAGTGGAATACAAGCCCAACGAAGAGGAGTAGCCGTCGCAGCATGCACGGTCAGGCGGCACGCCTACGGTTGAGGGCGCGTTGCACGGTTTCATGCGTGGAACCGGCACCCTGGCCGCGCACGCCGAAGAACACCATCAGCACCATCACGAAGCAGATTGCTGCACTGATACGAAGCGCCCACTGAATGCCGAACACGTTGGCAGCCGCATACACGGCTTTTGTGCCACCAAGCGCAGTCCAACGAAGAGACGTGAACGTCTCCATCAAAATCACCAACACCGGAGCGCCAATCGCGCCCGCAATCTGACGAACCGTATTCGTCACCGCGGATCCGGCGCTCACCTCTTCCGGTTCCAAACAATTCAGTGACCATGTGGTGATCGGCATCAACACGAAACCCATGCCGATCTGGCGCACAAACTGCCAAATCGACACCCACCAAATCCACGAAGTCATGGAAATCAAACTCATCATGACCGTGCCGAAACACAAGGTAATCGTGCCGATCAACGCCACCGGGCGTGCTCCGAAACGGTCAAGCACCTTACCACCGAAAAACTGCGAAATGCACTGGCCCAAAGCACCCGGAAGCATCACCAGGCCGCTAATCGCAGCAGAATAGCCACGGCAATCCTGAATGTACAGGGGCATGATCACCATAATCGAACTGAACGCGAAGAACGAGAGCGCGGCCGTGATCGTGCCAACAGTAAAACTACGATTCTTCAACACGCTCAAATTCAACAGTGGCGGCTGCGCTTCAGGATTTTCAATCTGCCTGCGCGCGCCATGAATCTGGCGGAGCACAAACCAAATAATTCCCACAACGCCAATCACCATTGGCAGCCAAACCATAGGATTTACAAACGAATACGATTCAATATTCGTAAAGCCGAACATTAGCCCGCCGAAACCGAAAATAGACAGTCCAACGGAAAAAAAGTCAGCCTTCGCGGTTTTATCGTTCTCACCGAAATTATGCAATCCAAAATAGGCAAGAAGCAGCGAAATTACGCCGATAATGGTCAACGTGAGGAAAATTGAACGCCAACCGTTCAAGTCCGTCTGCACACCGCCAAGCGTCGGGCCGATCGCCGGAGCCACGCTCATCGCCATGCCAACCGTACCCATTGCGAAACCACGGCGAGACAGCGGATAAATCGAAAACACCGTGATCTGCAACACCGGCCACATCACACCCGTGCCAACCGCCTCAAGCAAACGCCCGATCAGCACCATCAAAAAAGTTGGACCAAGCCAAGCGAACAGTGAACCGATCGTGAACACAACCATGGAAACAAGCACGATTTCGCGCGTCGAAAAACGTCTCGTAAGGTATGCCGTAAGCGGCACCATCACGCCCATGACCAGCTGGAAAATCGACGTCAGCCACTGACCGGTCGTAACGGAAATACCAAAATCACTGACGATCGTCGGCAACGCGGCGCTCAACTGCAATTGCGTGAAATTACCGACGAACGTAATAAATGTAAGAATCGCAATGGAAATAAACGCCGTGCGCGTTAAATGACCGTCCTGATACGATTCCTCTCGAGTAAGCGCTCGGGACATGCTCCGCTTCGCTGACATCAATCACCTTCTCCACATTCAAACGCACAAACTATATGATAGCCCGTATGACAGAGGCATGGATATTCGCCTGCGGATTCCTGTTTTTGTCATTTCGGGGTAACGCTCCCCTATTTAGAGGTATCATGGCACACGAAAGAGGTAGGCAAGTTTTCGACGCAGGCAGCGTCGAGGGGGGGTGGAGGATAATGACAGTCAGGGCCATGTTCCACATCTGCATGGAGTTGTGGGGTATTTTCATATGCCTGATTTGCGCATGCGGAATTTTCATTGCAACCCCACACAAAACCAGACGAACTCGCATCAAAATACTCATGCAGATCGCCTGCATGCTTCTTCTTGGAACCGACGCGCTCAGCTGGTATTTTCGCGTAGATGCAGACGAAACCGCATACTATATGGTTCGCATAAGCAATTTCTCAGTATTCTGCATCAACTATATTTTCATGAGTTTCTTCGCAACCTATGTTTGGTTGACAGTGAGCAACATCAGCATCGCAAACCAGCCGCATTGCGTGCTGTCTACGCATTATCCGTAATTGGAATTCTCTTACTTATCATCACACAATTCACTGGTCTTTTCTACTATTTCGATGACCACAATCTTTACCATCGCGGTAATTTCTATCTTCTTTCGCAGGCAATTGCGGTCTTGGGAATCGCATTATGCCTCTTCATGTTGATCTCATATCGCAAGAATCTTGATCGCATTATTTTCCTTTCCATGATGTCGTTCTTCGTGCTACCAGTATTGGCGACCATCTACCAAGCACTGGCATACAGTTTTTCATTGCAATGTTTGGCGATCGTGATTTCCACACAGATTATGTTCGTCATGGACACCGTGGAAATGAACATGCGATTCCACTCGCAACAGGCCGCCTACGAAAAAGCACGGTACGAAGCCGAACATGACGGCATGACCGGTTTGCTGAACAAGGAAGCGGGATGGAAACACATGCGCAAATATTTCGACCGCATGGGTTCGCACGACGAAGCGATGCTGATGTTCGTCGACATCGACGATTTCAAAACCATCAACGACACATACGGACACACGGTCGGCGATTTCTGGATCCGCGAGGTCGCATCCCAACTTCGGCACATCTACCGGCAAGATGACATTATCTGCCGATATGGCGGTGACGAATTCTTGGCGCTTATTCGCAACACCGCCAGCGAACAGGTGCTTGAAACCACGCTGGGCATGTTCTTCCAACAGTTGGCACGCACCTCGGAACAGCACGGGCAAGACGTGCATTGCAGCGTAGGCGTGTGCCGCATTGCAGCCGCTGACGGTGCCAGCCTTGGCACGGGGCGCGCCGATGGAGACGCGATCGGAAGCGTGGATTTCGACCAATGCGTCGCACAGGCCGACTTGGCGCTGTACGAAACCAAACGATTCAACAAAGGAACGTTCACCGTCTACAACTACGACCGTTCCCAGCCAGCACCCGCAAATATCCGCGCCTAAATGAGCAGCTTCAGCTTTCCGGCAATTCCTGCGCTGGGCAACCGTGCAATACGGAAAGCATCGCCCGCTTTTCCTGCAAAGTGACAGTCAGCCCGTACTTGTCTTTCACGCCAATCTGCCGGGCCACGTAATCGCAACGGTATTCACTGTTCGTCGGCAGCCAGTATGCGGCCGAAGCGGAACCCTTCTGCTGATTCGCGGGCCCATCCACGGCCAGCAGATTGTACATGTCGTTGCCGAATTGGTACAGCTTCGCATGATCCCACGTGTTCGCGCCCGACTGCCACGCATTTTCCAACGCGACCACATGATCGATCTGCACCGCCGAAGACGTTTTCACTCCACGTACGAATTGGATGGTCTGACCGGTATACGGATCGTCAAGCGTGCCCGACGCAACCTGGCAGCTACGGCCGTTCTTATATTGCACGTCCGTCAGATCGCGCGCGAGCACGTCTTCGCGCACGTCGCAACCGTTGCCATCGTCGTCGGTTTCGCGGAATCCGAACGCATCGCGATCATATCCGGCCTTGCTGGGATTGTCGTCGACGGTAAGTTTTTCCAACGTTTCCGCAGCTGTGCCGGTTGCCGTGTACTCGCCGGTGATTTCGCCTACGGTCGGATTGACTTTCGGCAGCAGCATGCCGATAGTGACGCCGATTACCGCAACGACTACCAGCAAAATAAGAATACGTTCCAGCGGACCGTCGGCGTTGATCCAACTTTTTTTGAACCGCTTGCCGGCCCGCTGGATATCACGCACGTCGCGTTCAATATTCCGATAATTATAAGAATTACGATTATTCTTTCGAGGCATAATTATTAAAAATAATACGAAATTACGGAATTACGGAGTATCAGGCGTACGTGAACGTCATCGGATCATGTCCGGCGCGCGTCGGACCGTCAAGCGCGTCGATCGCGGCATGTTCTTCAGGGGTGAGCACGAATCCAAACAAATCGAGATTCTGCTTCTGCCGATCCGCATGCACCGACTTGGGGATGATGATCGTGCCATTTTCGATATGCCAACGCAGAATCACCTGCGCAGGGGTAACCCCATGCTCCGCTGCGATGCGCTCAATCGCACCATTTCCGGCGTTCAAATCAGCACCGCGAGCCATCGGCGAATATGCTTCCACGGCAATGCCGTGCGCCTTGCAATAGTCCACGACCTCGCGCTGCTGCCAGGTCGGATGCAGCTCAATCTGGTTGACGGCAGGATATTCGCCGGTCTCCTCATGCAAGCGGTCGAGATGCTCGGGCAGGAAATTGCACACACCCAGCGTGCGCACGCGCCCCTCCGCGCGGAATTCCTGGAACGCCTTCCACGTTTCACTGGAACGCCAGTCGAACGGGGTGGGCCAATGCAGCATGTACATGTCGACATAATCGAGCTGCAGCAAGCCAAGCTGGCGGTCGAACGCCTTGCGTGCGCTGTCATACCCCTGCTCGGAATCGCGCAGTTTCGTCGTAACCCACAGGTTTTTGCGCTGCTCACCTTCCGTGAATCCCGCATTGTTCAGCGCGCGACCCACGCCGGCCTCATTGTTGTACCCCGCCGCGCCGTCGATATGACGGTAGCCGGCTTCCAGCGCACTCTCCACTACGGAGGTAACGCCCTCATCGTCGATGCGCAGCACGCCCAAGCCGATTTGCGGAATCAGATTGCCGTCGTTCAATGTGACCATGGGGGTATGGAAAGTTTCCATGCGTTGTCCTTTCGAAGGCTGTGTTTCAGGCGATTATTCTCAACCGTTCTCATGCTTGTTCCAGCTTAGCCGCAGGTCGCCGCAATTCGGCCATATTTCGTGGCACATGCCTCGCATTGCGTCTTGGAACGGTTCGGACGCGCCGTTGCACGAGTCGCGCATATGCCGACAGATGATACGCGCGTACGTAACATAACCGCGCAGTCTCGTGCGCTATAACATTGCTCGGATAAGAGGGCGACGAACATGAACAGTACAGACGACGCGAACGATATGGACGGCATGGGAGGCATGGTCAATGCGGGTGCGACGGATGGCGTGGAATGCTGGGAAACGGCACGGGCGAATCACGATTTCTCTTCCCGCCACGGGCACGCGCTTGCCGGCATGCTTGGACCTGCTTTTGTGGCGGCCGTCGCCTACGTGGATCCCGGCAATGTGGCGGCGAATATCACATCCGGCGCGAGGTACGGATATCTGCTGGTGTGGGTGCTGGTACTCGCCAATTGTATGAGCGTGCTCATTCAATATCAGTCCGCAAAACTTGGTATCGTCACCGGAAAAAGTCTTCCCGAAATCCTGGGAGAACGACTTGGTGACGGCGGTCGATTCATGTTTTTCATGCAAGCGGAAGTCATTGCAATAGCGACTGATCTTGCGGAAGTAATTGGCGGCGCAATCGCACTGAAATTATTATTTGGACTTCCGCTTTTTATTGGTGGGTGCATAATCGGCATTATTTCTACGGTCTTGCTTATTTTTCAAAAGAGTGCCACGCATCATATTTTTGAAAAGCTGATTATTGCATTGCTGCTGGTGATTACTTTTGGATTTATTGCAGGCCTTTTTATTGATCCACCAAATCCTGCGCAAGTTTTACAAGGTCTTGTTCCGCATTTCAAAGGAACCGAAACGGTATTGATGGCAACTTCCATGCTGGGCGCCACGGTGATGCCGCACGCGATTTACCTGCATTCCACGCTGGTGAACGACCATTACGTGCCAGGAGAGCCCAAACCGAGCGTAAAGACCCTGCTACACGGAAGCAAAATAGACGTGTTCTGGGCATTATTACTTGCTGGATCGGTGAATCTTGCACTATTGATTCTTGCGGCGAATTCATTGCATGGCATGACCGGCACGGATACGATCGAGGGTGCGCAACAGGCCATTCAGCATGTGCTAGGTCCGGTGATCGGCACGATTTTCTCGGTCGGACTGCTGGCTTCCAGCCTGAGTTCCACGTCGGTCGGCACATATGCGGGCGCCGAAATCATGCATGGACTGCTGCGGATCAAAGCGCCGATGTGGGCATGCCGCGTGGTGACGCTCGTACCGGCGTTGGTGGTGTTGTGGTTTGCTAAGAATCCGACGGAAGCGCTGATCATAGGGCAAGTTGTGCTGTCGATCGGCATTCCATTTGCGATTATTCCGCTGATGAAATACACGCACGATCGATCATTAATGGGCGATTATGTGGATGGTCCGGTGAAATTCGCGATCAATATGGTAGTTGTTTCGCTGATTGTCGCACTTAACGTGATTCTTGTAATTCTCACGCTCTCCGGTCGTTCCTGATGTGGGTCCCATTTCGGTGTCCGCACAGTCGACCGGCGCAGCTGCCCGCGCAGGAATTGCCGGAACACCGAGGTTGATTCGGGTCTGCACAACCTCGGTTCCGTGTCTGCATAAGTCTGATTTTGCGTCTGCACAAGTCCGGAATTGGCCCTGAAATCGGAGTTGCGCAGACGGGCCAGGAAACCGAAAACGCAAGTTCGGACGAAACCTGTCTGCCTAAGTCGCAAGTCAGGCCTGAAATCAGACTTGCGCAGACGGAAAAACCTGCCAAACCGGCAATACGGGAATGAAAATCAAGAACAGATACCCCCTAAAAAGGCGTTTGGCAAGGAAACTGCACAAACATCGCGAGCTGCGTCGCGAAGCCAACGATACGAAATCAACAGCACAAAAGGCGATAGCGCGAAATCAACGGCACGAAGGACAACGGTACGAAACCGATGGCTCGAAGGGCGACGGCACGAAACCAACGGCGAGCTACACGCGCGTGGTGGCGCGGGCGATCACGTGCGACTGGGTGGTGATGTAACTCGGCTCCAGCACACGCGTGCCGTCGATCCGGTCGAGAATGCGGCTGACCGCAGTCGGCGCAATCCAGTCGAGACAAGAATCCATGGTGGTCAGCGGAGGCTGGAAATATGCGGCTTCTTCAATATTGTCGAAGCCGATCACCTGCATCTGTTCAGGCACGGAAATGCCGTTCGCAGCCAAAGTGAACAGCGCACCCAACGCAAGCTGGTCATTGAACGCCACAATACCGTCGAATGGAATCCCGGAATCAATAAGCTGCTGCGTAATGCGAGCGCCGGAACCAATCGTCCAATCCTGCCCAGTGCTCATTACCAGTCGGGAATCGAATGCCGCTCCCCGCGCGGCGCACGCTTCGAGCACGCCGCGAAGTCGCAGTTGCGCATTGCCTTCCACTGCTTCACGCACGGAATCGATATGCTCCGGTTCGGTTCGCGATCCGACCACCGCGAGCCGGGTTGCGCCATGGTCGAACAGGTATTCGGCTGCGAGTCGGGCTTCCTGAATATCGTCGGGGGTAACATGGTCGGCTTTGCCGTGTGTGGAACGCGCGCCCACGCATACGAGCGGATAGTCCACGTCCAAGTCCGCCGCTTCAAGGTTTTCGACTTCGGAGATCGACAGGATCATGCCGTCCGAGACGGTGGTGTTGAAGTTGCGCAGGAGTGATTGCGCTCCTTGTGCGGATCCTTCGGCGTAGGTGGTGACGTATACGGAGTAGCCGTAGCCGCGGGCCGCGTCGATTACGCGGTTGGCGAGCTCCGACAGGTATGGGGCGGTCAATGTTGGTACGGCGAGTGTGATGAAACCGGTTTTGCCGCGGTTGAGATTGCGCGCGGACACGTTCACGCGGTATCCGAGTCGGTCGATGACTTCCTGGACTTTTTCTCGCGTGGAGTCGGTCATACGGCCGGAATGGTTGATCACGTTGGATGCGGTTTTGAGTGAAACGCCTGCCTCTTCGGCCACGTCTCGTAGGGTGACGCGTTTTTTGTCCGGCTTCGGCTCCGGCTTTGACTCGCCCATGTTCGTCTCCGTGATTGTTGAATATGCCGGTAAAAAGTTTACCAGTTATGGCAAGCCCGCCATTCTTGAGTTTCAGAATGGCGGGCTCAGGTTGTGTGAGATTGTTGTATTACGCAATCAATTGCGCGAAATTATGCGAAATTATGCGGAATTATGCGCGCTTTACGACGAGTACGCCGTTGCGATGCACGGTGTAGCTGCCCGTCTGTTCCTCTGCTTCCGCTTGGAACAGGTAGATTGGTTCGCCTTCGATGCCCTGCAATGCGATTTCTTTCTTGCCGCGCGGCAGATAGAAATCGAAGGTTGCGTCGGCGGACTTGCGCACGGTGTGCAGTACGTCGGAATCGGTCGGATTGGCGACATTTGCGGAATCTTCCACGATATTCTCGCGCACGAATTCCGTAAGATCGGCGACGTTGAGATCGCAGCCGACGAAGTATGTTTCGCCGGAACCGTACGGATTGCGGGTGATTGCGGCGGTGCCGCCGAGTTCCCATTCGTCGGCTTCTTCACCTTCGTAGGTGGCTAATACCTGCGCGCGTTCGCCGTCGACGTTCACATCGTTCTGCCACAGGCGGGTGACCGCACCGGAGCTCAAACGAATTTCGGACGGTTCGCCTTCGGCTTCCGCGCCGAGAATGTTGAATTCCTCGCCGCGAATACCCAGCATTTCGCGCAGCAGGCCGTCTCCGGCTCCCGGGTATCCGCCGAGCCAGGTGTGGAAGTTTTCGTCGATTAGTCCGGTTGCGTAACCGATGACCACACGGCCGCCGGCAGCTGCGAAATCGGCCAAACGCTGCGTATCTTCGGCGCTGAGCATGATCACGGTCGGCAGTACGACGGTCTTGTATGCGCTCCAATCGTATTTCAACGGCACAATGTCGGCACGGGTGCCGGCGTTGAGGAACGCACGGTACCAGTCGCGCACGTCATGCCAATGGTTGAGCTTCATGCTCGGCAGGGTTTCGGAGCGTGTGGCCCATTCGGATTCCGCGCTGAACAGGATCGCCGTATCGGACTGTTCCAGTTCGGTACCCTGCACGCCAGCGTCGCCGAGGGTTTTCAGCGCTGCGCCCAGTTCGCACACTTGGCGGAACAGTTTGGTGTCTTCGCCCGCGTGGGGCACGAGTGCGGAGTGGAAGGATTCGGCTCCGAATGCGGAGGCACGCCACTGGAAGAAGTTGATGGCGTCGGCACCCATGGCCACATGCGCAATGGAGTCACGCACGGTTTCACCCTTGCGCTTGCGTGCGTTGAGCGGCTTCCACTGCACGGCCGAAGTGGAATGTTCCATCACATACCACGGCTTGCCGAGCGCGAGGGAATCCATCAAAGCGTCGGAGCAGAACAGTTCGTCGATATGCGATTCGCCCTCATGGAAGTAATGGTCGTTCGACACGAAATCGACTTCCTCGGCCCAGTCGGCGTAGTCCATGCAGCACTGGTCGGTGGAGACCATGAAGTTCGTGGTGAACGGCTTGTCGGGGCAGATTTCGGCGATGGCGTCGCGTTCGGCCTTATAGAAGTCGAGCAGCATATCGTTGCCGAAACGCTCGAAATCAAGCTTTTGACCGGGGTTCACCATGGAGTCGGCGCCCATGAAACGCGGGATGAGCACTTCGTGGAAACCGTTCATTTCCTGACCCCAGAAGGTGGTGCCCCACGCCTTGTTGAGGTTTTCGATGGTACCGTATTTGCGTTCGCACCACAGGCGGAAGGCATCGAGCGCGTTGTCGGAGTAATCGTAACGGTTGTTCCAGCCGTATTCGTTGCCCATATGCCATGCGGTGACGTACGGGTTGGTGCCGTAGCGTTCGGCCAGTTTGCGGCACAGGGTGAGCGCGTATTCCTTGAACACCGGGCTTGTCGGGCTCCAGGATTGGCGCGATCCCGCGTTGACGGGATGGCCGAATTTGTCTTGCGGCAGCACTTCCGGGTGCTTTTCGTACAGCCACAGCGGCGCGGTGGCGGTTGCGGAGGCCAGATCGACCGCGATGCCGGCTTTGCCGAGCTTGTCGATGATGCGGTCAAGCCAGCCGAAATCCCAACGGTTTTCTTCCGGCTGAATGCGATCCCAGCTGAAAATGGCCACGGCCACGGTATTGACACCGGCCTGTTTCATGAGGCGGACGTCTTCGTCCCACACGTCTTCCGACCACTGGTCGGGATTGTAATCACCGCCGTATGCGATGCCTTTGCCGTTGTCGGTCAGCAGTTCCGGCCATTTGAACGTGCGATGCATGGATTACTCCTTTGTGTGCGTATGGCATCCGCTATAACGCTGAGGATGCCAGCTCGACAGCTTCCCTTCGAAAGCTCTCGTAAAATCTTTTTATAAAATCTAGTATATATATTTACTAAGATATTTGAGATGGTCCCGGGGATGTCCACGATGACACCCCCGAGGTCTTATTTTTTGTTCTTTTCGGACGATTGCCGAAAAATCGGTATGCGCTTTACCGAAATTTCAGCATGCGACCGTTGCGATCATTCCTTGACGGCGCCTGCGGCAAGGCCGGACTGCCAGTACTTCTGCAGGCACAGGAACGCGATGACCAACGGGACGATCGTGATCAACGAACCCGTGACCACCAGGTTCTGGATCGCCTGGCCGCCCGCGGTGCTCGCCTGGTCCTTCCACTGGTTCAGACCGATCGTCAGCGGATACCAGT
>ERZ1032290.251-NODE-251-length-12515-cov-8.020867_pt1 | contig 12515 bp, 9 predicted proteins | sample MGYA00518163_ERZ1032290 | MGnify/ENA primary metagenome ERZ1032290 (study PRJEB33719, sample SAMN04261355) | wastewater metagenome | biome: periurban shantytown; feature: human; material: feces | host: Homo sapiens | place: Peru: Lima | collected 2012-01-15 ... | reverse complement strand
TCGTATACCCTTGTTGATTTCACTGGAATCGGTTACTTTGTTGTACGCATAATTCGGGAATCGTTCGGTGTGCCGGTCGGTCTGCTTAATATCACGCTCGGCGGCTCACCGATCGAATCATGGATGGATGAGGAGACACTCGCTGCATGGCCGAGGATGCTCACTGATCTGGCACCATACCGGAATGATGATGAAGCCCGTGTGCGCAATGAGTCTAGCATTGAGGCCCGCACCCGGTGGCATGAAGATCTGCGTGTGCGAGAAGTCAACCGATGGAATGAGGATGCGGAAACCGGAACCGTGAACCTGCCCGCATTCCTGTCGGATGCCGATCCTCGTCTAGCTGGGTTCCGCGGTGTGATCCGCTTGCGGCGTACGGTTATGTTGCCGACGTATGCGGTTGGACGGCCTGCTGTGCTGCACTTGGGGGCGATGGTTGATTCGGACATCACCTATGTGAATGGTGTTGAAGTGGGGCGGTCCGAGCACCAGTATTTCTCCCGTGACTACGTTGTCCCGGAGAATGTGCTGAAGGCCGGCCCCAACGATGTAGAAGTACGGCTGGTGTGCGAACGCGGCACGGGCCGGTGCACTCCCGGTAAGCGCATGCATCTGGATGTGGGCGATGACTCGTTCGATCTGAGCGGAGCTTGGCGGTACATGATCGGTGCCGAAATCGATGAGGATTGTCCGACGGAAGATTCCCTGCAGTGGAAGCCATTAGGCCTGTACAACGGCATGACCGCGACCTGCGCCGGGTACGGCGCCCGTGCGGTGCTCTGGTATCAGGGTGAATCCAATACTGGTGATGTGGCCGATGAGTATGGGCATATGCTTACGGCGATGATCGGCTGCTGGCGACATGCTTGGGATCAAGAACGATTGCCGTTCCTGATTGTGCAGTTGCCGGTATTTTCAATCGACAATGTCGAGGATGGTGGATGGGCCTTGGTGCGGCAGCATGAATGGCAGGTGTCGAAGACCGTTGATGATGTGGCAACAGTGGTTGCGCTCGACGCCGGTGAATGGAACGACCTGCATCCGTGGAACAAGCGTGTGGTCGCCGAGCGGTTGTTCCATGCGGCCTGCGGTCTTGTCTATGGTAAAAATGACGCACCGAAATCACCTGAGCCGAAGTCCGCGGTGTTGACAGACGGTGAGCTCGTCATCGACTTTGCAGGTGGTCCGTTATACACCTTGGACGGGGACGAACCGCGCGAATTCGAGCTTGTCTGGGAGGACGGCTCCGTGCATGCCGTCTCCGGGCGCGTTGAAGGCGACAAGGTCGTCATTCGTGTGCCCTGGCGTAAGCCGACATCCATCCGATATGCGTGGAGTAATGCGCCCGGTCGTGGTCTACTGTGTTCGGGGAAGGGTATGCCTGTGCCACCGTTCGCCATGCCGATTGAGTAGAGAAGACGCGCCGAAACCGGATGTTCGCCGTTCGACCAAGTCGGGACGTGGCCGAACGACGAACTTGCTATCGGATGTCTTGAGCAATTCCAAGAGGTAGCGGAGCGTATAGAAGTCTGTTGGGCAGAATGATCGGTTCGACGATTCCGCCGTTCGCCGAATCCATTGCGTAACCGAGCCGTTCATGAAAGGAATGAACATATGAGAAACTTCATCTTCCACAATCCCGTCAAGATCTATTTCGGAGAAGGTCAGGTCTCGCATGTGGCCGAGGAGGCCAGGTCTCGCCCCGGTGCCGCGTGCTGCTGGTCTACGGCGGCGGCTCGATCAAGCGCAACGGTGCCTATGACGATGTGACGGCCGCGCTGCGCGAGGCCGGCGACGAGGTCATCGAACTCTCCGGCGTGACCCCGAACCCGCGACTCGACAAGGTCTTCGAAGGCGTGAACCTGGTTCGGGAGCACGGGGTGAACCTGATCTTGGCTGTCGGCGGCGGCTCGGTCATCGACTGCGCCAAGTTCATCTCGCTGGGTTCCGGCCTGGGCGAGGACGAGGACCTCTGGTACGACTACGTCGAAACCGGCAAGCCCGCCCCCGAAAACCTTGTGCCGCTCGGCGTGGTGCTGACCACCGCCGTCACCGGCTCCGAGATGGGCGACGTGGCTGTGCTCACCAACTGGGCCCGCAACCGCAAGCTCGGCTACACATCCTTCCCGCTGACGCCGAAGTTCTCGGTACTCGACCCGACCTATCTGCTCACCCTGCCGGCTGAACAGACCACCTACGGATTCGTGGACATGTTCTGCCACACCTGCGAACAATATTTCTCGCTACCCAGCGACGACAATCTCTCCGACGAGATGGCCGAGGCCATCCAACGGCATATCCTGCGCTCCTGGCGCGCCTGCCGTCGCCATCCGCGCAGTTATGAGGCCCGTAGCAACGCGATGTGGGATTCCACGTTCGCGCTCAACCGCGTCATCTCGCGTGGCAAGGAGGAGGATTGGGTCACGCACGGCATCGAGCATGCGCTCTCCGCCTACTTCGACATCTCGCACGGCGCCGGCCTGGCCGTGGTCCATCCGCACTGGATGAAGTACGTCTACACCTCACGCTCCGAAGCCACCGCACGCTTCGCCCGCTGGGCGGTGAACGTGTGGGGCGTGGACTCGACCGGCAAATCCGAGCGCGAGGTGGCCGAGGAGGGCATCGAGCACTACGTCGACTTTCTGCGTCTGGTCGGTGCCCCGCTCACCCTGTCCGAGGTCGGCATTCCAGCCGATCCGGCCACGCTGGACAAGCTCGCCGACCATGCCGGCGACGTCGGCGGCTCCTACCGCCGCATCACCCGCGACGATGCGCGCGCCATCCTCGCCTTGTGCGTGACACCGGTCGTGTTCTGAGGATGTATCAAGGTGTATCGAGGGATGGAGGCGCCGAAGACTTGATATCCACACCTGCCGTATACACGTCTATGACCACACATTTTGCCCTCCACCTGTACATCGACACGCAGCCACCACGGTGTACAGGGATGGCAAGCCGTACATGGATGTGCGATGAAAGGCGGCATCTCCGCTTCGGTGGCGGGGCAGGCTTTCATCGCCACCGAAGCCGTTGTCGGTCACATGATTCGGCATATGCCAATGTCGAGCGGCCTTATTACCCTGCTCTCGGCGGGGTGCGGAAGTCCTTGAAGCGTTGGATTGCGCTTCCATACCATTTCGCGGCGGAATCGGACTTGGCATAACGGTTTGGTTTCGCCGTTTTGCTATGGTATCTCGGCTGTGGCATGGTACGGGGCACCGTTATCAGGTGCTATGGTGTTCCGTACCGGGATCGGGTGGTACGGAACACCAATCGCCGAGTGTTGCAGAACCTGTACCGCAAAGGGGCGGCCTTCCGGTTGTGATTTCGATCGTGAACAGCCTTGTCGCCCCGATGGGAGGCGTCACCGTTGGTGGCCGCATATTATCGGGGCGTCAACCGCGTGCGAACAGCGTCAACTTGGCGAAGAGGTCCTCGAGAATGAATCGACTGTCAATGCTGTCGTAGATGCGTATCGTTGGGCGAGACGGTATGAAAGCAGTGGAGCTGTCCGGCTTGACCAATGGTGCCGGCGCGTAATGGAATTCGCCGCAATCATGCTTCATCGCCAAGCCGACGGCGGGCGAATCTCCCAATGACCAGCTTTCTCCCGAAGTCCAGAACGCGAAATCACTGTCATTGTATTTCACGAGATTGTCGAACAGGAACTCGCCGATAGCGCCCGCATCGGCAAGCTTACATTGTAGTTCGGCAATGCTCACATTCATCGTACGGTAGACCTGATAAGGCACCAGCCAGAGATTCGCACCACTGGTCAGCACCAGATTGGCGCCTTCCACGTCGTTGCCGGAGTTGAATTCGCGAATGGCTTCCTCATCGTTGCCGGGAAGCTGCGTGCCGATCCAGATGATGGTCATCCGGCTGACGATTTCCGGGTGCAGCTTGATGGCGGCGGCCACGTTGGTGATGGCGCCGAGGCACAGTACGAACAGCGGATGTGTATCGGCGCTCAGAGCTTCGTCGAGAATCGCGCGCGAAGCGGGGGAGAGGTCCTCATCAGAGGCGAGGTGCAGCCCCGCCAGCGGCGTGCGGGCGCCTTCGAGTACCGGTACATCGGAGTTCAGCAGTTGAACAACCGTGGACGCGGTGCGGAAGCTGCGTTCCATACTGCCCGCTTCGTTGAAATGCTCGGCGCAAATCGCCTTGACCATGAACTTCGGTGTCAGCAACGCCTGAGCGATAGCGAACGGGTCGTCGGCCTCGCAATCGGCGTCGGTGTCGATGATGACACGAATTTGCTTATCATCACGGACTGTGAAATGAAAAGTCATCAATGTTCCTTTCCTGATGGTGATATGCGATGAGGCTGCTGGCCCTCGTCGTTCCGACAACCTCATCGTGTGACTTCATCAACCGCGCCAGCGCACGTACTGCTCGTACACCTGCGGGGTTGGTTCGCCGGTCAGTGTGGTCTCGACTTTGACCGGCCACGTCGGCGGTTCGGTCTCGCCGGACAGCACCCAGGCGGCCTGACGGGCCGCGCCGATCGCCACGTACTCGTCGGTTTCTGGCAGTTCGACGTCCATGCCGAGGATCGCGGGGGCCAGCGCGCGCACGGCCGCGAACTTGGTTCCGCCGCCGATCAGCAGGATGCGCTTGACGTCCACGCCCAGACCCTTGACCAGTTCAAGGCAGTCGCGCTGCGAGCACAGCAGACCCTCCACGAACGCGCGGGCGATGTTCTCTCGCCTGGTGTTCGCCAACGTCATGCCGTACAGCGCCGCCGTGGCGTCCGGACGGTTCGGGGTGCGCTCGCCGTCGAAGTACGGCACCAGCGTGATGCCGCCGGCACCCGGTTCCGCGGCCGCGGCCAGTTCGGCCAGTTCGTCGTAGTCCACGCCGAGTGCGGCGCGTCCGGCATCGGAGATGCGCGAACCGTTGATCGTGCAGGCCAGCGGCAGCCAATGTCCGGTGCAGTCGGCGAATCCGGTCACCGAAGCGGTCATGTCGTAGGCGGGCACGGGGGAGATGGCCGCGGCCACGCCCGAGGTGCCCAGCGAGATGCTCACGTCGCCCACACCCATGCTCAGGCCCAGCGACGCCATGGCGTTGTCGCCGCCGCCGGGGCCGATCGGGCAGCCGCCCTCCACGTCCTTGCCGGCGATGGCCGGATCGGCCACGTCGCCGGTCTCGGTCGGGCCGAGCACGCGCGGCAGCACGATGCCGGCGATATCCTCTTCGCCGCGTCCCAGCGCCATCGCGAGCAGGTCACGGCGGTATTCGTTGGCGGTCGCATCGAAGTACGCGGTGCCGGAGGCGTCGGAACGGTCGGTGAACAGCGCATCCAGGTTCGCCTTCATCTCCTCGGCGGTCGCGTCCTCGCCCAGAGGGCCGTGGCCGGCGATGCGCCAGCTCAGCCAGTCGTGCGGCAGGCAGATCGCGGCGATGCGTGCGGCGTTCTCCGGTTCATTCGCGGCGACCCACGCCACCTTGGTGATCGTCAACGAGGCGACCAGCGAGGAGCCGACGGCCTTGACCCAGCGCTGGCGGCCGCGCATCGCCGGATCGTCGGACAGGTCGTCCTCGCTGCCGTCGGCGGCCTTCTCGGCCTCGCCCAGACAGACGATGAGCACGTCGGCGTTCGTGGCGGAACGGGTGTCGTTCCACAGCAGTGCGTCACGGATCACGCGGCCATGGTCGTCGAGCAGTACCATGCCGTGCTGCTGGCCGCCGACCGCCAGCGCGGCCACGTCGTCGAGCCCGCCGGCCTGTTCCGCGGCCTCCTGGAACGCCTGCCACCAAGCATCGGGGTTCACGCTGGTGCCGTCGGGGTGCTTGGCCTGCCCGAAACGGACCGTCTCGCCGGTCTCGGCGTCGGTGACGCGCACCTTGGTCGACTGGGTGGACGTGTCCACGCCGGCCACCAGAACTCTGCTCATTGTGCCTCCTTGCAACATGCCGCCAAAAACGTCGGGCTGATGGCGTTTGGCCGAATACGGTCGCCATTATACGCAAATAGTTTGACGAATGAACTATACTGGTGTGTGTACCATTTTCACAATGTTGTGGGAGGCACGCCGGAGGCGATGAAGCACCAGAACACATAGAGGAGAGCTACGTCATGACTACGCTGCGCAGAATCAACCAGGACGATCTACGCAACCACAATCTTTCGGTGGTCATCAGCACGCTGCTGCGCGCCGCCGAACCGATGAGCCGCGCCGAACTGGCCAAACAGACGGGACTGACCAAGGCGACCATGTCCCTGCTGGTTTCCATGCTTGTCGACAACGGCGTCGTGCGCGAGGGGACGCCGAGCGTACAATCCTCCTATGGGCGCCCCAGCACGCCGCTGCTCATCGTCGGAGGCCGATACTGCGGCATCGGTCTGCAGGTGAATACGGACGGCTACGGCACCATCGTGCTCGACCTGGACGGCACGGTGGTCGCGGAACGCTGGGTCGATGCGGATATGTCCGACGTGGACGCCGACGACATCTTCTCCGAACTGAACGCCCTGTCACTTGAGCAGGAACGGCTGCTGGCCGACCGCGGATACACCGTGACGGGTACCGGACTGGCATTGCCCGGTCTGGTCACGGATGACATGAGGCTCCTCATGGCCCGCAACCTGGGATGGGAACAGTTGGATCTCAAGCGGTTCGACGTGGTGCGGCGGCTGGATGCGACTGCGGGCAACGAGGCGAATATGGCGGCGCTCGCGCAGATTCCCGGATACGCCATGCACCGTGAGGACGACGGTATCGTTGGAACCCAACGCCTCATTCATCTACCTGTCCACGGACGTCGGCATCGGCGGCGCGGTGGTCCGTGGCGGACATGTGGAGATCGGCGACCATGGATTCGGCGGGGAACTCGGCCACGTGTCGGTGGAGCTGCGGGGACCGGTGTGCCGGTGTGGGCGGCGGGGGTGCCTGGAGACCTATGCCGGCCGCAGGGCGATGGTGGAGTCCGCAGGCATCGCCAGCGGGTCGGCGGCCGCGCGGCGCGAGTCGATCAACGAGCTGATCGAACGGTGGCGTGACGGGGACGTCAAGGCCGCGGTGGTGGTGGACAAGGCCATCGAGGCCATGGTCTCCGCCATCGCGTCGGCGATCAACATCTGCGACGTCGATACGGTGATGCTGGGCGGCGTATGGTCGCAGTTCGGGCCGGAGATCGCCTCGCATATGCAGGGCATGATGCGGCGCCAGGTGCTTGGATACCCCGAGGTGCGCGCCAAGGTGCTGATGGCCGACGTGACGTCCAAACCGGCGTTGATCGGTTCGGCCGCCATCGGTCTGCGCCGCTTCATCGACAATCCGATGCGGTTCGTCTCGACCGACTGACGGTCCGCACACGGATGCACGCGTGTTCCAACCTAGGCCTATAACGTCGGGGGCGCGGCAAGAGGAGCCGCCTGATACAGTGGCACGTGGCGATTCCGCCCGGGCTGCGCAGGTCAAGGATCGTCCGCGGGTCTCCCCGTGTTCATGCCGTGCGCAGTCAACAGGGAACAGGAGCATCCCATAGCCGAACATCCTCAACAACCGAATCATCACACCATGCCCGCCGTAGGGAAAACGTCGGACATGGCCGACATGTCGGCACGGAGGGATGCCTCCGGTCCCGCCGGATTGTCGTCCCCATCCTCCGGCGGCCGGGCCGCGGACCGTCGTTGGCGCTGGAGGATGGGGACGACATCGCCGTGGGCGCCGCGTTGGGCGTGGCCTGCGGACTGGTGTTCTGGCTGTTCAACTTCGCCTACGCATGGCTGTCCCCGATCATCGGCGGCATCCTGCCCGGACTGGCCAGCATCCTGTACCCGCTGTGGTATTTCTCCGGCACGTTGGCCGTCATCATCCTGCGTAAGCCCGGAGCCGCGGTCTATGTGAACCTGGTGGGCAGCGCGGCCGAGATGCTGCTGGGCAACCAGTTCTCGTTCGGGTTCGCGTCCGCGGCGCTGCAGGGCGTGTTCGCCGAACTGCCGTTCGCACTCACCCGGTACCGCGTGTTCAACCTGCCGATCTCCATGACGTCCGGCGCCTTGGTGGCCTTGGAATACGGCGTGTACCTGATGCTGTTCCGGTATCAGGGCGTATCGTTCCTCAGCCCCCGCGGCGTCATCCATATGATCAGTGAATTGGTCGGCGGCGTGCTGATCGCCGGCGTGATGAGCTGGTATCTGTACAGGGCCATCGCCGCCACCGGGGCGTTGGATCGTTTCGCTTCCGGACGGGCGCGGCGCGACGATGCCGACTGTCGCGGGTGACCGCTGTCTCCGGTCGGCGGTTGTCAGGATGCCGCCCGTTGACGAGCGTCCGGGCAAACGCCCAGCGGTTTGCTAGACTATAGGGGCCGGCCACGAACCGGCGTGGGGCTGTAGCTCAGTCGGTTAGAGCATCGGACTCATAATCCGCCGGTCACTTGTCCGATCAGCACCACCAGCACCGTCAGCCCGGTGCCGAGTTGCGACGACAGCCAGGAGGTCATCAGCACCACAACGGCGCCGAGCAGGCCCCCGATCCACATCCACGGCGGATTATGCCCGCGGATCGCCTTACCGAGATCGAGGCCATGGTCACGGAACACGACCACGGCGCACAGCAGCACAAATCCCAGGATGAACGAGACGACCGACGCCTTGATCGGCGATCCGAGCGCCGTACCCAGTCGTCCCAGCATGGCGGCTTGCACCGCCAACGACATGCCGCAGAGTATGCCCAGTCCACGCCATAGCCAGATGCTTGGCGAGCGGGTTCGGTTCGTGGAGCGGCCGTCCGCAGGGGGTCGCAACGTGTCCGCGGACAGCATTGCGGGGGGTGCGCGCCGCTCCGTGTCGCGAGCCGAACGGGTTCGGACCGCCGAACAGCGTCTTGGCGTCGGCGGCGGCGACCGCCAGCAGCACGCCGAGGACTGCCAGCACCAGTCCGGCTGCGCGTGCCATGGTCATCGGATGGCGAGGGTTGCCCAGCCAGCCGAACTGGTCGATGAGCAGTCCCATCGTGATTTGCCCCAGCACCGGCATGAGCACGGTCTGCAGACTGCCGAGCCTGGGCAGCAGCAGGATGTTCCCGGTCATGAAGATCACGCCGAAGAGCCCGGCGAACCACATCCACCAGGGGCCGTGGAGCGCCGACTCAGGTACCAGAGGGTACGGTCCGAGCAGCAGTGCCGCAATCGTTGTGGCTGCCAATCCCACGGTGAATGACACCAGCGACGCGCGGAACGGTGTGCCCAACGTTCCGCGCAGTCGCGCGTTGACGACGGTCTGCAACGGCGTGACGATTCCGGTGAGCACTCCCAGCGCGGCAAGCAGCATATGATCCCCTTTCGTCTCGGCGACATTGTACTCACGACGCCGATTTCGGGAGTCCAGCTGTGCGCTGGGACGCGGCGGTTCGGATTGGGAGGGAAGGCATGCATGGCTTCGCGGGTGATGCGGGAAGATGCAGGAAGATGCGGGAAAAGCGGGGGATACGAGCAAATATTAAGCAATTGATGTCTGGGTGTCCGGTTTGTCGAGACGTCTGCTTTTCATAGGTTCCCGGCCTGGCCCCGCCTGGGGGGTGGACAGTGCCGCAAAACGCAGGTACCAAGATACGGAAGAAGAGGAGTCGTACCATATGGACAACATGCCGCAGCGTTTGGTGTTCTTCGCCCTGGGCGTCGTCATCAACTCGTTCGGTGTGGCACTGATCACGTTGGGCAATCTGGGCACCTCGGCCATCTCCAGCGTGCCGTACGTGTGCAGCCTGCAGTTCCCCATGTTCAGCTTCGGCGTGACCACATTCATCTGGAACATCCTGCTGATTCTGGTTCAGGTCGTGCTGCTGCGCCGCGACTTCAAGCCCTCCCAGTTCCTGCAGATCATGGTCAACGTGCTGTTCAGCGCCATGATCGACGTAAGCATGGCCATCCTCGGTGTTCTGCACCCTACCATGCTGTGGGAGCAGTTCCTGTGCATCGGCTTAGGCTGCGTGGCGTTGGCCTTCGGCATCGTCATCGAGCTGGCGCCGAACGTGGTGGTGGTGCCCGGCGAAGGCGTGGTCCGTGCCATCGCCAAGGTCAGCGGCGTGCGTGTGGGCACGGTGAAGGCCGTATTCGACATCACGCTGATCATCATCGCCGCGGTGCTGTCATTGATCTTCTTCCACGGGTTGCGCGGCGTCGGCATCGGCACGGTGATTTCCGCGGTGTTGGTTGGGCCAATCATCAACATCGTCAATCGCGTCTTCACCTTCCAGCACTGCATCCAGGCGCTGGCCTTGTCCTGCGACGGGCGTTGACGCCTGACCGTCCGGTCGCCACAGGGCCGGGAATGGTGACGCGGAACCGATCGAGCGAATTGTCGATGCGCACCGGTTCGCGCGCCTCGTTCCTTAGCGCGGCGCCGATGCGCAGGTATCCGGTGCCGTCGTCGCGCAGCACGGTGCCGCCGTCCGGATACGGGGTGGACCGCAGCAGCGAGAACAGGAATGCGTTGCGCGTGGACGTTGACGCCTCATGGGTGAGCCGCTGTTTGGAGACCGCGCCGAACAGGCCGCCCAGGTTCGAGACCTCGATTCGGTCGGTGAACACGTCCACATGCACGGGCGTGCCGAGCGCGTCCGGGGAGTAGTCGCGGTGGGTCAACGCGTTGGCGATGGCCTCGCGCAGCACCAGTTGCGGATACATCGGCAGCTGTGGCGACTGTGATGGTTGCGCGCCGGAATCGGCGCCTCCTGGGCCGGACGTCCATACCATCAGCGAGGCGACCGCGTCATCGATCATGATCGGGATCGGGCCGGTGATGGTTTCGGAGGCGACGAGCCGTGCGTCGCCGGTGAACACGTCGTCGCGTGAGGTACCGGGGTAGACGGCGATGGTGACGTTGAGCCGGGGAAAGAACTTCTGCGGATACCGGCCGACGGCCAACAGTCCCGCAAGCGTGGGGCGCGGCACGGATGCGATCCGGGTCTCCTCGTCCGTGTCGGTGTCCGCGCCGATATCCGTGTCGTCTTCCCTGGACGCGGTTCCCGCCGGGTCGCAATCCGCGGCATGTTTCGCGGCATGTTTCACGGTGTCGTCCGCGGGGCGGCCGGTTGTCATGCGTCTCAGGATGCGCAGGTCCAGCATCATGTCCATGTCGGAACGTTCCGCAAAGACATGCGGATGGCGGTCGCGCTCGCATTCGAGCAGCGCGTGGACGAGCGTGGGATTCAAGTCGTCGAGCGTGGCCTCTGGCACGACCGCGATGTCGTGCTCCGGCTGGCGTTGCTCATCAAGCAGACGATCGACCTCGTAGGAGGTCATCTTGCGGTCGCCGTCGCCGGTGCGGATGTAGGAGCCGTCGTGCGGGCCGACCGAGGAGACGAAGCAGGGCTTCTCCCGCGGCAGCATCTCGTCGATGACGGCGAACACCAAATTCGCGCCCTCGAACGGGCAGGTCACGATCACGGGCCGGACCACGGGTGTGAGCTTCTCGCAGGCCTGGCTCAACGCCTCCTGCATGGCGCGGGCGTCGAAGCCCTCGACCGGCGTGAACCCCGCCTTCTCGCTCAGCTCCAGGATGATGTACCCGCCGTTGCCGTTGGAGAACGCGGACAGCGTCTCGGTGATGGTCGAGCTGATTCTGCGTTTGCACTCCTTAATCTCGCATTGCTGCGTGTCGTTGCCGATGACGCGCAGCAGTTCGATGAGCTCGGTCATCTTGGCCGTGTAGTCGTCGTTGTCCATCGCGCCTCCGGGAGTGTGCCGTTGCCACCTGGTGACGTCTGTACTCCGGCCGCCGCGGGCTCCTGCCACTATCCTATGCCGGCGGCGGCATATGCGTGGCGATGACTTGCGCGGGATCGGTGCCGTCCGTGAGTCGGATATGGTGGGGCCCGCGACGGGATCGTTCCCCGTCGCGGGCCCCACCGTTACCGTATGGTCGCGTGGTTCGCGGGAATCAGAGCACCGCGTCCATCGCCTGCTTGAGATCGGCGATGATGTCGTCGGCGTTCTCGATGCCGCAGCTCAGACGCACCAGATCGATGCCGACGCCGGCCTCCTCCAGCTGCTCCTCGGTCAGCTGGCGGTGCGTGGTGCCAGCCGGGTACAGCGCGCAGCTGCGGGCGTCGGCCACATGCGTGGCGATCGAGATCATCCGGAAATGATCGAGCAGCGCGGAGACCTTGTCGCGTCCACCGGACACGCCGAAGGAGATCACGCCGCAGGTGCCGTTCGGCATGTACTTCCTGGCGGTCTCGTAGTACTTGTCTCCGGGTAGACCGGGGAACTGCACCCAGCTGACGCGCGGGTCGGCGTCGAGGAACTCGGCCACCTTCTGCGCGTTCTCGCAGTGGCGCTCCATGCGTACTCCCAGGGACTCCAAATGCATGCCCATGATCCACGAGTTGATTGGTGCCGGTGTTGAGCCGAAATCGCGCATGAGCTGTGCGGTGGCTTTGGTGATGTAGGCGGCCTTGCCAAAATCTTTGGCGTAGGTCACGCCATGGTAGGAGTCGTCTGGTGTGGTGAGTCCGGGGAATTTCTCCGCATGGGCCATCCAGTCGAAGTTGCCGGAATCC
>ERZ1032290.249-NODE-249-length-12574-cov-4.245147_pt1 | contig 12574 bp, 8 predicted proteins | sample MGYA00518163_ERZ1032290 | MGnify/ENA primary metagenome ERZ1032290 (study PRJEB33719, sample SAMN04261355) | wastewater metagenome | biome: periurban shantytown; feature: human; material: feces | host: Homo sapiens | place: Peru: Lima | collected 2012-01-15 ... | reverse complement strand
GGGGATGATGCGGGCCAGCACCTCCTCGCCGGGCTCGAGCTGGATGTCGGCGGGGTCCTCCTCATCCTCCTCCTGGAGGCGCTCTTGGCACTCCTCGAGCAGCTCGACGAGGGCGAGGATGATGGCATCCTTGGCCTCGGGGGTGCCGTCGGGGTCGAGCTGTGGGGCGAGCTTGAGCATGGCGATGGTGTCGGGCTCGGGGGGAATGGGCAGCCCCTCGGCGGCGCAGCGGATGAGGTAGTTCTTGTAGGAGAGGCGCGTTTGGCGGGCCAGGCGCACGATGTCGTACCAGCGGGACAGACGGTGGCATTCGGCGATGCAGAACTCTTGGGCAAAGTGGGCGGCGATGAGGCGGTGATCGTAGTCCTCGAGGTAGGCGGGCGTAGTGGTCTCGTACTTGCCCAGGCGGAGGGACTTGACGTGGTGGAGGATGGAGAAATCGAGGGGCTTGTTGCTCATAATTGGGGAGTTGAAAATTAAGACTTCTTCTCGCTGTAGAGGTCGAGGGCGGCGACGGCGGCGGTGAAGGCCCAGAAGGGGAGGGAGAGCTTGTCGGTGTCGAGGAAGTTGTTGAACACGCCGTGCACGTAGTAGGTGAGCAGGCTCAGGGTGAGGGCGAGGGCGAGGCGGGCCACCTGGGGGTCGGCGGCGGTGCGGTAGACGCGCACGCCGGTGGCGAAGGTGATGAGGAACAGGGCCAGCACGCAGCCGGCGCCCAGCACGCCTTGGTCGCACAGGGGGCCTATGTACTCGCTGTGGGCGTTGCCGAGGTTGCCGAAGTCGGTGGAGATGACGCTCTTTTGGTAGGAGCGCTGGTAGGAGGCGTAGAGGAACTGGTAGGTGCCTGGGCCGCAGCCGAAGAGGGGGTGGTCGCGGAACATGCGCAGGGCACACGACCAGCGGTTGAGGCGCTCGAGGTTGGAGGCGTCGGTGGAGATGTTGGAGATGCTTTGGATTTGCCCAGCCAGGTCGAGCGAGGAGTCCTGCTTGTTCTTGCCCATCTTGTACATGATGTCGCCCTGATAGGCCAGAAATCCGCCTACGGCGAGGCCGAAGAGGAGCACCATCCACTTGAGCTTCATGCCCATGCGGATGAGCACATACACGCCTATGGCGGCGCACACGCTGAGCCAGGCGGCGCGGCAGTAGGAGAAGAAGAGGCCGGTGAGGAGCAGGGCGACGAACGCTTGGGCACTTAGGCGCTTAAGCGCTTGAGCGGGGCGCTCAAGCGCAAAATACACCCCCGCGGGCAGCATCAGGGCGATGACGCAGCCGTAGGCGGTGTGGTCGTTGTAGAAGGGACACATCACGCGGTGGAGCGTCTGCAGGTCGTGCATGTGGGCCAGGGTGCCTATGGTGGCGTAGAGGATGACGACGGTGAGGCCTATGGCGTAGGCCAGGTAGAAGTGGGCGATGCGCGCGCGGCGGCGGAAAATCTGCACGGCGGCGAAGTAGAAGGGGATGACGAACCAGAGGCGGGCGGTGAGATACTTGAAGCTCACAGCGGGCAGCTGCGAGGTGGCCGAGGTGACAAGCATCCAGAGGAGCTGGGCCAAGAGGGCGATGGTGATGGGATGGCGCAGGATGCGGCGGTCGTAGCCGCGGGTGAGCAGCACCCGAAAGAGGAAGATGAGGGTGAAGAGGATCATCATGGGCTCGACGGGCATGGAGAGCTCCATGCCGGGCAGCACGGCGAGGTTGATGGCCAGGGGGGTGAGCATGGCCATAAGCAGGAGGCCAGTCTCGAGCCTAAGCACAAAGAGCAGGGCGGCCAGCAGGCCGACAGGCAGGAGGCAGAGCCAGTAGAAGTCCTTGGCCAGCAGGAAGGTGTTGGCGGCCAAGAAGAGGAGGATGGCCGTCAGGGCAACGAGGAGGGAACGGACGTGAGGCTTCATTGCTTGCGGCGGTCGACGAGGAGAAGGGCGAAGATGGCCATGAGCAGGGCACCGAAGGAGCCCAGCAGCACGATGATGGCACGCTTGGGATAGGCCTTCTTGTCGGCCACAGAGGCCTTATCAAGCCAGAACTTGTAGGAAGCGCTTTGCTGGAGGTCCACCTTGCGCTCGGCGCGGAGGGTCTGCATCTGGGCCAGCTGCTCGCGCTTGAGGGAGACCAGCTCGGTGTTGCCACCGCGGGAGAGGCTGTCAATCTCGGCAGCCAGCTCCTCGCACACGCCGTCCATGATGGCATAGGCATCGCGGGCGCGGTCGTTGTGGATTTGGGCACAGAGGGTGTCGTAGTTGGCGGCGATGAAGTTGGCAATGTCGGCAGCCCACTGGGGGTCGGTGTCCATCACACTCACCTCCACGCCGAGGTACTCGGTGCGGCGCACGTTGACGTAGCCGCGGTAGGTCTCGTGCAGCTTGAAGAGCTTGTGGGGGTCGGAGGCGGAGATACCGTAGTGCTCCATGAGGTTGAAGCGCTCGCACACAGCGTCCTCCATGGACTGGGAGAGGAGAATCTGGATGGTATACTCGCAGTCGCGCTCAATGCCGTAGTCCATGTAGTCGAGGCTGTAGCGGTCGGCGGTGATGGCCTTGGAGAGACGGTTGGAGCTGGTGGGGAAGAGGATGACACTGCTCTTGTAGCGGGGGGTGACCAGCAGGGAGGCCACCAGCGAGGCGGCTGCGCCGAGGACGAACACGAGGGTGAGCACCTTCCACCAGCGGCGGAAAAACTGGAGCGAGGCACGGCCGTTGTAGCCGTCGCCAAAGGGGGTCTGGGAATTGTTATCGGTCATAATTCTGGATATTTTTTCAACAAAAAAGTGCCTCTTATAACGCAATGGGGGAAAATATATTGCATCGAGGCAAAAATATTTTGCCCCTTTGGTACAATAATAATAAATAGGCTGCGTTTATTAGGGCAGTTTTTTTTCAAATAGGAAAGGAGCACTATGAAGAATAAAGTTCTGGTCATCTATACGGGCGGCACCATCGGCATGGTGCAGGACGAGAGCGGCTCGCTGCGTCCCTTCGCCATGGAGCACATCTACGACGTGCTGCCGCTGCTGCGCAACACGACGTACCACATCGACTCGTGCCAGCTGGAGCACATCATCGACTCGTCGAACATGACCCCCTCGCTGTGGGTGGACATCGCCGAGATTATTGAGCGGGAGTACGATCACTACGACGGCTTTGTGGTGCTGCACGGCACCGACACGATGGCCTACACGGCCTCGGCACTGAGCTTCATGTTCAAGAACCTGGGCAAGCCGGTGGTGCTGACCGGCAGCCAGCTGCCGCTGGGCATGCTGCGCAGCGACGGTCGCGACAACATCATCTGCGCCCTCGAGATTGCGGCCCAGCAGCAGGTGCGCATCCCCGAGGTGTGCATCTTCTTCCAAAGCCACCTCTACCGCGGCAACCGCTCGACCAAGGTGAGCGCCGAGCACTTCGACGCCTTCACCTCCTACAACTACCCCTCGCTGGCCAAGGCGGGCATCGAGATTCAGTACAAGGAGCACCTCATCCTGCCGCCCTCGGAGGGTCCGCTGCTGGTGCGCAAGCAGTTCGACACCAATGTGGCGGTGCTGAAGCTCTTCCCCGGCATGCAGCCCAGCGTGGTGCGCCAGATGGTGGCCACCCCCGGCCTGAGAGGTCTGATTCTGGAGACCTTCGGCTCGGGCAACGCCCCCACCGAGGAGTGGTTCATCGACGCCCTGAAGGAGGGCATCGACCGCGGGCTGGTGATTCTCGACGTGACCCAGTGCAAGGCCGGCGCGGTGAAGCTGCGCCAGTATGAGGCCTCCTGCGGCCTGGCCCGCATCGGAGTGCTGTCGGGACACGACATCACCATCGAGGCCGCCGTGACCAAGATGATGTACCTGCTGGGCATTCACGGCGACGACCTGCCGCTGGTGCGTGAGCGCATGGAGCTCTCTATCCGTGGTGAAATTAGTAAAGAAATGCTTAAAAATGAATAGTCTCGACCTTTTTACCTCCTCTTTGGAGAATCAGAATATCTTGATTGTGGGCGACGTGATGGTGGACGCCTACCTCTTTGGCTCGGTGAGCCGCATCTCGCCCGAGGCTCCGGTGCCTGTGGTGGCCGTGGAGCGCAGGGAACGCCGACTGGGCGGTGCCGCCAACGTGGCCTTCAACGTGCGCTCGATGGGTGCCCATCCAGTGATATGCAGTGTGCTGGGCAACGACGACGAGAGCAAGGAGTTCCTCCACATCATGTACCAGCACGATATGGACAAGCGTGGCATCGTGACCAGCGACGACCGCATCACCACCGTCAAGACCCGCATACTGGGCAACCAGATGCAGATGCTGCGTGTGGACGAGGAGATAACCTCTCCCCTCTCGCCCGCCGACGAGCAGGCGCTCATCGAGCGGGTGGACCGCATCCTCAAGACGATGCCCATCTCGGCCGTCATCTTCCAGGACTACGACAAGGGCTGCCTCACGCCCGCCGTCATCGACCACGTGACTGAGCTGGCCCGCCGCAAGAAGATTATCACCACCGTCGACCCCAAGCACCGCAATTTCCGCCATTTCCACGATGTGACCCTCTTCAAGCCCAACCTCAAGGAGCTGAAGGAGGGCCTCGACATTGAGGTGGACGACACCACCCGCGAGAGCCTGCAGGCCGACCTGGACCGCGCCGCCCTCACCCTGCACGAGCGGCAGCGCATCGACATCGTGCTCATCACCCTCTCGGCCAAGGGGGTCTACCTGTGCGACTTCCGTGGCGAGAAGCCTGTGTCGGCCATCATCCCCGCCCGCCTACGCGCCGTGAGCGACGTGTCGGGTGCCGGCGACACGGTCATCTCGGTCATCACCCTGGCCCTGGCCGCAGGCCTGCCCGCCGAGGAGGCCGTGCGCTACGCCAACCTCGCCGGCGGCATCGTGTGCGAGGAGGTGGGTGTGGTGCCCATCAACAAAGAACGACTCCTCAGTGAACTGGCGCAATAAGCTCATAATCTTTCTTCTGCTACTCGGTGCCACGGCACATGGGCAGATTGGCAACCTCGTCGGACTCGACGAGAAGTTGGTGCACTTCGGCATCCAGGTGGGCTACACCCAGTCGAAGTTCGACCTCCATTTCGCCGACGACCCCGAGCTGCGCGAGCTGCTGCAAGGCACCACCTCCTACTACAACGCCGGATTCCACATCGCCGTGATAGGCGACCTGAAGGCCGGCAAGTACATCAACCTGCGCCTCTGCCCCGGCGTCACCCTGCTGTCGCGCAGCCTCGACTTCGCCTGGGAGCAGCAGTACCACCAGGGGCATCCCCGCATCGATACCCGCCGCGGCGTGGAGTCGGTGTATGGCGAGCTGCCCTTCGACCTCAAGTTCCGCGCCGCCCGCTGGCACAACATGCGCCCCTACCTCACCGCAGGCGCCAGCTACGGCTTCGACTTCGCCTCGCTGCGCAACAACAAGAACAACACCGACGAAAGCATCATCCGACTCAACACCAGCGACTTCCGCTACACCGCCGGCGTGGGGTTCGATTTCTACCTGCGCTATGTGAAGTTCGCCATCGAGCTGAAGATGGCCTTCGGCCTCACCGACCTCAAGATTGAGGACGACAACCTCGTTACCCGCTCGTACGACAACCTTAACTCCCGCACCTTCATGCTCGGCTTCACCTTCGAAGGCTAAAAACTTAAAACTCAAAACTTAAAACTTAAAACTTGAAACTTAAAACTTAAAACCTCATGAAACACCTCCTCCTCGCCCTGGCTACGCTGACGCTCACTTCCTGCGTTACCCTGGGCAAGTACGAGGCCCTCGAGGCCACCAACAACAAGATAAAGAAGGAGCACTACGTGACCCGCCAGGAGCTGCTCGACCTCAAGGAGGAGCACGCCACCCTGCAGCGCCAGCACCAGGCCCTCTCCACCGAACTGGCCGACCTGCAGGCACTCAAGCTTGCCCTCGACGACTCGCTGCTCCTGCTCTCCAACGAGGTGGGCGGCCTGCGCCTCGGGGTGGACACGCTCATCGAGTTCTACACCCAAGCCATCGAGGGGCAGAACTCAAAGCTGCTTCGCACCCAGAGCCAGCTCAACGCCCGCAACCACGAGCTGGAGATACGCAACAAGGAGCTGGCCGACAAGGAGCAGGCTTTCGCCGAAAGGGAGGCCGACTTCAACCGCAAGTATGCCGCCCTGCAACAGCAGGAGGCCGCCTCGCAGGCTGCCCTGCGCGCCAAGGAGCGCGAGCTTGAAGCTGTGCGCAGCGCCGTGAGCAACGCCCTGGTGGGATTCAAGGACAAGGGCCTCAACGTGGAGACCCGCGACGGCAAGGTGTATGTCTCGCTCGAGAGCAAGCTGATGTTTGCCTCGGGCAGCTGGGCCGTGAGCAAGGAGGGCGAGAAGGCCATCCAGGGCCTGGCCCGTGTGCTGGAGGAGAACCCCGAACTGCATATCCTCGTGGAGGGTCACACCGACAACGACGCCTTCCGCGGCCAGACCGCCGTGAAGGACAACTGGGACCTCTCGGTCATGCGCGCCACCGCCATCGTGAAGCTTATCCTGCGCCATGGCCCCGGCATCGACCCCACCCGCATCCAGGCCGGCGGCCACAGCGAGTACGCTCCCAAGGTGCCCAACGACTCCCCCGCCCACAAGGCCCAGAACCGCCGCACCGAAATCATCCTCACCCCCAACCTCGACGCCCTCCTGCAGGCTGTGAGATAACCCTAAACCAACACGCAAAATGACCAACCTCTTCGGAATGACATTACCCCAACTCGAGGCGCTGTGCGCCCAGGAAGGGTTTCCCAAATTCACCGCCAAGCAGATGTGCGACTGGCTGTACCGCAAGGGGGCACGGTCGGTGGACGAGATGACCAACCTCTCGCTGCGCCAGCGGGCGCGACTGGCGGAGATGGCCACCATCGGACGGAGTGAGCCGACACTGTGCCAGCAGTCGAAGGACGGCACGAAGAAGTACCTCTTCGGCGAGGTGGAGGCGGTGATGATTCCCGACGGGGAGAGGGCCACGCTCTGCATCTCCTGCCAGCGCGGCTGCCGCATGGGCTGCCGCTTCTGCGTGACGGGGCGCAATTGCTTCCGCGGAAGCCTGTCGGCGGGCGAGATACTGAACCAGATTTACTCCGTCCCCGAATTCGAGCAACTCACCAATGTGGTCTACATGGGCATGGGCGAGCCGATGGACAACTACGATGCCGTGCTGGCCTCGACCGAGGTGCTGACCGCAGCGTGGGGCCTGGGCTGGAGCCCGAGGCGCATCACGGTGAGCAGCGTGGGCCTGACGCCCATGCTGAAGCGGTTTGTGGAGGAGAGCGAGTGCCATGTGGCGGTGAGCCTGCACAACCCCTACCACCAGGAGCGGCAGGAGCTGATGCCCATGGAGAAAGCCTACCCCGTGCTGGCCTGCCTCGACATGCTGAAGCAATACGACTGGACGGGACAGCGGAGACTGAGCTTCGAATACACCATGTTCCGCGGCTGGAACGACGACCTGGGCCATGCCGCCGAGCTGGTGCGCCTGTTCCGCGGCAAGAACCGCACAGGCAAGCTCTTCTGCCGTGTGAACCTCATCCCCTTCCACGAGAGCGAGGGGGTGGAGCTGCAGGCCTCGAGCCGCGCCACCATGGAGGCTTTCCAACAATATCTGAATGACCACGGCGTGATATGCACCATCAGGGCCAGCCGCGGACAAGACATCATGGCCGCCTGCGGCCTGCTGGCCGGCCAGAAAGGAGGTGCGTGATGCGACGACCTATTCCCGTTACCTTCTGGGGCGACTGCTGGCGCCGTGGCTTGGACCATGTGGGCATGTCGCTCAACAACGAGGTGCGCGAGCGTGGACGTGCGCTGGCCTACGGTGGCTGCGTGCACGACATCTCCGTCAGCGGCTGCACGCTGTCGGGCATAGTGGACGACAACGGGCAGCGCTATCAAGCCTCGGTGAGCGTGCGCTATGTGACGAAGAAGGTCATCGACAGCTACCTCAAACAACTGAAATGGAGCGTCAGGCAACTCCATGATGTGCGCCAGCACGGTGAGTGGAACGAGCTGCCCGACGCACTTCATATTGCCCATCATATTGGGCTGAACCTTTTCCCCACCCTGTGGTACAACACCCAATACTCGTGCAACTGCGGACAAAGATACTGGAACTCCCCCTGCGTCCATGGCTATGCGTTGCTCTATGCCTTCGGACGAGAGATTGACGGCGACCCTACCCTGCTGTTCGAGTTGTATGGCTTCTACCTGCGCTATGCGGTGAACAAGACAGGGCTGGGCCCGATGCGGGCCTACTACGAGTCGGTGGTGCCCATGCTGGAGCAGCAGCTTCAGCTGAGGGTGCAGCCTGTGAATGAGCACGTCTCCCCCCGCGTGGTGGAGACCAAGGGATTCCCCAACATGACCGAGACCCTGCTGCGCCTTATGCCCGAGCGACCGCTGTTCGACCCGGGATTCAAACCACTCTACACCTCCACATTCCTGCGCACCCAGCGCGCCCTGCAGCGACTGGTGGACGGCAAGCGCCAGCCCCGCCGCCTCTTCACCAAAGCCAAGACCCCCATGGCGGCAGCCCACTCCACCGTGATGACCGCCAACCTGTTCAACGATGCCTGGCAGACCTACGCCCTCACCGCATTCATCACCCCCTGGGAGCAGGTGCCCGAAGCCAGCATCACCTTCCAGGTGCACTACTACGCCTTCTGGAGTGCCGTGAACCTCCTGCTGACCGGCGGCGTGGCACCCAAGATGGTGAGCGACGACAACTACCATTTCTACGTGGTGTGGCTGCCCACCGAGGTGCACCCCTCGGCCCGCCAAGTGCTGCGCGAACTCACCGACCTCACGCCGCAGAACATGGTGCGATACACCGACGACGATGGCCACATGCGCTACGTGGACGACCGAGCCCGCTGGCTGGTGGGGCAGTATGCCACCATGCTGGTCGACCTGCTGGCCCCGCACGACAGACAGGGCACCTACCAGGATGTGTTCTTCCATGGACGGAAGGTCTACCTGCGCTACTCCTACAACCGCAAGGTCATGTACGAGCTCAACGGCTTCGTGGCTCCGCTTTGGATAGGCACCCCCTCGTTCCGTCCCTACTTCATTGTGGAGGAGACCGAAGAGGAGGGCCGCTTCCTGGTGCAGCCCGCCGTGGTGATGCCCGACCAGCCCGACCAGCCGCCAGTGCCCATGCCCAGGCTGCTGAGCGAGCGTCCCCCCGAGCAGACCGACGAGGCGCGCTTCTTCTTCTACCGCTTCCACGAAATCATACCCGACATAGAGATGGCCTCCTTCAACCACGACTGCGTGCCGCTGGAGTTCGACAGCAACAGGCTGGTGCGCTTCCTCGACGAGGTGGTGCCCATCCTGCAGCAGGTAGGCGTGCAGGTGCTGCTGCCCAAAGGGATGCAGGAGCTGCTGCGCCCCCGCCTGTCGCTGCGTCTGCGCCGCAACATGGAGGACGAGGAGTCGTCCATCAGCATCGAGGACCTGCTCTCCTACGACTGGGTGCTGGCCGTGGGCGAAGAGCAGGTGGACGCCTCGCAGTTTGAGCAGATGCTCAAGCAAAACAACAGCCTGCTGCGCTTCAAGAGCCAGTACATCCTGGTGCGCAAGGAGGAGCTGAGCCAGTACCGCGACGCCATCCTGGGCGGCAAGCTGCCGGTGAAGGGCAGTCTGCTGGCCACCGCCCTGGCCGAGGACTACGACGAACACCCCGTGCTGCTCACCGCCGAGGCACGCGAGGTCATCCGCCGCGCCACCACCCTCACCCCTGTGCCCCTGCCCGAGGGGCTCCAAGCCACCCTGCGCCCCTACCAGGAGCGCGGCTACTCGTGGCTCTACCGCAACATGCGTCTGGGCTTCGGCTCCATCCTGGCCGACGACATGGGCTTGGGCAAAACCCTGCAAGCCATCGCCCTCATCCTCAAGCTCAAGGAGGAGGGACGCTTAGAGGACCGCAAGGCCCTCATCGTGGTGCCCACCTCGCTGCTCACCAACTGGCAGGCCGAGGTAGCCCGCTTCGCCCCCTCGCTCAGCGTGAGCTTCTACCACGGCCACGACCGCTCGCAGCAGGCCTTCGCCGCCGACATCACGCTCACCACCTACGGCGTGGCCCGCGGCGACATGGAGATTCTCAACCTCTACCCCTGGCGCCTCCTGGTGGTGGACGAGGCGCAGAACATCAAGAACGCCGCCTCGCAGCAGGCCCGCGCCATCGTCAACATCAAGGCCGACTGCCGCATCGCCCTGAGCGGCACGCCGGTGGAGAACCGCCTGGCCGAGTTCTGGAGCATCATGCAGTTCTGCAACCCCGGCTACCTCGGCTCGCAGCGCCAATTCTCCGCCCGCTACGCGCGCCCCATCCAGGTGGACAAGGACGAGGCCATCGCCGAGCGCTTCCGCCGCATCACCTCACCCTTCCTCCTGCGCCGACTCAAAACCGACAAGGACATCATCGCCGACCTGCCCGACAAGATTGAGAAGAACGAATACGTCTCCCTCCTCCCCTCGCAGGCCGCCCTCTACCAGGCTGTGGTCAACGAAGCCATGAAAACCCTCTCCGGCCTCGACACCGACGACGCCCACCACCTCTTCAAGCGCAAGGGCATCATCCTCCAGATGATTCTGGCCCTGAAGCAGGTGTGCAACCACCCCGCACAGTACCTCAAGAACGACGACCTGCGACCCGAGCTCTCGGGCAAGACGGAGCACCTGCTCGAACTGGTGAAGAGCATCCTCGACGCAGGCGAGAAGGTGCTCATCTTCTCGCAGTTCAAGCAGATGGGCGAGATGCTGGTGCGCTTCATCCAAGAGCGCCTCGGCGAGGAGGCCCTCTTCTACCACGGCGGCTGCACCGTGGAGCAGCGCGCCGAGCTGGTGCGCCGCTTCCAGGAGGAACCCTCCGACCGCGTCTTCGTGCTCTCGCTCAAGGCAGCCGGCACCGGCCTCAACCTCACCGCCGCCACCCACGTCATCCACTACGACCTCTGGTGGAACCCCGCCGTCGAGAGCCAGGCCACCGACCGCGCCTACCGCATCGGCCAGCACCAGAACGTCATCGTGCACCGCTTCATCACCCACAGCACCTTCGAGGAGAAAATCGACACCCTCATCCAGGACAAGCGCCGCCTGGCCGACATCACCGTGGCCTCGGGCGAGGGCTGGATTGCCGACCTGAGCGACGACGAACTCCGCGAACTGTTCGATAATTATTAATTCATATAATATACCATGAAGAAAACCATCCTCCCTCTCCTGCTGCTCGCGCTGGCCCTCCCCTCGATGGCCTGCACCAACTTCCTCTTCTCGAAGGGCAGCACCACCGACGGCTCTGTCATCATCACCTACGCCGCCGACAGCCACACCCGCTACGGCCAGCTGCGCTACCACCCCGCCACCGACCACGAGCCTGGCGAGATGGTGAAGCTCTACGACTACGGCTCGCTCCGCTACCGCCTCTCCATCCCCCAGCCGCCCCACACCTACAACGTGGTGGGCTTCATCAACGAGCACCAGCTCGCCATCGGCGAGACCACCTGGGGCGGCCGCCCCGAGCTCGAGCACGGCAACGCCGAGGGCATCGACTACGGCAACCTCATCTACCTGGCCCTCCAGCGCGCCCGCACCGCCCGCGAGGCCATCCTGGTGATGGACCAACTCACCCGCGAGTACGGCTACGCCTCCGGCGGCGAGAGCTTCTCCATCGCCGACCCCAACGAGGTGTGGATCTACGAAATCATCGACAAAGGCGACGAGAAGGGTGCCGTGTGGGTGGCCCGCCGCGTGCCCGAAGGCTACGTGTGCGGCCACGCCAACCAGGCCCGCATCTCCACCTTCCCCCAGGAGGGCCGCAAGGCGAAGAACGCCATCTCCTCCAAAAATCTCAAATACATCGGCCGCCCTGAGGTGGACTGCATCTACAGCCACGATGTCATCTCCTTCGCCCGCAGCCGCGGCTGGTACGAGGGCGAGGACAAAGACTTCTCCTTCTGCGACGTGTACAACCCCATCACCTTCTCCGGCGCCCGCGCCTGCGACGCCCGCGTGTGGGCCATGTTCCGCCGCGTGGCCGACTCGATGGACGTGTACGAGGACTATGCCCTGGGCCACAACCTGCAGCACCGCCTGCCCCTTTGGGTGAAGCCCAACCACAAAATCAGCCCCCACGAGGTGATGGAGCTCATGCGCGACCACTTCGAGGGCACCCCCATGGACATGACCCAGGATGTGGGCGCAGGCCCCTTCCACTGCCCCTATCGCTGGCGGCCCATGGACTTCGAGCTCGACGGCAAGCGCTACGTCCACGAGCGCGCCACCTCCACCCAGCAAACCGGCTTCTCCTTCGTGGCCCAGTGCCGCTCGTGGCTGCCCAACCCCGTGGGCGGCGTGCTCTGGTTCGGCGTCGACGACACCTACTCCACCGTCTACTGCCCCATGCTCTGCTCGCTCACCGAAATCCCCCTCTGCTTCCGCGAAGGCAACGGCTCGATGAGCCAATACAGCGAAACGGCCGCCTTCTGGCTCTTCAACCGCGTCAGCAACTTCGCCTACTCGCGCTACGACCTCATGATCCCCATCATCCGCAACGCCCAGGCCGACCTCGAGAAAACCTT
>ERZ1032290.231-NODE-231-length-13508-cov-12.588791_pt1 | contig 13508 bp, 7 predicted proteins | sample MGYA00518163_ERZ1032290 | MGnify/ENA primary metagenome ERZ1032290 (study PRJEB33719, sample SAMN04261355) | wastewater metagenome | biome: periurban shantytown; feature: human; material: feces | host: Homo sapiens | place: Peru: Lima | collected 2012-01-15 ... | reverse complement strand
TTCAGAAAGAACAACAGATCATGAAGTATTTCACTACTGACACGCATTTCGGGCACTACATATGTCACTCACACGCAGTCATGCGCACAACTATATTTTTGTATCATCCATGATTTTATAGTTGTTTATTGACTCATTTCCTTCTCTATCTTATACTTTCTACAATCAAGGATGCTCTTTGGGAAGCGAGTCTCTCTCATGGATATGAAGTATAGAAGTTTGGCAAGGCTGTTCCATGCCGACAGGTCAGTCGATTCCTTCAATAACCATGCAGCACTCGCACGGCAGCGGCTTGAGGCAGATTCCACATTCAGGACCGGGGTCATCACGCCATTGGGCGAGCTGTTCTCCGCCACGCCACGCGAGACGACCCTGCTCACGGAAAATATACTTCTCGCCGAAAGGCGCGTATCACGGCTCTGGAACCAGATTCCCGGCGTCCTGCGCTGGGACTACATACGGCATTCCATCAGTGAGGAACTGTTCGCCACCAACGAGATGGAAGGCGTGCGCAGCACCCGCAAGGAAACCCAGGACGCCGTGGACGCGGCCGACAAGGCAAGGAGGGACGGCGACGACTCCAAGGCGCGGTTCAGCGAATTTGCCAAGCTGTACCTGAACCTCACGGACAAGGACTCCGCGTTGCCGGCGGGCATCGCCGACATCCGCGACATCTATGACAAGGTCGTGCTCGACGAAATCGATGAGAGCGATCAGCCGGACGGCGACCTGTTCCGGAAAGGCGATGTGGAAATACAGGGGCCGCACGGCCTCGCGATCCATAACGGAGTCAAAGGCGAAGGCAACATCGGCGCACTCCTCACCGATATGATCCATCTCGCGACCTCCGACGAGATTCCCCGGCTGCAGTCGGCCATCATGTCGCACTTCCTGTTCGAATACGTCCACCCGTTCTACGACGGCAACGGCAGAACCGGCCGGTATCTCCTGGCCCTGTACCTGAACCATGACCTGACTATGCCCACCGTGCTATCCCTGTCCCGCACCATCGCGGAGAACAAGAACGCCTACTACAAAGCATTCATGGAGGCGGAGGACAAGCTGAACTGCGGCGAACTCACGCTCTTCGTGAACACCATCCTCGGATTCATCCAACAAGCCCAGGATGAGCTGATTGACGAACTCAGTATCAAGGTCGATCAGCTCGACAAAGGTCGGATACTCTGTACACAGCTTGAAAAGAGGCATGCCCTATCGCGCAATGCCGTCTCGGTGCTCTATGGCGTGATTCAGGAAGAGCTGTTCGACTCGTCCAAATCCATGTCGTTGGACGAAGTGGCCCATCACATCGGACTGTCCAAACAGAGCGCAAGGAAATACGTGGAAGAGCTCTTGGCCGCGGGGCTGGTCGTACAGACCGGAAAACGCCCGCTGAAAATACAGGTGGCGAAATCATTGAGGAATGTTCTCGTCACAGGAGTCGACGAGAACGCGGAAGCCTAAGAAAAGTAGACGCAAACATCTCATCTCAACGAGGTTCGTAAAGGTTCGTAACATGAAGAAAGGTCTGGGCAACCAACACTGCTCGGACCTTTCCGCAACACTCCCGTCAGTCGCTTTCCGCGACGGCTCCCCTCAGGAAGGGGAGCCGAGGAAAACTACTTGGAGACGTTAAATTTGAACTCCACAATATCTCCGTCGGCCATGACGTAGTCGCGGCCCTCCTGACGGAGCTTGCCTTCCTCCTTGATCTTGGCCATGGAGCCGTCGGCGGCCACGAAATCGTCGTAGGAGACGATGTCAGCCTTGATGAAGCCCTTTTCGAAGTCGGTGTGAATCACGCCGGCGGCCTGCGGGGCGGTCCAGCCCTTGTGGATCTGCCAAGCACGCACCTCCTTGACGCCTGCAGTCAGGAAGGTCTGCAGTCCGAGGATGTCGAAGCCCACGCGGGCCAGTTGGTCGAGACCGGACTCGCTCAAGCCAGCGTCGGCCAGCATTTCGCGGGCGTCCGCCTCGTCTAGCTCGGTCAGGTCCGCCTCGAACTGAGCGTTGAGGAACACGGCCGGAGCCGGGGCCACGGATGCGGCGAGCTTAGCCTGCAGGTCCTTGTTGGCCAGCTCGTTGTCGTCCACGTTGAACACGTAGATGAACGGCTTGGCGGTCATCAGATGCAGGTCGTAGACGGAATCCTTGTCGAAGCGGCCTTCGCGTGCGGCCTTGTCGAGCGTCTCGCCGGCTTCAAGGATGGTCTTTGCCTGCTTGACTGCGTCCATGTAGGCCGGCTCGATCTTCTTGCCCCTCAGATCCTTCTCCAGCTTGGGCAGCGCGTTTTCGATGGTCTGCAGGTCGGCGAGGATCAGCTCGGTGTTGATGGTGTCGATGTCGTCGGCCGGATCCACCTTGCCGTTGACGTGGACGATGTCGTCGTCCTCGAAGGCGCGCACGACCTCGCAGATCGCGTCGGCCTCGCGGATGTTGGCCAGGAACTTGTTGCCCAGGCCTTCGCCTTCGGAGGCACCCTTGACGATGCCGGCGATGTCCACGAAGGTCACCGTGGCGGGCACGACCTTTTCGGTGTGGACCAGCTTGGCCAGCACGGGCAAACGCTTGTCCGGCAATGGTACGATGCCGGTGTTCGGCTCGATGGTGGCGAACGGGTAGTTTTCGGCCAGCACGTTGTTGCGGGTCAGTGCGTTGAACATGGTGGACTTGCCGACGTTGGGCAGTCCGACGATTCCGATAGTAAGAGACATGATTCCAGTCTAGGGAGAAGCTGGACACATTGAACGTGCATGTGGTGAACCGGCCATATGCAAAGGCCTCCGAGCATACGGCTCGAAGGCCTTGACTGTGATATGCAAATATACGCGAACCCTGATTGGCAGTCAGCCGACGATGGCGTCTACGGCGTCGATGACCGAGCCGCGGAACCCGTCCTTTTCAAGCTGGGCGACGCCCTTGATGGTGGTACCACCGGGCGAGCAGACGGCGTCCTTCATGGCACCGGGATGGGTTTCAGTGGCCATGTAGAGCGCGCCGACACCTTCGACCATCTTGGCGGCGAGCCGGTAGGCGGTGGCTCGCTGCAGACCGTACTGCACGCCGGCGTCGCCCAAGGCCTCGATGTACATGTCAGTGAAGGCGGGCGCACAGCCAGCCACCACCATGGCGATGTTCATATGCGCGGTGTCCACGCGCTCGATGAGGCTGATGGGGCCGAATAGCTGCTCGAAGGTTTCGGTTTCGTCGTCGGTCAGGGTGTTGACGGATTCGGTGACGAGCACGCCCTTGCCCACGGCCATCGGAGTGTTCGGAATGGTGCACTGGATATGGATGTCCGGGGAGTCGACGGATTCGCCGTCTTCGGTGGCGAACAGGTCCTGGTACTTCTTGAGATTCCAGCCGGCGGCGATGGAGACGACGATCTTGCCCGGCCTGGCAAGTTCGTCGGCCAGCGGCTTGACGACGGCGGCGATCTGGTAGGGCTTGATGGCGATGATGACCACGTCGGCGGCCGTCACCACTTCCAGCGCATTGCGCAACGGGCGCACGCCAAGTTCGGCGGTGGTCTTCTCAAGCTTGTCGTAGTGGGCGGCACAGGCGACCATCTGACCGCCGGTGACCACGCCCGCGTCGACGAAGCCTTGGGCGATGGCCTGGGCCATGTTGCCATATCCGATAAAACCGATGGTGAGGTTCTGAGTCATACGTTTTCCTTTCGTGCATGTATACAGAGCTCCCTCATCAGAGGGAGCTTGCTTCCTTGAGTCAGAACAGTTCTTCGAGGTCGCCTCGGTTGAGGGCTTCGGTGTAGAGGTGCTTGAAGACGAGCGAGCCGTGCAGACCGTCATGCTCGAATTCGTTGGTGGTCCAGTAGTGGCTGTTGCCCACGCGGCTCAAAGTGTCGAGCTGCATACCGGAATCGACGTACATGTCGTCGAAGTAGACGGCGGCCTGCAGCGGCACCTCATTGCGGGCCAGCTGACCTTCGTCATAGATCACGCCGAAGTGCGTGTCTTCCATGAGCAGGTCCATGGCCGGCTTGAACGGGCGCAATGCGGCCTCCTGTTCGAACATCCACGGGAACATGGCCTCGCCAGTGAAGTTGAGCGGACGCGCAACGGCATCGAATTCGGGCTTGCCATCGCGCACGCGCTGGGCGGCCCAGCGAATCGGCTGTTCCATCTCACCGTTGGCGTAGATGAACTCCTGCAGCGGCCAGTACAGCGGGCGAGATGAAGTCGCGTTCATCACCTTGGTCAAAAATTCGTCAGACAACGGCGAGTCGGCAGAAGCGGAACCATCGCCATCAAGGAAGGCGTCGTCAAGAATCCAATGGACACGCTCGAAGCTCGGCTTCATGCCAAAGTCGGATCCCAAGCACTGGAAGCGTTCGACGGTGAGCGGGTCGCCGTTCGGCATCAGCGGGAAGCCGTGGGCGGCCATGCCAGCGATCACGCCAAGTCGATGCTCCACATCGGTACCAGCCATCGGATTCAGTACGGAATCGGTGAGTTTGCCAACGAATTCGGCGACTTCCGCAGTAGTCGGCAACTTGTCGGCGATGGCGGCCACGCGCTCCTTGTCCTGTGGGTAGCGCTCGTAGAACTGAGTCGTCTTGCGCACCATGCGCGGGAAGGTATGCTCGTACACTTCAGCGGCGTCGGCCGGCACGTGCGGGATGCCGCCGGTGGTGAAGCTGGCGATTACGCCGGCCGGGAACAGGGACAGTGTGGTCAGGGTCAGGAAGCCGCCGTAGCTTTGGCCCATCGTCACCCACTTGCGGCCACCGAATTCGGTCAGGCGCAGATGTTCGAAGTCACGCACGATGGAATCGGCAAGGAACTTCTTCAGGTAGTCGGCTTGGGCTCGTGCGCCGGCCGCGGCATCATCGTCGTGCGCGGCGGCGATGCGGGCCATGGCGTGCGTGTCCACGCGCGAGGAGCGGCCGGTGCCGCGCTGGTCGGGCAGGATCACCCGGAAGTGCCTGATGGCCTCCTCGATCCATCCGTCGGAGGTCGGGCTGTTGAGGCGCGGGCCGGCACCGCCGGGACCGCCTTGCAGGAAAATCAGCAGGGGCAGGTCGTCATGCACGTGTTCGGGCGCGGTGACCACGCGATAGAACAGTTTGATGGTTTCGCCGTCGAACGCTTGGCCTGGCTCATGGCCGGTCCAGTCGAGCGGAACATCGATGGAATGGTCCTCTATGGCCAGTCCGGGCACGTAGTATTTGCTCAGCATTGTCATGGTTCAAGACTCTAGTCCATAAATCCTCCTGAAGAGTGATACCGGTTCGTCGCCGGACACGCTAGCCTTGCGCGTTATGGAGATTATGGCGCGCGTGAGGGCATGGTGCGCACGGGAGTCGACCCGCACACTGCTATGGGACACGTTGCTCGCCGCAGCGCTGATCGCCGGCTGCGTGCCGTTCATCGGCGTCACCAGCCCTGATTCGACGGGCGGCATATTGTTTCCCGCAACTCAGGCGTCGATGACGCTGTGGTCGCTGCCGGTCTTCGTGCCGCTGATGCTGCGCAGGTATTGCCCGGAGCCGGCGGCCTGGCTGTTCGTGGCGCTGACCATCACGCATCTTGTGTTCGGCCCGGCGATCATGTATTTCGATTTCTACGCCCTGATCATGGTGTATTCGGTGATTCTGTACGGCAATCCCCGACATTCCTGGCGGTTCATCGTCACGGCGTTCGTCATGGGACTGGTCGCGGCGATGGTCTGGTCGGTGTCTTTCAACGTGGGTCCGCTGTTCGACGAACCTTCCTCCGGTTCGCGCGTCATCCGCGACGGCTGGCTGTCCGATGCCATCACGATGCCCACATGCCCGGCGGTCACCGGCGTCGTGGGGGCAAGCGGCGCCGTCAACTGCGGGGCCAAGATGCTCGCTGACTTCGGCATGGAGGCGGCGTTCATCGAATCGAGCGTGCTGAGCGTCATCATCATGGCCTTGTGGCAGCGAGCGCGCAACGCCACGCTGGCGGCCATGCGCGAGCGCAACGCTTCCATTGTGGCGAAAGAGGCCGAGGAGACGCGCATCGCGGCGCTGGCCGAACGCGCACGCATCGCCCGTGATATGCATGATGTGGTGGCACATACGCTCTCCACGATTATTGTGCAGTCGGATGGCGGCCGGTATGCGGGTGCGCATGATCTGGCCATCGCCAAGCACACGATGGGTACGATTCGCCATGAAGCGGAACGCGCGCAGCATGATATGCAGCGTCTGTTCAATGTGTTCGGTGCGAGTGGCAGTACCGGATATGCCGACATCGATTCGCTGTTTGACGGTCATCTGGTGGTGTCCCGGCATATGACCGGCAAAGCGCAACCTGACCGGCTGTCCGCCGACGCGGAAACCGCCGTGTTCCGTCTTGTGCAGGAAGCGCTGACCAATACGCGCAAACATGCGGGCGAGGGTGCTAAAGCCACCATCGATGAAATCTGGTCAAACGATGTGCTGTCGATTACCGTATCCGATAACGGCCGTGGCGCGACGTCTGCAGCAGACGGCCATAAGCCCGGATACGGATTGGTTGGTATGCACGAACGCATTGAGTCGTTGGGTGGCAGCGTGCAGGCCGGCCCAGGGCCGAATGGTGGCTTTATTGTGGCGGCTACGATTCCGCTCTCCCCTGCCGCCCCACAGTCTGGCACCGATACGGAGGATCCGGTGCTAACCGTTATCTCGCGTATACGAGGATTGATGGATCGGGCGCGCCCCAAAGTACTCGACCAAGGAGATACGCGTGAGTCGAACTGGGTGGGTCGATTTGCGCAGTGGACCGAGCGGCACTATCTTCTGATGGACGTTATCGCCACTATCGTGCTGATTGCGCTATTTGATTCCGCCACGTATGGCGATTTGCAAATGATCGGCAATGCCCCGTATTCGCCGAACCGCGTGCCGACTATAATGCTGACGATTATTATGCTCTCGCCTTTGGCGTTCCGTCGCCGCTTCCCAGAGGGCAGCGCGCTGGCGATGGCGGTGCTGTCTGCTGTGCAACTGTTGTTCTTGCCATCGATTTTGACCATCAATATGTTTGCGATGGTATCCGTGTATTCGGCGGTATTGTATGGACGAGAGTCCGCTTGGCGCTGGGTGAGCGTGGCGCTGGCAGCCGATTCGTGGCTTGCGGGCATCAAGGTGATGGCTGGGTGGAATGGATACAGTCAGCTGTTCCATCTGTTTTTGCCCGATGGTAGTTCCATGCTCTCAAAATGGAGGCTGGTTTTGTCCGGCTTGCTGCCGGGCGCGGGAATCATGTTGGTCGGTTTTGCCTGCATTGCGATGGCTCGATGGAGCCGTTCGCGTGGCGCAAACGCTCTGGTGCTGTTGCGACGCGAGGAGGCGCTGCGAGCCGAGCAGGAGCGGCAAAAGGTGCTGGCGGCCAACTTAGAGCGCAACCGTATTAGTGCGGCGATGCAAACCGAAGTACTGACCACGCTGGAATCGGTGATTGCGCAGGCTGACGAGGGACTGGTGATGCTCAACGCCGAACCTGCGCCTGATAGTATGCAGATTGAAGCGGCTTTTGCCGCGATTGGTGCTCGGGGGCGCGCCGCATTGGCTCATATGCGTCAGCTGTTGAGAGTGTTGCGTGAAACCGGGTTCAGCGACGAGGCCCATGAGGGTGTGCAGCCGGATATGCAGTTGCGACCGGCGGCTTCGTTGGATAGTCAGATGCAACACGCGGGAACGTTACCCCGGTGAGAGACTTGCCCAATAAGAACTCAGGGAACAATCAGGGTGTTTATGGAGCGGCGCTCCGATAGGAAACGGATACAGTGGAGAGCATGAACGAGAGCAGAAGCATTCGCGTGATTATTGCGGACGACCAGGAGCTGGTACGTGCCGGTTTTGCCATGGTCATTGGTTCGCAACCGGATATGGAGGTGGTCGGGCAGGCGTCCGACGGCGCCCAAGCCGTGGCGTTGGCGGAATCCCTGCATCCCGACGTGGTGCTGATGGATGTGCGCATGCCCGGCATGGATGGCATTGAGGCCACGAGCCGTATTACCTCGCTCTCCGCCGCGCCGGACAACGCGGCCGTCTCGGCCGAATCGGCTGACGACCGGCCGACGCGCGTAATCATTCTGACGACGTTCGATTTGGACGAGTATGTGATGGCGGCCATCAATGCCGGCGCCTCGGGCTTCCTGCTCAAGGACACCGAACCGGAAACGTTGCTCAATTCGATTCGTACTGTATTCCAAGGCAATGCGATTATCGCGCCTTCCGCCACCAAGCGACTCATCGAAAAGATGATGCAGGACGGTTACGCGCAGCATGGTTCGCTGACCGGCGATGTCGCGCGCTCCGGTGCCGTGTACGGTTCCGCCGTCGGCGTCTCTGGCGGTGCGGCCGGCAACGGTGCCGGCTCGATGACCGGCATCCCCTCCCCTGCCGGGGCCGCTTCCGACGGTTCCAATACGTCACGCCCAGCATACACCGATCCCGAACTGGATCTGCTTACCGACCGTGAACGCGAGGTGCTGGTGGAGATCGCCCATGGTCTGAGCAATCAGGAGATCGCGGACAAGCTCTTTATCTCCCTTCCCACCGTCAAAACCCACGTGGCGCATATCCTCGCCAAAATCAACGCCCGTGACCGCGTACAGGCTGTAGTCTTCGCGTACGATAACGGGCTGGTGTAACAAAAAAGCTCCCTCTGATGAGGGAGCTTATTGCTCTACGCTTCGGCCAAGGCTTCAACTGGTGGCGTTTTGACGGCCCGGCGGGCGGGTGCCACGCTGGCCAGCAGAGCGGCGAGCGCGGCGACGCCGAGCACCACACCGTTGGTGGTCCATTCGAACGGGAACACGGTGTCGCCGTACAAACTAAACACCATGTAGGATCCGAGCCAGCCGAACAGGGTACCCAATACCACTCCCACCACGCCGGAGACGAGCGAAAGCAGCAACGCCTCCACCGCCAGCGAGCGCCGCAGTTGGCCGCGCGTCATGCCGATGGCACGCAAGGTGGCGGATTCGCGTGTGCGTTCGATCACCGACAGACTCAGCGTGTTCGCTACGCCGACCAAGGCGATGAGCACAGCCACCGCAATCAAACCGACCAACAATGCCATCATGCCGTTGATCATGGTCTCCCATTGCGTACGTTCGGCCACCGGACCGGTCACGGTAACACCAGCACTGGCGGAGAACACATTCTGCACGTTGGTGAATACGTCGTTCAGCGCAACACCCGCGCCCTCGGCGTCAATACGCATAAGCATGATATGCCCGTCGGCCTTGATTCCACCGTTGGTGAAGTGGCTGGCGTCCACGAAGGCGACCGCGGCGTAGTTGGAGGCAATGCGGCGATAGTCCACCTTCCGCGGTTTGAGCGTCAGCGTCTGTGTGCCGCCGGATTGTCCATTGCCGTTTTCGGCGCTGCCGTTCGCATCATTACCGGACGGACCATTGGCGGCATCGGCTTGTGCTTCGGCCGCTCCAGCCGTGAACGTAACGCTCTTGTCCAGCGGAATATCCTTGCCTGTAGCGGCGGAATACTTGGGCATCAGTACGGAATCGCCATCAATGGTCACACCGGACAAATCGGAGCGCACCACCTTGCGCAGCGCGTCGACGCCATCCACGCCCACGACCAGCACACTCAGGCTCTTGCCGTCGGCATCCTTCATGGTCATCATGCGGGTCGGCGCGTAGATACTGCTCTGAACGCCCTTGACTTTGGCTGCCTCGCCGGCCTGTTTGCCAGTCATATCGGTGCCAGCGGCAATCATGTCGACGCTGTAGCGCGTGGTCAGCGCCTCGTTCATGGTTTGCTTGGCACTGGCGGCACCAGTGGCGATGGTGGAGACCAGCGTCACGCCGATAAGCAGTGCGGCACCGGTGGCGGCCACGCGGCGCGGGTTCTTCTGAATGTTCGCATGTGCCACTTTGGCGGACGGACCGGCCAGTGCAACCAGCGCGCCCACGCCGCGCATGAGCACCGGTAGCCAGAACGTGGCGGAAAGCACCAGTCCAAGGAAGATCAATGCACATCCGATGATGGCGGCGAGCAACACCAGCGGATACTGCTTGTCGGCCATTGAATCACGTCCGGCGATTTTCTCGGACATCTGCCATACAGAGAATGCGCACAGTGCCACGCCGGCCACAATCAGCAGCATGGAAATCACGGCGCGGACCACACCGGCCCGTCGCGTGTCGGTCAGTTCGATGGGTCGCAACGCTTCCAGCGGGGTGACGGCGGTAGCGGAACGCGCGGAGCCTAGCGAGGCAATCACCGTCATAATGATGCCGAATGCCATAGGCACCGTGAACACCGGACCGGATAGTACCAGTCGCATGGTCATGCCGGTGGCTTTCATCAGGCCCGACCGGCATAGTGCGGCCATGAGTCCGATGCCCAGGCCCACTCCCAGTGCGGAGGCGATCAGTCCCAGCACACCGGCTTCAAACAGCACGGAGACATACAGCTGGCTTTTGTTCGCGCCGATGGTGCGCAGCAGGGCGAGTGTGCGGCGGCGCTGTGCCACGAGCACTTGGAAGGTGTTGGCGATGACGAGTGCCGCGACCAGCATGGCGAGCACGCCGAAGCTCAGCAGGAAGATGGTGGTGATGCTGGTTTCGCCCGAGCTCATGCTTTTGACGGATTCCTCGACGAACGCGGCACGGGATTGCACGCTGAAATGCTTAGGGAGTAGTGTGCTGACCTGTTTTACGGTGGATGCCGCGGCCGTGTCGCTGGCATCGTCGATGTCGAGATAGACGAGGTAGACAGGCAGGTTGCCGAAATCGTTGCTGCCGGCCATTGCGGTGATGACGTTGTCGGAAAGCACGGAAGCGCCACCGTAGTAGGCGTAGGCACCGTTCGGGTCGTCGGTGAGGCCGACCACGCGCACGGTCATGCCGGAGTCGGCGGCCGTGTCGGTGCCGTCGGATGGGGCGGACGCGCCGGACACGGCATCGGAATCACCGTCGTGCGAGCTCGTGCCATCGGCGTTCTGGGCCGACTCATCACCAGCGTCACCGGTATTACCGGCCGAATCGCCGGTCTTGCCCGCATACTGCGCCGCCTGCGAGTTGACGGTCACACGGTCCCCTACCTTGACGCCGAGCTGGTCGGCTACGGACTTGGTCAGGGCGATCTCGTTGCTGTCCGCCGGCTGGTCTCCTTGCGTGATGGTGACCGGCAGCAGCGTGCGCTTTGTGGCGGTGGTGATGACGTAGCTGCTGGCATGCTTGTTGCCACGGGTTACGGTCACGGAACCCGCGTAGCCGGCACGTGCGTCCTTGACGCCTTTGGTGGCGCGGATGCGGTCAAGCTGGAAGTCGTTAACCGTGCGCGTGTAGATGTAGTCCTGGTCCTTATCGGTCAGGTCCTTGCCGCTATCCGGGCTGATCACGTAGTTCGCACCGCCGAGCTGGGCGGTATTCTGGGCGGCAAGCGCATCGTTCATCGCGTTGCCGAACAGGAAGGTAGCGGCGATGAACGCAGTGCCGATCAGGATGGCGATGCCTGCCGGAATCAGCATCCTGGCGCTTTTCTTCATAAGTTTCAGAGTGATGGAAAACATGGGGGTATCCTGTCTCTCGCTTTCCGGCTCAGCGAGTGTGCTGTGCGGCGGCGCGGGCATGGCGTATGGTGCCGGTTCTCCCGGCTGGGGGCAATGGAGCGTCGGTGATGGGCAGGTTGGGCACATCCTCTACGCCGGCAAGACGGGCGAGCGTGTCGGCGCGTGTGCTGGTGACGGCAGTGCGCGTGGCGCGTTCGCGTTCGGCCATAAGCAGCTCGTTCATCGTTTCGGCAGTAGGATTCGATTCATCGGCCACGATCTGTCCGTCGGCGAATACGATGGCACGGTCGGCGTAGGAGGCGGCCACCGCATCGTGCGTGACCATGACGATGGTTTGGCCAAGCTCGTTGACCGAACGCTTCAGGAAGCCGAGCACTTCGGCGCTGGAAACGGAGTCGAGGTTGCCGGTCGGCTCGTCAGCGAACACCAGCTTCGGCTTGGTAATCAGCGCGCGGGCGATGGCCACGCGCTGCTGCTGGCCACCGGACAGCTCGTTCGGTCGGTGGTTCAGGCGCTGCTTGAGTCCCAAGGTTTCTACGAGCAGGTCGAACCAGGCACGGTCGGGCTTATCACCGGCCAAAGTCAGCGGCATGAGGATGTTCTGCTCTGCGGTGAACATGGGCAACAGGTTGAAGCTTTGGAAGATGAAGCCGATCTTGTGGCGACGTAGCAAGGTGAGCTGCTTGTCGTCCATGCGGGTCAGGTCTGCCCCGCCGAAAAGAATATGCCCGGATGTGGCGGAGTCGAGGCCGGCGAGCGTGTGCATAAGCGTGGATTTGCCGGAGCCGGACGGGCCCATGATGGCGGTGAATTTGCCGCGTTCGAAACTCACGTTCACGCCACGCAGGGCGTGAACCATATTGCTGCCGGTGCCGTAGTTCTTGACCAAGTCGACGGCCTGAATAGCGATGCCGCGCGATGCGGACGGGTTCTGCACGTTCATAATGCCTCTCCATATTTGGCCGGACCTTATGCCCGGATGACGATTCCAACTTATGAAGAAATAACGGCGCGCCCCATCGTGCGCCAGACTGAATTGGGCTAGGGGCCACGCGCCGGCCCTCATCCTTGAGGATTATGTCGTCTCAGGTCTCACACTATTCATGCCTCTGCGCAAACAGTGTGAGGCATACAGACGCAAGAAAGCCCGCACTGCATGACGTCAGTGCGAGCTTTCTACTCCTTGGGTCAAGCGATCAGGCGGAAGGCACCCCATGCGGCTCGATGATTCGCGATGCACCCCATTAGCATCGCGCCCCTTCTCATCGGGCCGTCAACCCTCCTGTCGACCTCACTTGGCCAAGCCGGAAGCGCGAAGGGCTTCGAAGCCGCCCTTCAGGTCATCGAGGATATCCTCGATGTTCTCGGTGCCGATGGACAGGCGGATGGTGCCCTGGTGAATGCCCTGGTCCTCGAGCTCTTCCAAGGTCTCCTGGGAGTGCGTGGTGGAAGCCGGGTGGATGACGAGGGACTTTGCGTCGGCCACATTGGCAAGCAGAGAGAACAGGTGCAGATTGTCGATGAAGACGCGAGCCGCATCCTTTCCGCCCTTGATATCGAAGGTGAAGATGGAGCCTGCTCCGTTCGGGAAGTACTTCTCGTACAGGTCGTGATCCGGACGGCCCGGGATGGACGGGTGGGAGACGGACTCGACTTCCGGCACGGTCTGCAGGTACTCGACGACCTTCAGCGCGTTCTGGACGTGGCGCTCGACGCGCAGGGACAGGGTTTCGGTGCCCTGCAGCAGCAGGAAGGCGGCGAACGGAGACAGGGTGGCGCCGGTGTCGCGCAGCAGGATGGCGCGGATACGGGTCACGAAGGCGGTGCCGCCGAGAGCCTCGTAGAAGTTCAGGCCGTGGTAGGAGGGGTCCGGCTCGGTCAGGGTCGGGAACTTGCCCGGCACCTCGGCCCAGTTGAACTTGCCGCCTTCGACGATCACACCGCCGAGGGTGGTGCCGTGGCCGCCGATGAACTTGGTGGCGGACT
>ERZ1032290.225-NODE-225-length-13908-cov-10.621165_pt1 | contig 13908 bp, 10 predicted proteins | sample MGYA00518163_ERZ1032290 | MGnify/ENA primary metagenome ERZ1032290 (study PRJEB33719, sample SAMN04261355) | wastewater metagenome | biome: periurban shantytown; feature: human; material: feces | host: Homo sapiens | place: Peru: Lima | collected 2012-01-15 ... | reverse complement strand
ACATCGCGTAGTTCTGGGAGAACTCGAACTCCTTCAAGTTCATGTTCTTCTTGGCGATGAAGCGGGCCACGTTCAGGGAACTGAACAACCAGCAGCGGCCGGAGCGATCCTGATGGGTGGCCTCGCCGTTATCCACAGTGGTGGAGAAGCGACGCTGCAGCAGACGGGCGCGATCATAGTTGCGGGCCACCTTGTCGATTCCAGCGGCGGTCACCGCATTCATGGCCAGGCGGCTGGTGCCGTCGGCGTCAAATTCGCTGCGCAGAGTGTTCAGCGCTTCGCCAGTCAAAGGCGTCAATTCACTCATGTCTATTCCTTCTTTGGGTTCGGTACGCTTGTGGCGCAATGTTCACAACGATTACGGCACCTGGCGCAGAGCACAGGTGCCGTATATCTTGCCGTTAGTAGTCTAATCGATGGCTTGTCATTCAGCCTCGGGCTCAGACGGTTCCGACTGGCCGGCCTCGTCGCCCTGTTCGGCGCTCTGTCCATCGGTTTCGGCGTCATCAGGCTGCGCCTGTTCGTCATCCGATTCCTGCTGCTGTTCCGGAACCGGGTTGACCACCGGCAGCGAGGCAGCGGCATCGCCGGAATTATCGGCGCTGAGACCGAAGCCGGAGAATGCCTGGGCGAACATCGCACGCAGTTCGGAAACGCGCTGGGTAATAGTGGCCTCACGCGACTGCAATTCGGCAATGCGCTTGGCCAGCCCGTCAAGCTCGCTTTGGGCCGCGTTACGACGCTCCTGAATCTGATTGTCGGCGTCCTCACCTGCCTTGCGCACGATCTCAGCCGCCTGTTCGTCGGCTTCCTTACGCTTATCGGCCGCATAGGAGTCGGCCTCTTCACGGGTGTTCTTCGCCTGGCCAACCAGTTCATCGGCCTCCTGCTTGGCGGCAGTACGGCGCTCTTCGAGGTTGGCGAGCAACTCGTTGACTTTCTTGGTGGCCTCATCCTGCTGAGCGGCTATGTCGGCACGAATCTGTTCGACCTCGGCAGTGACCTGGCTCATCGTGCTGGTGCGGTTGACCTCGGCCTCGTCGGTGATCTCCTGAGCCTTGGCCTTGGCAGTATCGGTGATCTCGCCGGCCTTGCGCTGGGCCTCGGTCATCATCTTGGACACCTGCTCGCGTACATCGGCCAGCTTCTTGTTGGCATCGGCGAGCGCCGCTTCGATCTGGTCATTGGAATCGGACTTGAGCTTGGCGATTTCCTCGTTGGCGTTCTTGCGCAGCTCGGCGGTCTGCCTGGCCGCTTCGGCCTTCATCTCGGCGATTTCGCGCTCTTGCGTAGAGCGTTCGGAGGCAAGCCTCTTATCGTGTTCCTCACGGGTGTTGCTGAGCTCAAGTTCAACGGTCTGACGCTGCTCGGTGACGTTCTTGGCGGTCTCAGCGCGCAGCTGGGCGGCATCCTCGTTGGCGGCAGTGGTGATTGATGCAGCCTGATTGTTGGCATCCTGCAGGATGGAAGCAGCCTTGGCATTGGCATCATCCACAATGTGCTGCGCGTCCAACTTAGCGTTGTTAATCAACGTCTCGGCTTGAGCTTGCGCGGTCGTGCGCGTGGAGGAGGCGTCCTGCTTGGCGCGTTCGAGCAGCTCGGAACTGGTCTGCTCGGCGGAAGCAAGCATCTGCTGAGCGTTGGCGCCGAGCGACGCGAACGTGTTGCCCTGCGACTTCTTATTGCGCTCCTCCTGCAATTGGGCCTGCAATTGCAGAATGCGATCATCATCCGCGGCAATCTGCTCTCGCATGTTGGCCAGTGTGCGATGGGCCTCGTTCACACTATCTTGGGCAACCTCGAATGCCGCGTCCACCTTCTCTTTGTCGTATCCTCGCAGCACCACCGGGAAACGGTCCACCATGTCTGTCCGTCCTTTCACATACGCAACTTGGCTCGTCCTCAAGCACTGTAGCGCATGGAAGCATGCCGAAGCTGGGGACGGCGAACATCGTTACAATGCGTGCGAAACGTGTTCGGTTTTGGTGTGTCGGGGTGAGACTCAGGCAATGAGGATATCGGAGCTGGAGGGCTTGAGATAGTAGCGCACAGCCTCGCGCACCACGTCTCGCCCAGCGGCAATCTGCTGTTCCAGCGGCAACCCGTTCTGGCTGGAATGCGCCGGCCCTACCAATGGGAAGCTCACGAATCCTCCCAGCACACGTTCCTGAGTGGCGGTCCAATTGAGCAAATTGTAGAACAGCGAGTTGCATACGAATGTGCCGGCATCAGAGCTTAAGGTGGCCGGAATCGAATCGTCGGCAAAGTCATTCAAAATCGAGCGCAATGGCAGACGCGTCCAGTAAGCGGCCGGGCCGTCGGGATCGATGGGCTCGCGACGCGGAGTCACATTGTCGGCGTCAGGTTTGGCCGTATCCATCAAATTGGTGGCGCAGCGTTCCAGCATCACACCACGGGCCGAATGCTTGAGCCCAGTGGCGATGACAATGTCAGGCCTCGTGGCCTCGATGGTCTCTTTGAGCGTGGGCCAGGCTTTGGCGAAACTCACTGGAATGCTGACCACATGAATGGTCACCTCAACCTGATCCAACGGGTCGTCCGGACCGGAGGCAGGCCCCAAACCCTGCTCGGCAATGGCCTTGGGCACCTCGATAGCCGGATTAACGTCCACACCGTCATAGTGGTCGAATCCGGAAATCACAACATTGAGTTCACGCATATTGGTAAGTCTAATATCTCTTCACGGGTTTGAGGAGGTCAGCGCATCTGGCCTGCGGCTTGGGCGAGGAGCGCATGCATGCGGGCGCGCGCCTCTTCCTTGGGATCTCGTCCCTGAATTTCCTCGGCGATATGTTCGGCGGTGGGCACATCTTCCAGCGTGGTGATCTTGAGATTCGTCTCGCTGCCGGACACGATGGCAACCGGCTCGTCAGGCAGATAGTCGACCACTACCCGAGTGTCATCGGTGGGGTGGAAATCCGGGTCGGATGCGGCCAGTTCGTATGCACGGCGAATCGTGGCGAATCGGAACGACTGCGGTGTCTGCGCACGGAACGTGTTCGGGCGGTCCGGCACCGATTTGACCACTTTCACATCGCCGAGATCCTCGGTCAGCAGCACTGTATCAGTGGAAGCATATGCCACGGTTGCGGCGGTGAACTGGTCGAGCGCGTCAATTGACCCCTCGATGGAGGACTGCTCCACAAACGGTCGGACGGCATCATGAATCAGGATCTTGGCGTCATCGGGAATACCGGCGGCCGCCAACGTGTCAAGCGCGGCGGCGGTGCTGTCCACACGTTCGGCGCCACCGTCGATAATCACGCGCACTTTGGTGTATCCCATATCGTCAATCAGCGATTCGACCGCCGAACGTACCTTGGGATTGACCACCACCACGATGTCACTGACACGCCCGCAACGCTCGAACGCCTCGATGCTCCAGCACACGATGGGCTTGCCGCCCACAGAGACAAGCTGCTTGGGGTTGTCGGGGTCAAAGCGGGTACCGAAGCCGGCCGCCAGCACCACGGCCACCACCGGCGCGGTCTGTGCGGGTCGGGCGGCTGCGGTTTCAGGGATATCGGAGTCTCTCTCAGTCATAGCCACCACCGTAAGGGGAGGTCTGGCCGTTCGTGACCTGCCTCACAGCTTTCTCCACGGAATGTGCTCGCTATTGCCGCACGATGAGAGCCAGCAAGCGGCCTTCATGGGTTTTGCCGGCGAGCGCGGCGCGGCGGTGGGAGTACCATAGCGGATTCTCGAGCGTGCACATACTGTGGTTGATGTTGCCGATGCGCTCCGCAAGCTCGGCCGGCCCCTCACCGTCGGTGCGGCACAGTTCAGCAAGTTCAGGATCCGCCTCGAGGTATTCGGTCGCAGCATGGATGCGCGGCATGGAATCAACCACCTGATGGACACCGGCAAAGGCGAGGTCAATCATTGCGGCTTCGGCGATATCAATGCCGGCACCGCCGAAGCGTGTCTGCGTTTTGGTCAACGGGAAACGCTTGACGAACTGGTCGGCGACCTCATCGCCCACCTCGTAGCAATCACCGCAGATACGCGGGCCGAGTGTAGCAATGATGTTCGTCGGATCAGCCCCCTTGAGCTTCATCAGTTCCACGGTGGATTCGATGATGCCGCGTTCAAGGCCACGCCGTCCGCAATGAGCCGCGCCGATGACGCCGGTGACCGGGTCGGCGAGGAGCACCGGCAGGCAGTCAGCCGCGAACATACCCAGGGCGATGCCGGATTGTGAGGCGACTTGCCCGTCTGCCTCGATGACCTGCGACACATTCTCAGCTGACCCAGTGGGTTCGGTCGGCTCGTGCTTACGACCATCGGCATCGGTCTCCATGCCACGACCCGTCTGATATTCCTCCACACTCCGGTGGGTGCCGGATACATCGAAACCAAATGGGGTGTTGACAACGAAGGAATCATCCACATCCACAGCCACGCCGGAATGCACCTGCGAGACCAGCGACAGGCGTGCATGCACTGCTTCAGACAAGGCAATGCGGTTCGACATCACGGCCTGTGGATTGTCGCCGGATTTGCCACCGAGGTTCAGATTGCCGTAATCACCGGCGCTCAGCCCTCCCAGCCGCGTGGTGTAAACCACCGTGATACCGGGAGCTAGCGCAATCGGAATGGTCACCGGAATCGGGCGACCCTCCTTATCAGTGGAGCTGATCTGGTTGGAGTCGAGAATTTCGTCACTATATTCAGGCATGTTCGTTCCTTTATTCGGCTTTGAGGGTGGGCTTCTTGGTACGCGAACGGATGGCGGCGTTGATGGGCACCTGATGCGGGCAAGGCATCGAAAACACATGCGCCGGATTATTGATGGCGGGCACCGGTGTGCCGTCTGCATCACGCAGACCGTCTTCCGGCACAATGTATGCCAGCGGACGCTCACCGGGCAGGAGGAATTCGACTTGCTGGCCGGGTTCGATTTTGTTGCGGCTCATCAGTGTGACGCGGCCGCCTTCGTCTGCACTCCAGCTGAGCACTTCTCCGACTACCAGCCAGGAACGGAAATAGGCGGAGCGGTCAGTGTTCTGCGTGACTTTGTGCTCGGGGTAGTAGAAGCCGGTGGAGTAGTCGCGGTGCGCCACTTTGTCGGTTTCTTCGAGCAGCCACTCTGGCAGTTCGACGTGCGGGGCCGGGCGGACGGCGGCATGCTTCCAGTCGGTCTCAATCTGTTCGATTGCGGTGTTGGATTTGCGCCGCGTGGAACGGGCATGCGAACTCATGCCGTCGGGCTCCAGCGCATCAGACGTAGCGACGGCACGGTCATAGCCTTCATCGGCCACACCGGCGAATGCGGCGTCGGCATTGCGCATTACCTGATCTTCGGTTCCCTGGCCGTAATCAGGGTCGGACGGGCGGATCACGCGGTCGTGGAACGGCAGCAAGATATTGCCGTCAGCATCTTCAAAACCGCGCTGAATCATGTATTCGTTGACGGCGGTCTTATAGGCGTTGGTCATCGCGGCGATGTAGTAGGCGCTTTTCGCACGGCCTTCGATTTTAAGGCTGGTGGCGCCGGAATCGATCAGATCGTCGAGGTGGCCCAACATGTTCATGTCCTGTGAGTTGAACAGGTAGGCGCCGTTTTCTGTCTGCTCGATCGGGAAGTACTGTCCGGGGCGTTTCTCCTCCACAATCGAGTACTTCCAGCGGCAGGGCTGGGCGCATTCGCCGTGGTTGCCGTCACGGCCGGTCAGGTAGTTGGAGAACAGGCACCGACCGGAGAACGCCATGCACATGGCGCCGTGCACGAAGCATTCGATGTCAAGGTCATCGGGAATGTTGGCGCGGATATCGCGCACAGCCTGCAAGTCCATCTCGCGGGCCAGCACCACACGGCGAGCACCGAGCTCATAGAACGCGTTGGCGGCCTGGTAGTTGGTCACACCCGCTTGGGTGGAAACATGCAGTTCGAGGTTCGGGGCCACTTGGCGGGCCATCATCATTACGCCGATATCGGAGACGATGAGCGCATCCACGCCGGTGTCTTTGAGCTGGCCGATGTATTCGCGCATGGCTTCGATCTCGTTGTTACGTGGCAGCACATTGCACGTCACATACACGCGGGCGCCGCGCTCATGGGCGTAGCGCGAGCCCTCCTCGAAGTCCTCAAGACTCAGGTTTTTGGGGGCCGAGCGCATGCCGAACGCTTTGCCGCCGCAGTAGACGGCGTCGGCACCATAATCGACCGCAGTTTTCAGGCCGCGCAAGTTGCCGGCCGGAGACAGCACTTCGGGCTTTTTGCGTGTGGGGATTCTCATCGTCGTATTCATCACCGCAATAGTGTAGTGGTGGCCGTGTAATGCGGGCGGGGCTACCGTTAGGCTGGGAAGCATGAAGATCGATATCGTGAGCGTGTTTCCCGAGTATTTTGAGGTGATGAACCTGAGCCTGATGGGCAAGGCCCAGGCCAAGGGGCTGTTGGAGATCAAGGCGCACAATCTGCGCGACTGGACCCACGACGTGCATCATTCGGTGGACGATACGCCGGTGGGCGGCGGCGCCGGCATGGTGATGAAGCCCGAAGTGTGGGGCGAATGTCTGGATGAGCTGCTGGGACTTTCGCAGCAGTCTGACTCGGTCCCAGCTCCAGGTATTGCAGCTGACTCTGACGCCGATACGAACCAATCCGACGATCCGGTCTCCGCTGCCAACACGCAATCGGCATCCGTCAACGTTCCCGTTTCTTCTGACGGCTCTCCTGCCGAAAGTGACGTGTCCGCCCAGCTAAGCGCACCAGTGCTCATCTTCCCGAACCCGTCGGCCCCGCTGTTCACTCAGCGCGACGCCACGGAACTCAGTCATGCCAAGCATCTGTTGTTCGGCTGCGGCCGGTACGAGGGGTACGACGCGCGCATTCCCGACTACTACCGTTCGCAGGGCGTCGATGTGCGCGAGTATTCCATTGGCGATTATGTGCTCAACGGCGGCGAAGTAGCGGTTTCGGTGATGCTGGAGGCCATTACCCGTCTTATGCCGGGCTTCATGGGCAACCCGGATTCCATTGTCGAAGAGTCCTACACCGGCGAGGGCGCGCTGTTGGAACACCATCAGTACACCAAGCCGGCCGTATGGCGCGATATCGCCGTACCGGATGTGCTGCTTTCCGGAGATCATGGCAAGGTGGATCGCTACCGCCGCGATGAGGCGCTGGCCCGCACCGCCGAGATTCGCCCGGATTTGATTGCGGCGCTGGATTGCAAGGCGTTGGATAAGGCCGACCGCAAGACCCTGATGGCTTTGGGTTGGGAGGTCTCCGCCGCCCACCCGCGAAAGTTGGAGTAGGCTACGCCTCCGGCTCAATCGCCTCAATATAGAACACAGCGGTTTCGCCGTAGTTGCGACTTTCGGTGATTTTCCAACCCTCAGGGGCCTGCGGATCCTCCGATCGCACCGAACGTTCGAGCATAATCACCGTGTTGGTGTTAGTGGCGCTGCCCGCCGCCAAGTCGGCCAGAAGCTGGTTGCATTCGTCGGTTCCGTAAGCGTAGGGCGGGTCGATAAAAATCACATCGAACGGCTCGCCAAAACCGCCAGTCACCTGCTCGGCCTTTTTAGTGAGCACACGGGCTTTCAGCGAGGCGTCCCAAGAACGGTTTTTCTGCAGTTGCGCGAACGTCTTGGCGATAAGCGCCGCCGCAGGTCGGGAACTTTCCACGGCCACCAGTTCACGTGCGCCGCGGCTCAATGCCTCGATGCCCAGTGCGCCCGTACCGGCGAACAAATCCAGCACACGGGCGTCGCCCAGCACACCCCATGAATCAAGATGGGAGAAAATCGCCTCTTTGGTGCGATCCGTGGTGGGCCGGGTGCCGGTTTTCGGGGTGGCGAGTGCCGCACCCTTGAATCGTCCAGAAATAACGCGCATGTCTACCAGCCTAGCGGCTGCTCGGAACCATCGAACTCGTTAATACGGCCTTTGCAATATCCTGACTGACGGCCGGCTTCCCCGCGGATCTCTCATAATTGAGGCAATCAAGGCACAACAATCGTCAATCTGGCCTTCGAGGGGCTGATTGGGGCATTTCAGGAGGTCTATCTCCGTTTCAAGGGGCTCCTCAAGCACGAAACATCGAGTATAAACGGTCTAACGATAACGTCATTCCGCCGTTTTGTGTCCATGTCTACTCAGCCACCAGCCCCTTGAAACGGAGATAGACTTCCGGGCAACCGGTGTATCTGCCCCTCGAAACCGAGAAGGCCTCAGCTGGAAGTCAAAAACGTCTCGTTGCCTCGGGTGAAGTCGAGGACCGCTCCGGCAAGCTGGACTTCGCCGGCCAGTTCGGGGTCGGCTTCGAGCAGCTGCTCGGCACGGGTACGAGCGTCGGCGATCATGTCGGCGTCCTTGACCACGCGCAACAGCTTCAGACTGGACTTGCCACCGGATTGGGCATCTCCCAGCACGTCGCCGGCACCGCGGAATTCCAAATCGGCCTGTGCGATTTCGGCCCCATCAAGCGAATTGTGGATGACATCGAGTCGTTGTTCGGCTGGTGATCCCGGCTCCGCGCGGGAGATAAGGAACGCCCACGAATTGGTACCGCCGCGGCCCACACGACCACGCAACTGGTGCAACTGGGACAAGCCGTACCGGTCGGCATCGAAAATAACTATGCAGCTGGCCTGCTTGACGTCCACGCCTACCTCGATCACCGTGGTCGAAACCAGAATCGGGGTCTCGCCGCTGGCGAAGTCGGCCATGACTTGGGTTTTGACATCATCCTTGTCTCGACCGGTCAATGTGACGAAACGGATGCCGGCAAACTGCGGGAGCTTCTGCAATCGATCTGCGATTTCGGCTACCGAGTGCAACGGCGGGCGGACTACCGTCTCACCATTGTCGTCGAAAGTCTCATACGGATCATCAATGCCAATGTCATCGGCCGATGCGCGGGATGTCCGCGAAGAAGCCGCCCGACTGGATCGCCCGCTTGAACCCGCTGAAAGCCCTCGCGAACGCCGCGCGGAATCCGTTGCCGACACGCCGCCGTCATCTTCATCATCCGTATCGATGCGCGGGCAGACGATATAGGCCCGCTCCCCTGCATCTACACGCGCACGGATATGCGCGAACATACGCCCCATCGTGCCCGCGTCAGCTTCGTTAACCACCACCGTACGAATCGGTTTGCGGCCACCAGGCAGCTCAGTGAGCCAGGAAATATCAAGATCGCCGAACCAAGTCATGGCGGCGGTGCGCGGAATAGGCGTTGCGGTCATCACCAGCAGATGCGGCGTGGTGCCGTCATCGGTTTTGGCATTGAGACTTTCGCGCTGTTCCACACCGAATCGGTGCTGCTCATCAATGACCACCAAAGCCAGATGTGGTGCTTGGAACGTCTTGGAGAACGCCGCATGCGTAGCCACGATAATGCCCGGCTCGCCACTGGCCGCAGCAGCAAGAGCCTTACGCCGGGCTGCGAGTTTCATGCCGCCCGTTAGCAACGTGACAGGAACATTGAGGTCGGCGACCATCTTGCCAATAGTCTCAAAATGCTGTTCGGCGAGCACCTGAGTAGGAGCCACAAGCACCGCCTGATACCCCGCGCCGACCACTTGCAGCATGGCGGCGAGCGCCACCACGGTTTTGCCGGATCCGACTTCCCCCTGCAACAGGCGTTGCATAGGCCAGTCACGAGCCAAGTCAGCGGCAATATCTTCAACTACCTGATGCTGACCAGCAGTCAGTTCAAATGGCAAGGATGCGATGAACCGATCACGCAAATTAGTTACGGCCGTCGTGCTGGCTGCGCCGGTTTCATTATCGCCGTTCAACAGGCACGGATGAGCAGACGACTTATGAGCATGTTGGCGGGCCTTCAGTAGCGAGGCCTGAGAGACGAACGCCTCCTCGTAGCGCAACGTCTCAATGGCCTCTTTGAATCGCACGGTGGAGTCCGGGTCATGAATGGCCAAGAACGCCTCCGCCCTGTGAAGCAGGCCCTTGGCCGCGCGTATGGATTTAGGCAGAATATCCGGGATGGACTGGGCGAGTGTGGCAACCTTGGACTCGGATTCCTCGCCGTCCTGCACCGCGATGTTGTCGATGGAGGGCGCGACGAGCTCGGCGGGCATGCTTTGGCTTTCAGGCACAGATGATGTGCGCGCACCCATCATCCACAGCAGTCCCAGAATCGTCTCGTGAATATGTTCGGACGAGATGCGTGAGCTGGCGTGGTAGATCGGCCGGGGACGGCAGACGCGAGTCAGGGCATCGGGCACGGTATCGGCATCGTATTTGAGCGTCGGAGCGGACTGAGATGAAGCGCCAGCGTATGGGGCGCCACCACCTGCCCGCGCAGTCGATGCGGTTGGGGGATCTCCTCTCCCGGTCACTGCCACTGTGCCGGATGCAGCAGGTGCAACGGTGAGCAAGTCCGGATGGGTGAACTGCAGCTGCCCCATATATTCGCTGGGCATACCGGAGACCACCACGGTCGTGCCAGCACGCAATCGCGTGCTCACCCAATCGACGTACGATTTGCGATAGGAGAAGAATGTGAGCCGGGCAAGACCGCCAGCTATATTGCGCGACCGGGCGAAGGCAGCATCATCGACCGTGGCCTCAAGACGATAACCCCGGCGAGCGTTCATTGGTATTACGCGCATATCCCGTATGGTGGCAGCGAATGCCATAGTCTGGCCGGGAACAGCCTCGCGAATCGTGCGCAGCGGCACAGGCTCAGTGACGCGGAAAGGATAATAGGTGAGCGCTTCACCCACAGTGGTGACGCCCAGCGATTTGAGCGCGGACACGCGGCGCTTGTTGGGAACCAGCGAAGCGAGTGCGGTGTCCATGGTGATACTCATAGCGCTCCATTCTATCCGCAAGCCCTCGAACGGCATCACCTACAACAAAACCCGCCGAGCCGAAGCTCAAGCGGGTTTTGTAGACGTTAGTACGTTAGTACGCGATTCACGCGGCCACGCGCTGAACCTTGCCGGCCTTGAGGCATTTGCCGCACACGCGCAGGCGAGTGTTCTCGCCGTCGATCGTGGTGCGCACGGACTGCAGGTTCGGGCGGAAGCTACGCTTGGTACGACGGTGCGAATGGGAAACGGTGAAACCGGTCTGCGGTCCCTTGCCGCACACTGCGCAACGAGCTGCCATGATGGACTCCCTTAAACCTTGATGTGTCAAGTCTTTCACGTATCCGGTCGCTGGTTTTACCCGGCAGGCCGAACACACAACTTCACAAATATATAGCTCAATACCGACAACCGCAACTCTTGCGTGTATCATAGCCCGACTCATCATCGCGGCATGCTCTGCATCAGGCTCGTGTGAAGCCTCTATTCGCCGCCATCCCGCGCGCTACGCCGTCCGCGAATCGCCGGCAGAACAGTCATATTATCCAATACAACACGCCACCTTGTCTATTCCCCATCCAGCAAACTCCCATATAATTTCGGTATAAGAGATGGCACGGGAACGAGGGGGGCTCCCCGTATTCGCGGCATACGCATTGCCATTGCTACGACTACGACCGCAACTCACAACGAAGGAGGTTGTCATGTTGAATCTCAGGCGAGGCATCGGCACTCATGAGCCAAGCGTGATCTCGTTGGGCCAAGTGTGGGTAGACATCATGCTGGATGTGGACGAGATACCGGAACAGGGCGGATTCGCTGTGGCCGACCATCCGAAGCCCACCATTGGAGGCAGCTACCGAGTGCTGCAAGCGGCCAGCCGCATGGGTGTGCCGACCGAGCATGCCGGCATTTTGGGCAACGGCCTGTGGGCGCACTTCATTCGTCAGTCGTTCCAAGACAACGGCATCACGCATATCGGTCAGGATCGACTTGATGAGGATTCCGGCTTCCGTGTGGTGCTGACCTCCGGTTCCCCGAAGAAGACCTTCATTGCCTCCTATGGCGCCGAAGCGCACGGTGACGCCGATACGTTCAGCACACTCGAGCCGCAAGCCAAGGACGTGGTACATATCAGCGGCAACACGCTGATGGACCACACAGCCACCGGCGTGGACGGATTCCTGCTGAAAGCCGGCACCGATCCCGCCAAGCGCGATTACACGCTGGTCATCAACCCCACCAATACGCTGCGCCTGGTCAATGACCACATGCTCGAAGATCTGGTGCTTGCGCGCCCAGTCTGGTCCTGCAACCGTCAGGAAGCCATGACGTTGGCCGAGCGCTTGGGCGCTCCGATCGACGACAGCAAGGTGACCATCGGCGGCGGTCTTGACGATTTCATGCATCAGTTGTGCGATGGTCTGGGCGCCACGTTGCGCGCGCCATTGGTGGTGCGCGTCGGCGCTCGCGGCGCCTGGATACGCGAGCCGGGCGGCGAGACGACACACATTGAAGGCTACCCCACCAAGGCCATTCATACTCGATCGGCCGGCGGCTGCCATACCGGTGTGATGTGTGCGATGTTGGCGGAGGGCCATAGCTTGGCCGAATCGGTCAAAATCGCGAACGCAGCGGCTTCAATTGCCATTCAGCACAGCGTCAACGGTGTGCCGCAGTGCCCTGATTATGATGAGGCCATTGCACTGATTGGAGAATAGTGTTTCTCCGGCTCCCCTCAGTCACCTGCGGCTGAGGGGAGTTTTTCGTACGGGCCTTGCCCAGCATTATTCACGTACCGTTCAGCTGAATGGGCCCTCTACCGCTTTGAGCACTCCTACGATAGATTGAGTTGAATACTGCCGAGGAGTGACATGACCAATTCCACGAATATCCACGAGCCCACCGGGGCCGAGAGCCAATCCACCGTGCCGCCAAACGGCAAGTTGACCGCCCGCGAGAAGAAGTGGATCGTCTACGATGTCGGCAACTCGGCATTCGTGCTGCTCTCCACTGCAGTCATCCCCATCTACGCCAAATCACTCATGCCGGCGGACGGCAACATCGTGTCCGCCTGGGGTTATGCGCAAACCATCGCATCGCTGGTCATCGCACTGCTTATGCCGCTGCTCGGTTCCATCGCCGACGTGCAAGGCATGAAAATCAAGTTCTTCCTCGGTTTCTTCGGCACCGGAGTGGTTACCTGCTGCGCGATGGCCCTACCGCTGACCTGGCTGCCGTTCCTCATCGTCTACATTCTGGCGACCATCGGCCTTAACGGCTCGCTGACGTTCTATGATTCGATGCTTATCGACACCACCTCGAACGAGCGCATGGACAAGGTCTCCTCGCACGGCTACGGCTGGGGCTACATCGGCTCCACCGTGCCGTTCATCTTCTGCATCGCGCTGATCTTCGGCGGCCCGGCGCTCTTCGGCTGGTCCACGGTAGCCTGCACGCGCGCCTCGTTCATCATCACCGCCATCTGGTGGGCGGCATTCACCATCCCGCTGATCACCAGCTACCGCCAAGTGCATTACCGTGCCACCCGCGACCAGCTGGGCTCGGCCGTGCGCGGCACGTTCAGCGAACTGGCGGGTACTTTCGGCAAAATCGTGAAGAACAAGCCGTTATGGATGTTCATGATCGCGTTCTTCTTCTACATCGACGCCGTGAACACGGTAATCTCGATGAGCACGTCCTACGGCGCCGAGCTCGGCATCGACTCCACCCAGCTGGTGGTGGCACTGCTGGTCACGCAGTTCGTGGCCTTCCCCTGCGCGATTCTGTACGGCCGACTGTCCGGCCGGTTCGGCAGCAAGACGATGATCACGGCCGCAGTCGTGGCATACATGTGCATCGTGTTCTTTGCCGCGTTCTTTCTGAAGTCGGCCGCGGAGTTCTGGATTCTGGCGATTCTGGTCGGCATGTTCCAGGGCGGCATCCAAGCACTCTCCCGCTCGTACTACGGCAAGATCATTCCCAAGGATCACGCCAACGAGTACTACGGCTTCTACGATATCTTCGGCAAAACCGCGAGCATCCTGGGCACGTTCCTCGTGGCCACCACCACGTCGATCACCGGCAACGCCTCCCTCG
>ERZ1032290.223-NODE-223-length-14165-cov-26.623459_pt1 | contig 14165 bp, 8 predicted proteins | sample MGYA00518163_ERZ1032290 | MGnify/ENA primary metagenome ERZ1032290 (study PRJEB33719, sample SAMN04261355) | wastewater metagenome | biome: periurban shantytown; feature: human; material: feces | host: Homo sapiens | place: Peru: Lima | collected 2012-01-15 ... | reverse complement strand
CGAAACTGGGGAGCGAGCAATGTTTGCCCCTGCGGGGCAAACAACCGCACGAGCGTGTTTGCGAAGCAAACTGGCGGCGCTCGTTGTGCGCCGCCAAGCGCCCCCGAACCCCCGATTCCGGAAACAGCAGTCCGTAGGGGCCGGGCATGCCCGGCCCGCAACCTTGCCATTACCGCCCATGTGTCTTTTGCATCGTAGGGAGGGGTCTTGACCCCTCCGTAACTTCACGTCAAATCCCGTCAACGTTCCGCCTGTAGGGGAGGGATTCATCCCTCCCGGGGTGTTCGCGCCGCCGCTCATTCCGCGGGGCGTCGGGGACGCCGCCCCCTACAACATTCACCGCAAACCTCCCTTAACAACCATCCTACCCACACCGCAAGGAGCCACCCATGCAAGATCTGCGTAAAATCTTCCGTTATGCCCGCCCGTACCGGCGCGATCTGTTCGCGGCGGTGGGGCTGATCTTTATTGAATGTATCTTTGAAATGGTCATCCCCGTCCTGATGTCCACCCTCGTGGATGACGGCGTGCCCGCCCATAATATGGCCGTCATCTTTCGGCAGGGCGGGCTGATGATTTTGTGCGCGGTGCTCGCGCTCATCACGGGGCTGCTGTATGCGCGGTACGCGGCGCGGTTCGCAAACGGGTTCGCGGCGGAGCTGCGCATGGCGGAGTATGCCGCCGTGCAGAAATTCGACTTCGCCAATCTCGACCGCTTCTCCGATGCGTCCCTCGTCACCCGCATGACCACCGACGTCACGGTTATGCTCAACGCCGTCAACGCCGGTCTGCGTCCGCTGGTGCGCAGCCCGGTCATGCTCTGCATGGGGCTGGCGATGGCCTGCGTGCTCAGCCCGCGGCTGACGATTGTATTCCTCGTCACAACGCCGATTCTGGCCGCTGTCCTCGCCTGGATCGTCACAAAGGTCGGCCCGCTCTATGGCCGCCAGCAGAGCGCCGTGGATCACCTGAATGGCCGCATCCAAGAGTCCCTGACCGCCATCCGCGCCATCAAGGCGTTCGTCCGCGGCGACTACGAGAACGCCCAGTTCGACACCGTCAACACGGAATTGAGCGATGCTTCGACGGAAACCTTCCGCTATGCCGTCCTCAACCTGCCTGCGTTCCAGACCGTCATGTATACGGCCATCGTCTGCATCCTTTGGTTCGGCGGCAATTATATCCTCGTCGGCACGATGTCCGTCGGCCAGCTGACGGCGTTTTTGAGCTATGTTTTGCAGGTGCTCAACTCGGTCATGATGTTCTCCGGCGTCTTTCTGCAGATGTCCCGCTCGCTGGCCAGCGCCCGCCGCATCCGTGAGGTCCTGACCGAGACGCCCGACCTTGCGAATGCCGTCGCGCCGGTGGACACCATCCCCGACGGCCAAATCGACTTTGACCACGTCAGCTTCAAATACAACGCCAAAGCGGAGAAAAATGCCCTCTCTGACATCACGCTCCACATTCCGGCAGGTGCGACGGTGGGCATCATCGGCGGCACGGGCGCGGCCAAAACGACGCTCGTCCAGCTCATTCCGCGCCTGTACGACGCCACCGAGGGCACGGTCCGGGTCGGCGGGCGCGACGTCCGCGGCTACGACGTGAACGCCCTGCGGGACGCCGTCGGCATCGTGCTGCAAAAGAACCTGCTGTTCTCCGGCACGATCCGCGACAACCTGAAATGGGGCGATCCCGACGCGACGGACGACGACCTCTGGGCCGCCTGCCGCGCCGCCCGTGCGGACGAATTTTTGTCCCGGATGCCCGACGGCCTTGACACGGACCTGGGCCAAGGCGGGTGCAACGTCTCGGGCGGGCAGAAGCAGCGCCTCTGCATCGCGCGGACGCTGCTCAAGCACCCGAAGGTGCTGATTTTCGACGACTCCACCAGCGCCGTGGACACGGCGACGGAGTCGGGCATCCGCCATGCGCTGGCCGGACTGGGCAGCGTGACCAAGCTCATCATTGCCCAGCGCATCACGTCGGTGCAGAGCGCCGACCTCATCGTCATTCTGGACGACGGGCGGCTGCATGCCGTGGGCACGCATGACGAGCTGCTGGCAAAAGATACGATCTATCAGGAAATTTACCATTCCCAGATGAAAGGGGGCGACGCAGATGGCGAAGCCATTCGGCGGTAAGCGCCCGCAGGACCTGCGGCACACGCTGCGCCGCTTCATGGACTATCTGGGCCGCCACAAAATCATGCTCGGCGTCGTCGGCCTGCTGGCGGCGGTCAGTGCGCTGGCCGCGCTGCTGGGCACCTACATGATCCGCCCCATCGTCAACGGCGTGCTGGAAAACGGCAGCGCCGCCTATCTGGCCGGTGTTGTGGCGCTGACCGCGGGCATCTACATCGTCGGCGCACTGTCTACCTTGGGCTACACCCAGCTCATGGTCCGTGCCGCGCAGAAGATTTTGCAGGACATCCGCCGCGACCTGTTCGCACATCTGCAGACGCTGCCGCTGCACTACTTTGACACGAACCGCAAGGGCGATCTGATGAGCCTGTTCACGAACGACGTGGACACGATCTCGGACGCGCTGAACAACAGCTTTGCGGTGGTCATCCAGACCTTTATTCAGGTCGCAGGCACGCTGCTTTTGCTGTTCATCCTCAACTGGCGGCTCTCGCTGCTGGTGGTCGTTGGCTATATTGCCATGTTCTGGTATATCAACTACTCGACACAGCGCAGCCGCGCCTTTTATGCGCGCCAGCAGGCCAGCCTCGGTGAGCTGGACGCCTACATGGAGGAGATGATCGCCGGGCAGAAGGTCGTCAAGGTGTTCAACCACCAGCAGGCCGACATGACCGCCTTTGCCGCCCGCAACGAGAAGCTGCGCGAGGCCGGCACCGGCGCGCAGAGCTACGCCGCCACGATGATTCCCGCCGTCGTCAGCATCGGCTACCTGAACTACGCGGTCATTGCGGTGGTCGGCGGCCTCATGGTCATGTGGGGCTGGTCCGACCTCGGCAGCCTGGCCAGCTATCTGGTCTTTGTGCGCCAGACGACGCTGCCCATCAACCAGCTGACCCAGCAGGGCAACTTCCTGCTGGCGGCGCTGGCGGGTGCGGAGCGTATCTTCACGGTCATGGAGGAAAAGCCGGAGATCGACGAGGGCACGGTGGAGCTGGTCAGCGTGCGGGAAAACAGCGACGGTACGCTGACCGAGTGCGCCGGGAACACGGGCCGCTGGGCCTGGTGTGACCGCCGCCGCCCCGCCGTCCCGCTCGAGCCGCTGCACGGCGACGTGCGGTTCCACGACGTCAGCTTTGGCTATACGCCGGACCGGATGATTCTGCAGAACCTCTCGCTCTACGCCAAGCCGGGGCAAAAAATTGCCTTTGTCGGCTCCACGGGCGCGGGCAAGACCACGATTACCAACCTCATCAACCGCTTTTATGAGGTGTCGGGCGGGTCCATCACCTACGACGGCATGGATGTGCGGCTCATCAAGAAAAACGACCTGCGCCGCTCGCTGGGCGTCGTCTTGCAGGACACCCACCTGTTCACCGGCACGGTGGCGGACAACATCCGCTTCGGCAAGCTGGACGCGACGCAGGCGGAAATTGAAAAGGCGGCCAAAATTGCGAACGCCGACTCCTTCATCCGCCGTCTGCCGCAGGGCTACAACACGATGGTGACGAGCGACGGCGCAAACCTGAGCCAGGGACAGCGCCAGCTGCTGGCCATCGCCCGCGCCGCCGTCGCCGACCCGCCGGTGCTGATTCTGGACGAGGCCACGTCGAGCATCGACACCCGCACCGAGGCGCTGATCCAGAAGGGCATGGACGGCCTGATGGAGGGCCGCACGGTGTTTGTCATCGCGCACCGGCTTTCCACGGTGCGCAACGCGGACGCCATCATCGTGCTGGAGCATGGCCATATCATCGAGCGCGGCACCCACGACGAGCTGCTGGCCAAAAAGGGCGAGTATTACCAGCTGTATCACGGGATGTTTGAGCTGGCGTAAGCGTTCTTGCCTCCCTCTGCGAGGGAGGTGCCCCGTAGGGGCGGAGGGAGAGAACCTTGCCATAGCCCGAAATATTTCGGACTGCCGCAAGGTTCTCTCCCCCACCGCCTGCGGGCGGAGCCCTTCGGGCCCGGGCCCCTCTGTCGCTTCGCGACATCTCCCCACACCGTGGGGAGTCACCCTCGCAGAGGGGGCCAAGAGAAGAACACCTCCCCCGGAGAGATCCGTGAAAGGTAAACCTTGCGAAAGGAGCATTTACAAATGGAAAAGATCAGGAAAAATTTCGGCTTCGGCTGTATGCGCCTGCCCATGATCGGCGAGGACGTCGATATAGAGCAGACGAAACAGATGGTGGACTGCTTTTTGGAGCAGGGCTTCAATTATTTTGACACGGCCCACGGCTACCTTCAGGGCAAGAGCGAGCTGGCTCTGAAGGAGTGCCTGACCAGCCGTTACCCGCGGGAGGACTATGTCCTGACCAACAAGCTGAGCGGGTCCTATTTTAAAAAGGAAGAGGACATCCGCCCACTCTTTGAGAGCCAGCTTGCAGCCTGCGGCGTGGACTACTTTGACTTTTATTTAATGCACTCCCAGAGCACGACAAACTACCAGCACTACAGGGACTGCCGCGCCTATGAGACGGCCTTCGCCCTCAAGGCCGAGGGCAAGGTCCGCCATGTGGGCATCTCGTTCCATGACCGCGCCGCCGTGCTGGAGCAGATTCTGACCGACTATCCGGCCATCGAGGTCGTGCAGATCCAGTTCAATTATCTGGACTATGACGACGTGGCCGTCCAGAGCCGCAAGTGCTATGAGGTCTGCCGCAGGCATGGCAAGCCCGTGCTGGTCATGGAGCCGGTCAAGGGCGGCAGCCTTGTCAACCTGCCCGACGACGCAAAAGCCGTGCTGGACGCCCTGCACGGCGGCAGCCCCGCCAGCTATGCCATCCGGTTTGCCGCGGGCTTCCCCGGTATGCTGATGGTGCTGTCCGGCATGAGCAGCATGGAGCAGATGCAGGACAACCTGAGCTACATGAAGGACTTTACGCCGCTGAACGATGCCGAGCTGGCCGCCGTGAACCGGGTGCAGGAGATCTTCCATAAGAAAGACCTGATCCCCTGCACGTCCTGCCGCTACTGCACCGACGGCTGCCCGAAGCATATCTCCATCCCCGACCTGTTCGCCATCATGAACACGAAGCACACCCACCACGACTGGAACGCGGACTACTACTATGAGGATGTCCACACCGGGCCCGGCTCCCGCGCCTCGGACTGCATCCGCTGCGGCCAGTGCGAGCGCGTCTGCCCCCAGCACCTGCCCATCAGACAGCTGCTGCAGGATGTGGCGAAGGAGTTTGAGAAGGGGTAAAATAACATATCAGAAACAACGCCGCCTTCATTCGGAATTCTCCCGAATGAAGGCGGCGTTTGTTAATATGGCAAATGTATGTTGCACAACAGTATCATAAGACTGCAACATATAAACAAAAAAGGTCACTTGCAATCGCAAGTGACCTTGGTGCGCCGGAAGGGACTCGAACCCCCGACCTTCTGATTCGTAGTCAGACACTCTATCCAGCTGAGCTACCGGCGCATATTCTCTTGACGTTCTCGCCGGAGAACGTGCTTTATTATAGCGCCCGCCGCCCGGAAAGTCAAGCGTTTTTTTCAAAAAACTCAAAAAATTCTGCAAATGGGCATCTTTCACGAAAATCCTCAGCCCGCGGGGCGGGTTTTCAGCTCTTTGCCGTTGTCTGAAAACGAACATCGAATTGACAAATACTTTGCAACATTTTATAATATAGAGTAGATTTCGGATTACGAACGATGGCGTTTGCAATCGCAGCCGCCATCGACTTTTTTATTCTCCAGTCTGTCCGCCTGTTGCGCACAAGCGTGTACGCACGGTACAGAGCATTAAACGAATAAACCGAAATCGACCCCAATTTGTATTCCATTAAGAAACGGAGTGGCACAAAACCATGGCGAAGTACATCGTCAAGCGCGTGGCAATGGGCATTTTCAGCGTGTTCATCGTCGCGACCCTTACCTTTTTCATCATGAACCTGGTCCCCGGCGGCCCGTTCGTGGCGGAAAAGTCCATCAGCAAAGCAGCCCAGCAGGCCCTGGCCGAAAAATACGGCCTCGATAAGCCCCTCGGCGTGCAGTACCTTAATTATATGAACAGCCTGATCCATGGCGATATGGGCCTGAGCCTGAAACAGCGCGGCCGTACCGTCAACCAGATCATCTTCTCCAAGCTGCCGGTCTCGGCCCGCACCGCCGGTCTGGCTGTGGTCGTCGCGCTCTGCGTCGGCATTCCGCTGGGCTGTCTGTCCGCGTATAACCGAGGGAAGTGGGCCGATAATCTGATCATCGTGTTTGCCACCTGCGGCATCGCCATCCCGAGCTTTATCTCAAGCGTCGTGCTTTTGTACACCTTCGGCATGAACCTGAAGCTCCTGCCCACCGTCGGCCTGAATGAACCGGCGGCCTACATCATGCCCGTGACGGCGCTGGCGATTTATCCCACCGCCTACATCACCCGCCTGATGCGCTCCAGCCTGCTGGACGTCATGGGTCAGGACTACATGCGCACCGCCCGCGCCAAGGGTGTTTCCAGTGTGAAGATCCTCTTCAAGCACGCGCTGCGCAACGCGATCCTGCCTGTCATCACGTATGTCGGCCCCATGCTGGCAGGCCTGATGACCGGTTCCTTCGTCGTGGAGAAGATCTTCTCCATCCCGGGTCTGGGCCGCGACTTCGTGTCCGCCATCACGAACCGTGACTACATGATGATCATGGGCACCACGATCCTGCTGGCGACCCTCGTCATCGTTGCGAACGTCGTTGTTGACATCCTGTATAAGATCATCGACCCGCGCATCAAGCTGAAGTAAGGAGGAGCAGACACATGGAAAATCTGAAAAAGAATCCGTTGAGCCTGCAACTCAACGTTGAGGACTTTGCCCCCGCGTCCAACGACGAGAAGAAAAGCCTTGTCGTCATGCGCGAGAGCGTCAACTTCTGGAAGGACGGCATGCGCCGTCTGCGCAAAAACAAGATCGCCATGGTCAGCCTGGTCGTCATCCTGCTGATCGCTTTCATGGCCTATGTTCTGCCCAGCTTCTGGCCCTACAGCTATGAGCAGCAGATCAAGGGCAGCAACAACCTGGCCCCGTTTGAATATTCTGCCGCGGAGCAGAAGCTCATCGACCAGGGCGAGAACGTATTCCCTCACATTCTGGGCACCGACCGTATGGGCCGTGACTTTGCCGTGCGTGTCATGATGGGCACCCGCGTCTCCCTGTCCGTCGGTCTGCTGGCCTCTGTGCTGGTCCTGCTCATCGGCGCGACCTACGGCGCCATCTCCGCATTTGCGGGCGGCTGGATCGATAACATCATGATGCGTATTACCGATATTCTCTACACCATCCCCGACATCCTGCTCATCATCCTGCTGGCCATGGCCATCAAGGAACCGCTGGAGAGCCTGGCCACCAAGCCCGGCTTCGGCTGGATGCAGAAGCTCGGCCCCAACATGGTGTCCATCTTCATCATCTTCGCCCTGCTGTACTGGGTCGGCATGGCGCGTATCGTCCGCTCCCAGGTCCTGACGCTGAAGGAGAGCGAGTACGTCACCGCTGCCCGCGCGCTGGGTGCCTCCGGCGGGCGCATCATCAAGAAGCACCTGCTGACGAACTGCATGGGCACCCTGATCGTCACCACCACCCTGCAGATCCCGTCCTCCATCTTCACCGAGAGCTACCTGAGCTTCCTCGGCCTCGGCGTTGCAGCCCCCATGCCGTCCCTCGGCTCGCTGGCGACTGACGCCGTCAAGGGCATGAACACCTACCCGGTGCTGCTGATCGCCCCCGCGCTGATGATCAGCATCATGATCCTGGTTTTCAACCTGTTCGGCGACGGTCTGCGCGATGCGTTTGACCCGAAGCTCAAGAGCTAAAGAGGGAAGGAGGAGCAACATGAGCGAAAAAATTCTTGAAATCAAGGACGAACGCCTGTCCTTCTTCACCCCCGCGGGCGAGGTCAAGGCGCTGAACGGCGTGTCCTTCAGCATGAACCAGGGCGACGTGCTGGGCATCGTCGGCGAGTCCGGCTCCGGCAAGTCTGTCACGGCCTACTCCATCATGGGCCTGACCGCCTACCCCGGACGTCTGGTCGGCGGCACGGTGTGGTTCAACGGCCACCAGATCGACAAAATGACCGAGAAGGAGTTCCGCAAAATTCGCGGCAACGAGGTCTCCATCATCTTCCAGGACCCCATGACGAGCCTGAACCCGGTGTACACCATCGGCAACCAGATCGTCGAAGTCATCCTGCTGCACACCAAAAAGACCAAGCAGGAAGCCTGGGCCCGCGCTAAGGAGCTGCTGGAGCTGGTCGGCATCAACGAGCCGGACCGCCGCCTGAAGCAGTACCCGCACGAGCTGTCCGGCGGTATGCGCCAGCGCGTTATGATCGCCATTGCGCTGGCCTGTGAGCCGAAGCTGCTGATCGCCGACGAGCCGACCACCGCGCTGGACGTGACGATCCAGGCACAGATCCTGGAGCTGATGAACGACCTGCGCCACAAGCTGGGCATGTCCATCATCATGATCACCCACGATCTGGGCGTTGTGGCCCAGATGTGCGAGAAGATCGCCGTCATGTACGCCGGTCACATCGTCGAGTACGGCACGACGGACGAAATTTTCTACAACCCCCAGCATGAGTACACGAAGGGCCTTATCAACTCCATCCCGAAGCTGAACGCCGAGGAGAAGGAGCGCCTGGTGCCCATCGAGGGTCAGCCCGTTGACCTGCTGAACCCGCCCGCAGGCTGCCCGTTTGCGCCGCGCTGCAAGAGCTGCATGAAGGTCTGCCTGAACAAGATGCCGCCCAGAACCGAATTGAGCGACACCCACTACACCTATTGCTGGCTGCGCCAGAAGGAAGAATTTGAGAAGGGGGGCAAAGCCTGATGAGCGAGAATCTCGTTGAAGTAAAGCATCTGCAGCAGTATTTCCCCGCCGGCGGCATGGGCAAGAACAAGCAGTACGTTCAGGCCGTGGACGATGTGAGCTTTGCCATCCGCAAGGGCGAGACGCTGGGCCTGGTCGGCGAGTCCGGCTGCGGCAAGACCACGACGGGCCGCACCCTGCTGCGCCTGTATGAGCCTACCGACGGCACCATCATCTACGACGGCAAGGTCCTGTTTGACAAAAAGGAAAAGATCGCCGTTGATATGCTGCCCTACCGCCGCCGTATGCAGATCGTGTTCCAGGACCCCTACGCGAGCCTGGACCCCCGTATGACCATCGGCGACATCGTCGGCGAGGGCATCGACATCCACCACCTGTGCGCCAACGCCAAGGAGCGCCATGACAAGATCATCTCCCTGCTCGAGCGCGTCGGCCTGAACAGTGAGCACGCCAACCGCTACCCGCACGAGTTCTCCGGCGGTCAGCGCCAGCGCGTCGGCATCGCCCGCGCCCTGGCTGTGGACCCCGAGTTCATCGTCTGCGACGAGCCGGTTTCCGCGCTGGACGTTTCGATCCAGGCGCAGGTCGTCAACATGTTTGAGGACCTGCAGCAGGAGATGGGGCTGACCTACCTGTTCATCGCCCACGACCTGAGCGTTGTCAAGCACATTTCCAACCGCATCGGCGTTATGTATCTGGGCAAGATGGTGGAGCTGGCCGACAGCTTTGAGCTGATCGCCCACAGCGTCCACCCCTACACCCGCAGCCTGATCTCGGCCATTCCCGTGGCGGACCCCGTCACGGCCCGCCAGAGCCACCGTATCGTGCTGCAGGGCGATGTGCCCAGCCCGCTGAATCCGCCGAGCGGCTGCCGTTTCCGCACCCGCTGCCCCTACGCCGACGAGCGCTGCGCCGCCGAGGTGCCGGAGTTCAAGGAAGTGAGCAGCGGCCACTGGGCAGCGTGCCACCATCTGGACAAAGTAAAGTAATATAGGGGGCGCTGCCGGGCGTGGCGGACGCTGTTTGTCCGCCCCTCGACTCCACCCGACATATAAACTCATACTTATACAGGGCGGCTCACCGCAGCCGCCTTGTGCTTGACCCCAAAATGTGCGCGTGGGGCGAACATCCATCCGCAGGGTATAGAACCGTACGCGGTAGAAATACAAAAGAACTTTCTATCAAAACAGTTACAAAATTTACAGACCACTTGAAATTGCGGATTCAGAGTGGTAAAGTATAAATATTCATTCCGTTGGGGGCTTGTCTCCCGGGGGGATTGGGTATAAAGTACATTATATTTGGAGGGTATATTCATGAAGATGAAGAACATTGCTGCCGTGGCTATGGCCGGCTGCATGGCTGCTTCTCTGGCTGCGTGCGGCGGCTCTGCAAGCTCCGCTGCCAGCAGCGCGGCATCCACTGAGGCTGCGACCAGCGAAGCCGCCGAGGCTACCGGCACTTCCGCCAACGGTTTCACCGTCCAGCTCGGACCTAACCCCGAGACCCTGGACCCCGCGCTGAACAGCGCTATCGACGGTGCCAACACCATCATCACCACCTTTGAGCCGCTGCTGCTCATCGACGAGAACAACGAGGTTGTTCCCGGCCAGGCAGATCTGCCCGAGGTCTCCGAGGACGGCCTGACTTGGACCTTCACCATGAAGGACGGCCTGAAGTGGAGCGACGGCTCCGACCTGACTGCGAAGGACTTTGAGTACTCCTTCAAGCGTCTGGCCTGCCCCGACACCGCCGCCCCCTACGCCGAGACGGTTGTCGGCATGATCGACGGCTACGAGGATGCCATCGGCAACCCCGATGCGGACGGCAACACCACCACCGATCCCGACTGGGACACCCTGAACGTTCACGCCAGCGAGGATGGCAAGACCCTGACCGTCCAGCTGGCCTATCCCTGCTCCTACTTCGATAAGCTTTGCGCCTTCGCGGCTATGAGCCCCGTGCAGCAGGCTACTGTTGAGGCCAACGGCGATGCCTGGTGCACGCAGCCTGACACCTTCGTCTGCAACGGCCCCTACATGATCAGCGATTGGATCCCCTCCGAGCGTATTGTTCTGTCCAAGAACCCGAACTATAAAGGCGGCTGGGATTCCTCCAAGATCGTTTCCGACACCATCACCCTGCTCCTGCTCGAGGACTCCAGCGCTGCTTACGCCGCCTACAACAGCGGTGAGGCACAGCTCATCAAGGACGTCCCCACCGATGAGATCCCCAGCCTGACCAAGGCTGAGGACGGCGGCGACTTCTACGTTGACACCATCCTGGGCACCTACTACATCTCCCTGAACGATCAGAAGGAGCCGTTCACGGATGCCAAGGTCCGCAAGGCTCTGAGCCTGGCCATTGACCGTGACTACGTTGCCAACACCATCATGCAGGGCACCTACGAGCCCGCTTACAACTTCGTCGGCCCCGGCATCGTCGATGAGAACGGCATGTTCTACGACAACGCCAACGGCGGCGAGCGCTACATCAGCGACGACTACGACGCCAACCTCGAGGAGGCCAAGCAGCTGATGGCCGAGGCCGGTTACCCGAACGGCGAGGGCTTCCCCACCATCGAGTACAGCGCCAACGACGCCGGCTACCACATCCCCGTTGCTGAGTACGTCCAGCAGGCCTGGGGCGAGCTGGGCATCACCGTCAACATCAACAAGGTCGAGTGGGCCAGCTTCCTGCCGATGCGCCGCGCCGGTGACTACGATGTCAGCCGTAACGGCTGGGTCATGGACTACAACGACCCCTCCAACATGCTGGAGCTGTTCACCACCAACAACGGCAACAACGACGGCAAGTACGCCAACCCCGAGTTCGATGCCGCCATCGACGCCTCCAAGGTCGCCGATAAGAGCGTCCACTTCCAGAAGCTGCACGAGGCCGAGGACATCCTGATGAAGGATGCCGCTGCGATCCCCGTTGCTTACTACACCGACTTCTGGCTGCAGAGCCCCTCTCTGAAGGGCACCTGGCACAGCCCCTACGGCTACTGGTACCTGCAGTACGGGTATATTGAGGAGTAATCCCTTATAACTGAATAAGCGCAAGGCACGACCTGTAAAAAGGCCGTGCCTTTTTTGGTTGTGCGGCTTCCCCCTTGGGGGAAGCTGTCAGCGGCCCCGCCCGCTGACTGATGAGGGAAAACCGTGCCGCTGCTGCGCGTAAGCGGGCAGCGGCGGCAGACTCGGCCCTCATCCGGTCCCGCGGGGGAAGGCAAAATCGTTACAAAACGGTAACATATCGTTGCCGAACTTGCAATCCTGTGTTGCGCGTACTATAATATTCGATGTTCGCCTGTCGCGGACAGGCAACGAGTGTAAGAAAGATCCATCAGGAGGATACAAGCAACATGAAGAACAAGAGAATCATCGCCGCGGCGATGGCTACCGGTATGGCAGTTTCTCTGGCTGCCTGCGGCGGTTCCGCAAGCACGACCGACACCACCGGTACTGCCGATGCTGCCACCACCGAGGCTGCTGACGCCGCCACCGGCGAGGGCACCGGCTTCACCGTCCAGCTCGGCCCCAACCCCGAGACCCTGGACCCGGCCCTGAACGCTGCCGTCGACGGCGGCAACACCCTCATCACCATCGAGGAGCCCCTGCTCATCATCGACGAGAACAACGAAATCCAGCCCGGTCAGGCCGAGAGCTACGAAGTCAGCGATGACGGCTTGGTCTGGACCTTCCACCTGCGCGACGGCCTGAAGTGGAGCGACGGTTCTGACCTGACTGCGAAGGACTTTGAGTACTCCTTCAAGCGTTTGGCCTGCCCCGACACCGCCGCCCCCTACGCCGAGACGGTTGTCGGCATGATCGACGGCTACGAGGATGCCATCGGCAACCCCGATGCGGACGGCAACACCACCACCGATCCCGACTGGGACGCCCTGAACGTCGTTGCCAGCGAGGACGGTAAGGACCTGACCATCACCCTGAGCTATCCCTGCTCCTACTTTGACAAGCTGGCCGCTTTCGTCGCCACTTCACCCGTGCAGCAGGCCACCGTGGAGGCCAACGGCGACGCCTGGTGCACCGAGCCCGACACCTACGTCTGCAACGGCCCCTACATGATCACCGATTGGATCCCCTCCGAGCGTATTGTTCTGTCCAAGAACCCGAACTACGTCGGCGGCTGGGATTCCTCCAAGATCGTTTCCGACACCATCACCCTGCTTCTGCTCGAGGATTCCAGCGCTGCCTACGCCGCCTACAACAGCGGTGAGGCACAGCTCGTCAAGGACGTCCCCACCGATGAGATCCCCAGCCTGACCAGGGCCGAGGACGGCGGCGACTTCTATCTCGATGAGATCATGGGCACCTACTACATCTCCCTGAACGATCAGAAGGAGCCGTTCACCGACCCCAATGTCCGCAAGGCTATGTCTCTGGCCATTGACCGCGACTACGTTGCCAACACCATCATGCAGGGCATCTACACCCCCGCCACTGCGCTGGTTGGCCCCGGCATCGTGGACAACGAGGGCTACTTCATGGACAATGCCAACGGCGGCAAGCCCTACATCGGCGACGACTACGAGGCCAACCTCGAGGAGGCCAAGCAGCTGATGGCCGATGCCGGCTACCCGGACGGCGAGGGCTTCCCGGTTATTGAGTACAGCGCCAACGACGCCGGCTACCACATCCCCGTTGCTGAGTACGTCCAGCAGGCCTGGGGCGAGCTGGGCATCACCGTCAACATCAACAAGGTCGAGTGGGCCAGCTTCCTGCCGATGCGCCGCGCCGGTGACTACGATGTCAGCCGTAACGGCTGGGTCATGGACTACAACGACCCCTCCAACATGCTGGAGCTGTTCACCACCAACAACGGCAACAACGACGGCAAGTACGCCAACCCCGAGTTCGATGCCGCCATCGACGCCTCCAAGGTCGCCGATAAGAGCGTCCACTTCCAGAAGCTGCACGAGGCCGAGGACATCCTGATGAAGGATGCCGCTGCGATCCCCGTTGCTTACTACACCGACTTCTGGCTGCAGAGCCCCTCTCTGAAGGGCACCTGGCACAGCCCCTACGGCTACTGGTACCTGCAGTACGGGTATATTGAGGAGTAATCCCTTATAACTGAATAAGCGCAAGGCACGACCTGTAAAAAGGCCGTGCCTTTTTTGGTTGTGCGGCTTCCCCCTTGGGGGAAGCTGTCAGCGGCCCCGCCCGCTGACTGATGAGGG
>ERZ1032290.204-NODE-204-length-15123-cov-10.929520_pt1 | contig 15123 bp, 20 predicted proteins | sample MGYA00518163_ERZ1032290 | MGnify/ENA primary metagenome ERZ1032290 (study PRJEB33719, sample SAMN04261355) | wastewater metagenome | biome: periurban shantytown; feature: human; material: feces | host: Homo sapiens | place: Peru: Lima | collected 2012-01-15 ... | reverse complement strand
CCAGTTGCCCTGTGCGGCCATCGCCATGTCGGACATCTTGATTCCGACATCATCGAGTATGCTGCCAAGGGTCTTGTATCCGTAATACGCCTGTTCGATATTGTCCGGAATGATCCAGGAGTTATCGATTTTTGCATTTGATAGATTATCGATGATTTGTTTGCTGGCGTCGCCGGTGCTTTCCAGCGCGGTTTTTAGCGAGTCGGCTCGCTGCTTGGCCTCTGCGGCCTTGTCGGCGAAGGAGAGGAGGGCCGCGCCGGCGACGCCGATGGCTATACCCCACGGTCCACCCAATAACGACACTATGCCGCTTCCCAGGTTTTTGAAACCTGCCATAACGCCTTGAGAACGACTGACGGTGGTGCCAAACGTGTTTATCTGAGATTCTGCACTGCCGAAAGTTGCGCCCCATGTCTGGAACGCTGACGCGATTCCGGAGCCGAGGCCTATGAGTCTTTGCCCTGGGTCGGCAATCAATCCGAGGGTTTGCGCAAGCTGGCTGCTACTGGAGTTCAGCGGCCCCATCGCTTTGTGGACTGCGACGATGCCTCCAGCCAGAGCCATCATCAGCACTATGGTCTGCTGTACTGGCGCGGGCAATGAAGAGAAACCGTCAACCAGCGTGTCGATCATCTGCACGAGTGAGCGTAATGGGCCCTGACCTCCCTCGCCCAAGGAAATCATGAGGGATTCGAACGAGCCGCTTAGATTCTCGAGGTCGCCTTTGAGGTTGTTGTTCTTGGCGGCGGCCTGTTGGGCGGCGAAACCGGATTCGCTTACCGCGTCTGTCCAGTCGGCTATGCCGCTTTCGCCTTCCTTGTAGAGCACGTTCGAGGCTCGTACAGCGTCGGCTCCGAAGATGGTGTTGAGCGCGGCGTTGCGCTGCTCCTGACTCATGCCGGACAGGCCGTTCTGCAGTTGGCCTGCTGCGCCGGCGAGTCCGATGAATTCGCCGTTGGCGTCGTACACGTTGATGCCGAGCTCGTCCATGAGGCTCTGTGCCTTGTCGGTGGGGCTGGCCAGACGCTGGAGCATGGTCTTGAGGCTGGTGCCCGCGTCGCTGCCGATCATGCCGGCGCGGGCGAACGCGGCGAGCGTGCCGGTGGTCTCCTGCATGCTGATGCCCATGCTGTTGGACACCAAGCCGGCCTGGTTCAACGCCAAGCCGAGGTCGTGGGCGGAGCCCACGGCCTTGCCGGCACCGGCTGCCAGCGCGTCGGCCACCTGGGTGGATTCCGCTCCGGTCAGATTGAACTGCTTGAGGGTGGTGGCCATGAGTTCGGCTGCGTCGCCGACGGCCATGCCGTCGGACGCGGCGAGATTCAAAGCTCCGCTCAAGCCGCCGGAGAGAATATCCGACGTGCTGAGGCCGGCTTTGCCGAGTTCGTTGATGGCGTCTGCGGATTCGGTGGCCGAGTATATGGTGTCGGCGCCGGCGTCGATGGCGGCCTGACGCAGCTGGTTCATCTCATCTGCGCTGGCTCCGGTGTTGGCCTGCACCGTCGACATGCTGGCGTCGAAGTCCGCCGCCATCTTGACGGCTGCCACGCCCAGTGCGGTGGCGGCGACTCCGGCTGCGGCTATGCCGGTGGTGATGAGTTTCGATTTGCCTCCGGCGGCTTCCATGGTGGTCGCGGCCTTCTGGCTTTCGCCGCTGACTTTGGCCATTCCGGCCGTGAAGTTGGACGTGTCCGCTAGTAGGCGGACTGTGATGTTGCGGTTCAATCCGCCTGCCATAGCGGCCTCCTGAAATTCATCTTGGTTTGATTCCCACCGTCAATGCGCTCTGTTTCAGCTCGTTCTCGTTCGCATGGTCCTTCTTCCACTCCTCCAATCGCACGGATTGGAGCAGGGAGATCTGGCAGACGCCGACCTCGGCCGTGAAGTGGAAGGGTGTCCGCTCGTCATGGCAAACGCTGATGGGCATGCCGCATTGGGGGCATAATGAATGTTCGTAGTCGTCGAGGGCGAGCATCCATTCGCGTTCGGTCTCGTCCCATTCGGTTTCCGGCGTGTAGCCGGTGATGCGCCTATGCGAGTCGCGTTCCACCCGATATGCGGGTTCCCAGCCGAGCCACCTTTTGTAGCTGATGCCGAGCTGGCGGCAGATTCGCAGTTCCCTTACCGTCTGCGGATTATCCGCGAGGCTGATTCGAGTGCGTCTTTTGGGTCGATGAGCTTCGCGTTCAGGTCACGGATCGCGTACCAGACCGGGCTGATCTGGCCGTCGGACAGTTCGGTCATGACGTTCGCCAGATCCTCAACCGGGGTTTCCGGCACGGTCTTCCTGACCATGAGTTTGATCGCGTCGGCGCAGATGTCCTCGATGCGCTGCTTCGGGATCCCGTTCTCGGTGACGGTGTTCGCCTCGAGCACCTGACGCCACTGGGAAAGAGGCAGCGCCTCCAAGGTGATGTGGATGGTGTCGTCCTTCACCTCGTCTCGCAGTTTGTCGATCTGTTTGGCGATGCGTTTGGCGGCGGCGTTGCCGCCTTCGGTCGCATGCTGCGCCATGGCGCGCTCCAGGTCGGCCCCCAATGCGGCGACCTGTTCGGCCTTCTCCTGATTCAGGATCAGATCGACGTCCACGCGCTTGCGCTTCACTTCCAGAGCCATGATTATCCCTTTCTAAAAGTTTCAGATCGCCTTTCTGGGAATGAGAAGAGAGAATGTTCGTGCGGGGCCAGAAAGGTTTAGAGTCCCCGCACGGAAGAATTGTCAGCCGCCGGCGATGGCCTCTTTCACCGTGACCGTCTGGCCGCCCTTACGGGCTGCGGCGGTCACGGTCGGAGGCGTCAGCCTTTTGGGGTCGAGATCTCTGCGGTCTCGGACTCCCAGCCGGGGGCCTTCGCGAACAGCGGGATCTTCGAGCGGATCATGGTGTTCGCGTCCGGGTTGATGACCTGCTTCTCGCCGCAGATCACCGATACGACGGTGAGCTTCTGACCGGCGGCGAGCGGCGCGTCGGTGGCCATGCCTCGACGGCGCACGATATAGCCGGAGGCACCCTCGTGCATGAGTGTGACGGCCTCGTTCTGTTCCTTGTGCTCGGTGTTCGTGTTGTCGATGACCTCGATGCTGATGTCGCCGGCGGACTTGCGGCCGGGGGCCCCGAAGTCCTGCACGGCGTTCTCGCGCTGGTCGGATACGGTGTCCTGTGATGGTTCGAAGCTCCAGCCGCCGAGCATGACGTAGTTCGAGATGTCGGTGCCGGCGTTGAGTTCGGTCAGCGTGGGGGCCTTGATGTTGACGATGGTCGGCACCCAGATGGTGGTGATGTTGCCCTCGGCGCTGGTGCCGGGAATCTCTGTACCCAGTTTCATGGTCATAATGTGCTCCTTGAAGACTTTTGGTAAATGATTGGTTGACTATGGTCGGCTCCATGTGAAGCGGAACCTCAGGACGCGCACCTGGTAGCGGCGCGCGGTGTCGTCGGCGGTCAGACCGGCCGCGTATGCGCCGGAATCCTCGTACAGGGTGAGCTGGCCGACCGTGTAGCCCGGCGGCCGGGTGGGGGAGCGGTTCGCCAACGCGGGAATCAGCATGTCGTCACACCAGATGTTCACGCTGTCGGCGGTGGTGCTGACGGCGCGAACCTCCAACAGGGCGGAGTGGGCGGTGAGCCGCATCGTCTCCGCCGCCACATGACGGTCGGTGGAGACGTGCGCGATGATCCACGGCGGCATCTCCGACTCCAACGGCTCCTCCTGCCTGTACACCTTCACGCCGGACGGCATGGAGGGCAGCAGATCGAGAACCGCATTGGTCAAGTCCATGACGCTCATAATCCGATGGCTCCTATCAGCATGTCGTCGGCCGCGTCTCCCACGTATTCGGCGAGCGTGGGCAATTCCTGCTCGGCGAACTGGTAGAACCAGTGGGTTCCGCCGCCTTTCGCGGTGCCGAAGAACGCGATGTTGGCCAGATCGGAAGCCCCGCCATCGCGGGGGCTCACGTCCGCGTACACGGTGGTGCCGGTGGAGCCCAGCTCGTAGCCGACGCCGATACGGCTGATCGCGTAGTTCGATGAGGTCTGCAGGTCGGAGATGATGCCTTCCTTGACGTTCTGCGCGCCCTTCTTCACCGCCTTGGCGGCCTCGACGGACGCCATCGCGTGCGCCGCTGCCACCCGACGGCCGAAAGCGGTCAGCTCCGAAGCGTCTATGGTGATGTCACTCATTGCTGTTGCCTACCTCCTTCACGTTCCACCGACAGGCGGTGGAGTGTGTCTTCTCGGACTGCATGTTCAACAGCCGGAGCTTCCTGCCCTTGAGGTTCGGGTCATTGGCTTCGGTTATCTCGCACACGTCGCCAGGCAGCAATCCCGTGGTGCCGTAGGGGAAGTGCACGTACATGCTCCATACGGGGGTGATGGCACCCAACGCTTCGACGATGCCGCCCTCCGTGTTCTCGGCGGCCAGGCCGCCGGAGGTCTGCACCTTGCAGCGGCCTTGGTACACGGTTTTCACGGCCGGTTCCACCAGTCCCGTTTCGGGATCGGTGACCGGCTTGCCCATGTGGGTGACGCGGCATTGGTCGGTCATCAATGATTCGGCGAGCTGTCGGCCTCGGTTGAGGATGTGCTGCACGTTCATCGGAACACCCCTATGGCGATGCCTCGCATGCCGAACCTGTTGCGGAGGGCGCGTTTCGTGCCCTCGGGCAGTTCGAGTGCGTCGATGATCTCGGAGTCGCCCTGACGGTAGCCGATCTGCACGTCGTCGATTCGTGCGTACGATTCGTCGCGGTGAGCACCGGGGCCGCCGTTCGACTGCTGGACGAGTCCGGCTGCGACCATGCTGCACACGAGGCGCACGATGTCCGGGGGGATCGGGTCATAGCCGGCGAGCATGGTGACGGTGATGGAGCGGGGGACCATGTTCGGCAGGCTCCACAGGCTTTCCCTGTACAGCGCGTTGCCGAGCAGTTTCCAATCCCCGGTCTGCTCGCCGTCCACGAGCACGCGGCTCACGGAAATCACGGGGCGCATGGGCAAATCGAGTCTGCGCGAGGTCTCGCCGGGAATGGTCACCGTGTATTCGCCGCGTGTGATGGGGCAGCCGGCGGCGTCGCGCACCGCTGCGGAAACCGATTCGAGCAGCTTGCCGGCGAGCTTTTCGTCCGCGTATTCGATGCCGTATGAATCAAGGTCCTTGATCGTTGCCAGCGCGTCCATGACCCACCTCCTTAAGGTTAGGCGGCGATGGCGCCGATGGCGCGCAGCTGGGTGAGGATGCTGTTGACCGTGGTGACGATGGTCGCGGCGGGCGCGTCGGCTGCGAGGTTCGAGATGGCGGTGCCCTTTTTGACGCCGCCGAGCGCGTTCGCCGTGGCGGCGGGCAGCGTGTAGGCTGCGGGGATCGTCGGCTTGTCCTTCAGGCTGTTGTAGGAGCCGTCGAAGTTCGAGTTGCCGGTGCCGGCACCGATGGCCGCACGTGCGGCGGCGGCATCGTTGGCTTTCATGACGGCCTTGCCGGTGGTGCCGGCCCCGTCGAGTGAATCGACGCTGACGCGCTGCGGCTCGGCTCCGCCGGAGACCGCCGACTTGAGTTCCTCGACGGTCTCAGCCTCCACGACCTTGCGGCCGGCCTCTCCCACGTAGGGCATGTCCTCGTAGTTGCCGGCCATTACTTGCCCACCCTGAAGTTGACGGTGGCCAGCGCTTCGGGGCGCACGACCTTCGCGCCATACAAGTGCAGGCCCTTGACGATGTCGTCGAAGCCCTTCTCCTTGCGGGTGGCCTCGACCTTGGCGATCTGCTCGGCGAACGTGGTGGCCGCGTTGGTGCCGGCGATGATGACGTTGCCCTCATCGGTCGGCGACTCGGTGGTGCCGCCCTTGGCTGCGGGAGCGTTGTTGGACTTGAGGATGGTCATGCCGGCGGCCTCGCCGACCACGCCGTTGAGCAGCGTGGAATGAGCGGACTCGGTGCCAGCGATGAAGCGGTTATCTTTGCGCAGCAGGCCGTAGAAGTCCGGGGTGACGATGACCCAACGGCCGGCGTCGGGCACGTTCTGCTTGTCCAATGCGGTGGCCAGATCCACGATTGTGTCGTACGCCTTGGTGGCGGTGGCGCCGGAAATCGGGTCGAGCTTGCTCTTCGCGCCGGCTGCCATCAGGCCGGCCAGGTACTGGTCGGTCAGGTCGCGCAGCTTGTAGGCGGCGTCCTGGGAGTATGCGGCGGTCAGGTTGTTCATGGCCTGGCGCTTCTCCACGTCGTCGATTTCGAACGCGAAGTACTTGCTCTGGTTGATGACGAGTTCGCCGGCGTCCTTGTCGGTGGCCGGTTCGATGGTGATGTCGGTGTGGGCCGTGTAGTCGCCGATGCTGATGTGCGCGATGCCGGTGATGTGCACGGTGTCGCCGTAGTTGGCGATGTCACCCTCGTAGTCGCGGTTCACGGCGGAACCGTAGACGAGGTTCTTCTGGAGTTCCAGCAGGATGTTGGCGCTCCACAGTTCGGGGATGAAATTGGTGATGGCCATTTAAGGCCTCCTTCCGGTTAGTTGGCTCCGAGCAGGTCGTTCAGTCGCCCGTCCTGTTGGGCTTTGACGATCTCGGCGGGGCTCATGGTCTTCAGGTCGTCTCGGGTGAGCTGACCCTGATGGCGGTCGCCGTCCCGCGTTCCGCTGGGCGGCGTGATGTTCGCGCCCGAGGGCGCGTGCTCGGCTTTCCCGAGATAAGGCTTCTGTTCCAGCAGTTCGCCGATCGAATCGGCGATGGCCTGAGAGTCCACGCCGCCGTCAGCCGTGACGGTGAACTTGGACAGGTCGAGGTAGCGCAGCGCGTCGGACGGGTCGGTGAGCTTGCCGCTGGCTGCGGCGCGGACTTCGGCCTTGAGGATGCGCTGGTTGGCGGCGGCAAGGGCCTCGTCCTTGACGGCCTGTTCCTTACGGGCGGCCTCGTATTCGGCCTCCTTGCCCTGCAGGGCGGCGATCTGCTTTTCGAGTTCGTCTACCTTGTCGGCCTTGGCGTAGGCTTCGTTCAGCTTCTTTTCGAGGTCGCGGTTCACTTTCCGTTGCCCCTCGAACTTCGACTGCCAATCCTCGCCGCCGGTGTTCTCCGGCTTCTTGGCCTCGTTGTCGTCCGAATTCTGGTTCTGGTTTGCGGGATCCATGTTCTTCCTTTCGATTCGCTGGATCATTGCTGGAAAATCTGGCCGCCGGAGGTGACCCATCGGCGGTATTCGCGTTCGCACTGGGCGGCGATTTCGGGGGTGAGGGGCATGCGCCCGTCGTTCGGGTTGCGTCCCTCCAATACGGCCTCGTAGCGGAGCTTCGCGGTCTGCACGCGCTTCTCGGCGGCGGTCAACAGTTCGACGCGCCCCTGACGGTACGTGTTGTCGTGCAGCCACATGCTTTTGCGGATCTCGGGCACCTTGCCGCGCCAGTCGTTGTCCACGTAGTAGCCGTTGGCCTTCAACGCGGCGATGGTCTTCTCCCGGTCGCCTCCGACCAGCGAGTAGATGCCGTCGATGGACAGACGGCGTTTCATCCTCCGGCCGGACTGCTGAGCGTATTGCATGCTGGCCCACCCGTATCGGGTGGTGCCCTCGCTGGTGGTCAACGCCGTGTACCCTTTGCCCACCTTCCGCATGCCGCGTTTCGAGTTGACGACCTGGTAGATGTCGGCCCCGTCGCGGATGGCCTGAGCGTAGTTCGCGCCGAAGCGCTTGTCCTGCTCCTCATGGGAGAGGCTGTTGAAACCCTCCATGGGGTCGCTGATCCACCCCTGTTGCTTGGCCATGCTCTGGCTGCAGGGCACGTGGCGGCCGTGGCAGTGCGGGTGGCGCAGGAAGCCCTCGTTGAAACGGAACCATTTGCCGGCCAATATCATGCACCTGTCGCAGCAGGTGGCGGATTCGACGCGGATATAGCCGACCTTGGGACGGCTGGTGATGTCCAGCGACTCCGCCTGGCGGGCGGTGTCCATGACCGCCAGAGAGGTGAGCATTACCAACAGGTTGCGTCCGTATTCCAATGCCTCCACGGGGGAGCTGCCGATACGTATCGCGTGCAGGGCGGCGAACACGGGGGATTGAAAGTAGGAGGCGATGTCGAGACCGGACGGTGCCCAGCCGGCGAATGCGTTGGGGTTGGCCAGGGCGTGTGGCGTGATGTAGACGCCCTGTTCGGCGAGCATCATGCCGCTCGCGTCGATGGCTGTCTCCGCCGACTTGGTTTGGATGGTGGAGAACAGGGTGAGGAAGTCGCGGCTTATCGACTTCCACGACGCCTGGATGTTATTGGCGTCGACCCTGTTCCATGTTCTGCGTGCGGCCCTGTCCGCCGCCAGCTCCAATGTCGCCAGCCGTTTCTGACTGTAGGCCAGCACCTGCGATTCGACCGCCATCAGCGCCTCCGATCTGCAGGGCACGGTTCAACGATTCGAGTTCGGGGTCGGCCATCTCGTCGGCGCGCATGCGCATGATGCGCTGCACCTCGTCCGAGCTTTGGCCCATCTGCTCCGCGACCCATTGGATCGGGAAGCCGAGCTGCTTGTATTTGAGCATCGCGTCCGCCATCAGGGTTTCGCTGCGATACTGCGGGGTCGCGAACTGCACCTTGGAGTCGGCGATGATGTCCGCCTCAGCCACGTCGTTCTCGTAGCGCATGGCGATGCTGCAGATGTCGCGGATGGGGGATTTCAGGAAGCTGATGCGTTCGATGGTCTTGGATACGAGGCCGGCTTCGGCGACCTCGTAGCCTGTGGCCGGAACCTCCGCGTTCGTCAGCAGGTAATGGCCGGGGGTGCGTGTTTCGGCGGCGATATGCTCCACCGCTTTTTCGATGACCGGGATGAACACGTTCAGGTTCGAGCTTGACCATTCGCCCAGGTTCACGTTGTCGCCGGTGAACTGGTAGATGCGCTCCAGCACCTGCTTGTCGAGTTCGATGGGCTTCTCGCCGACCTGCTGTCCCTCCTCGTTGTAGACGGGCTCGACGAGCGGGTCTCCGCCGAGGATGACTCGTGCCGGCAGTGAGGCGTAGTCCAATGCGTTCAGCAGGTAGGCCCATACGACGTTGACCGTGTCCTGCATCGATTCGACGTGCGCGATGTCGCTGATCGGCGCATTGTCCAATAGCATCTGGTTGCGGAACTCGCGCAGGGGGATCGTGTCCAGATCGGTGGGCTGAGGGTCATTCATCTTCCAGCCGTACACGTCGGGCGGCACGCGCTGGTCGGTCAGATCGAGCATCTTCTTGCGTTCCATGCTGACCGTCCAGCCGGGCACCATGAGGGTGCCGTACTCCTTGTCGTCGCCCTGCTGGATGAGGAACCCGGCTGACGGCTGGCCGGTGCGCGCATCGTAGATGACTGCGGCGCTGTCCGGGTGCTCGAACGTGATGCGGGCCCTGCCGTCGACCTGCGTGACCAAGGCGAACGCGCGGCCCGTGGTGGTCATCATCAGCGCGGCTTCCTGAAGTCCGCGTTCGAAGTCGTTGCGGTCGAGGCATTTCATGATGCCGGTGCCGAGCTTCACGTCATCATAAGGGACGAAGCCCTTGAACTTGATGCGTTCCACCGGGGCCTGCGCCACGGGGAGGCACCAGTTGTCGGAGAAGTCGGAGAACCGGTCGCTCATGTAGCGCTTGAATTCCTTGGACGCGAACTTGAGCTTGCCGCGTTTGCCCAAGACGTAATCGGTGTGGGTGCCGATGCTGGGTCGACGGAACTGGATCTTATCGGCCAGTCGGTTCGCCAATGAGGACAGTTCCTGCTGGCTGTAGTCCATCAGTACCTCCTTCTGGTCGATGATCCGGTAAGCATGTAATTGTGTTTGCGAGCGCCCCAGCCGGCGGCTCGCGCGTCGCATGCGGCTTCGTGGGCGAGCACGCTGGTCACGGCGGCGTCTATTTTCCTGTTCTGTTGGGGTTTCGCCAGCCCGTAGCGTTCCAGGGTCTTGGCGACCTTTCGCGCGTTCATCATGTGGGTGCGGGTGACGGGGCAGCCGTCCTGTGTGATGCGATGTGTGGTCAGGTCGGCTTCGAATCGGCGCAATGCCTCGTAGACGGCTCCGATGCGGGAGCTGCCCGACATGCTCCATGGCATGAATTTCTTCGGCCCGTAGGCGCGATCCCATGCTTCTATCTCCGATTCCCATGACAGTTCGTCGCGGAAGCCGGGGTCGCAGTAGGCGCGTTCGATTTTGTAGCGGTCGTTGAGTTCCGCCCATGCTGCGGATACCTCGGCGCGGGGGATGCGCCCGCCCCACTGCTTCGGGTTCCAGATGGTCGCACGCCGGTCGGGCCCGTATCGGGGAGTGAATATCAGCCCGTCGAGGGTCTCCATCTTGATGCATGTCCAGTCGTCGTTCTCCGAACCGTCGAAGCCCGCGCATACGCGCGTGCCTTTTGGCGGGTTCGGCAACCAGAGTTCATGCGCCGGCATAGCAGCTCTCCCACAGTCCGTCTTCGAGCCATGCGCCGCCGCCCTGCACCAGACGATTCCCGAAGAACCGTTCCGCTTGGGTAGGGTCGGTCTTCATCAGCGCCTTGGCTTCCGATTCGATGGAGTTCAGGTCGACCCATGGTGAGCCGCGGTACACGTATTCGAGCATTTTCAACCGTTCGGATTTCAGGTTGAAGTCCAATGGGCGGCCGTCGCGGTGTCGCAATGATTTCGCGAGATCGGGGTTCCGGTAGAACACGAACACGTCGTCCTCGGCGTTCTCGAACACCTGCTGCGCGTAACTGTCCTCGCCGGGGTCCCATGCGTTCGTCCACGCATGTGTGCGGCCGCCCATGCCGGCGGCTCCTCGGCGCTGCGTGGTGGCGACCGCTATCATGCCGTTCGATTTCGTGTACAGGCCGGCCTCGTCCTGTTCGGCGTCCGTGATCGGATTGCCCAGACGGGATTTCGCCGAGGCGGTGACCACGTCGATGCGATCCAAGTCCAAGGCGTCGGCCTCGCCTTCGCGCCCCGGCTGCAATATGCGGATGAAGGTGTCCCTCACGCGCATGAGCTCCTTGAGCGGGCCCAGCAGGATCGTCGCCACGAGAGGCCGGTAGATGTTGCGTACCTGTTCCTCGGAGTTGGCGGTCAGCTGGATGAGCGGCGACGGATGTCGACGGCCTTTCGGCTCGCCCGGATTGTACGGCCACTCCCAGCCGCACGGGCAGCCGTTGTCGGCGCACCGGTACACGTCGCCTTCCTGTGCCCAGCCATCGAAGATGGTGGGCCCGCAGCCCTCGGCGGCGGTGAAGAACGCCGTGCATGGCCCCTTGCCCCACTTCTGGGGGCCGACGGTCAGCGTCATTCGATAGGTGAACGCCTGATTGAGCACCATCGGGTTGTCGACGGTGACTTCCTCGGGCGGCACATATGGGGCGTCCACGCGGATGCGCCAACGGTTCGCCGCCAGCCAGTACTGCCAGTCGGACAGCACCACCGGACGGCCGCGCAACGGGCCGTCAGGCTGCCGGCAATGGCGTTCGATCCACGCGCACACCAGATGCCCCAACGTGGGGAAGTCGATGAGCCATGAATCCTCGTCAGCCATTGCCGCTCATCCGACGCTGGTACACATGCTTCGTCTCGTCCATGGGAGAGCGTTCGGCGGCCGATTCCCGGTTCAGCTCCTTGGCCCTGCGGCGCGTGAACTCCGAATCGACTGGCTTCCGCTCGGCCTCGGCCTCGATTTTCCAGCCTAATGCCTGCAATCCGGCGGCGCTCATGCCGACGCGGTCGGAGATGCGCAGCAGCACGGTCAACGCCGTGGGTGCCGGCGCGATCTCGCATGCGGTGGAAAGCCGCGCGTACAACGCCAGTTCGTGAATCATCCACTTGAACTGGGGCAGATGCCAGGCGCGTGCCTGAGGCAGCTTCCACAGCCACTTCCACTTCTCCGCCTCAAGTTTGCGGACGCGCTCGTCATCGGCGGGCTCCAAGGGCCATTCCGGCGGCTTCATCCGGCACTCGGTGTTCGGCAGGCTCTGCAATGTGTATCCGAGTCTGCGGCTCTTCTCGCTGTTCGGGTCCTTGGCCGGCCCGGAGCGTACTCGTTTGCCTCCACTTGGCATGATGTTCACCTCTCGTCATGGCCTTGCGCCCTAGCGACAGATCGACGAGACCGCCCTCGCGGCGGCCCGCCAGCGATGTTTGAACCCTGCGCACCCGACAGACAGCTCACCGGCGGTTCAGGCAGGGGTGGTCGATACCCCACCCCCCTGGGTGTTGCCGGTCGTTTTTGCGGGGATGTGCGGCTGCTGATTGTTTTTTACTGTTTGGTATTGAAGCCTGCTGGTCTTGTTCTGCCGGTTTTCACGTCGTGGCATTGTTTGCACAATCCTCGTCCGAACTTCGGGTCGTTCGGATTGAGTCGCATGTCTATGAGTTCGATTCGCTCGTATGGATAATGATCCGCGATTGTGCTTGGTTTTCCGCAGAGCCCCTTGTGTTTGCCGCAGCCTCCGTGCTCGGGGTTGCCGGGGCATGTACAGTATGGGTCTCGTGCGAGCACCTGCCTGCGAAACGATTGATGTCCCTTGGTGTTGTATGGGTTGCGTCCACGGGTACGGGTGCGGTCCCGTTGGGCTCGGGTGCAGGCGTCGCATTTGCGTGCCGGTGTCTCGATGAGGTTCGGACATCCGGGTGTCGAGCAGACTCGCCAGCTCATGTGTGCCTCGCAGTCATTGTGTCCGTTGGCGTGTCTTGGTGTCCTCGGCTTGCATATCTATAGTTATTGTGTTACTATAGATATGTCGGCCAAGGAAAGGAGGTGAACATGGAACAGATCGCGGAGCTGCTCAAGGCCATCGGGGAGTTCCTCTCCGGATTGGGTGCGGCACTCGCACCCATCGCCGCCGTGGCCGTCGCATTGATTGCGAAGAGCAAGCCGCGAAAGCCGCTGAACAGACGGCGCAAGCGGTAACAAGAGCCGTGGATTCCGGATAATCGTACTATCCAGAGCCACGGCTCCACTCCCAACTATTCCATGGAACATCATGAACGGCAAGATAGGAATCATCGCACTCATGTTCGGAGTCGTCAGCCTCGCGCTGGCCATCGCATCCCAGAGCGTACCGGCAGGTGTGTTCGGAATGTGCTCGGGCGTGCTGGGTTATCTGGCAGGAGGGGCAAGCAATGGCGACTGAATATCTCGGCGTCAAGCAGGTCGCAGAACGCCTTGGCATCACCAGTGGCGGCTTGCTCAACCTCAAGCTCCCTGAGCCCGACGCCACGATAGGGCGCACGCGCGGCTGGTTGCCTGAGACCATCGATGAATGGAACGCTCAACGTCCGGGACGTGGTGTCGGAGGGGGGAGACCACGCAAAAACAAAGCATAGATACGCGAAAACCCAGCCACATGAGCTGGGTTTTTCGACACTAATCCACTGACATTATGCGGTCACAGTCAGCTCTTTGTCAAGTCCGCCACTGATGACGAGCCGGTAGACGCTGCTGTATGAAATGCCTTGGGGCGTGACATCAAGCTTGCCTCGGGATTTCCACACGGTGAGCGTATGCCTTTTGACGGTGATTCCCGCGTCCGTGAACACCTTGGCTATCTCAGCCGCAGACCCGCGCCTGGAATCATCCCAACACAACGTCTTGAGCCTACGCAGTTTAACCGTCTGCGCTCGCTGTTCCCTCCCGCAGACCGGGCATGTCACCCACTGGTCTGCTGCCCCAGCGGTGAGCATGGTCTCGCATAGTTCGCAGGTTCCTATCTCGCGGCGTTGCTCCGGCGGGTCCAGCGCAGCATCGACTTTGCGGGCGATGCCGTCAACGACGTGCATGTAGAAGCCCGCGTCCGCGAACGTGGCGAGCCTGGGGTGGCCTGCGCATGCGATGAGCGTGGCCTTCAGATCCTCGTTGCGTTTGTCTTTGCGCCAGTCCAAGGCGTCGATGCCGTCGAGGCAACGCCATAGTTCACGGGCCGTGGCGTCGAGCATGTCGATCAGGTCGAGCACGTCGAGCCTGATCGGAGTCGGGGGAGTGGCCGTCTGGATCCTGACGGGCGAATGCCCTCCCGGATGCAGGGTGGCGTCCAACGAGTCGTGCAACGGCGTGACGTCACGCGCGAGTCGCAGGAGCGTGCCGGCGAAACGCAGTTCGCATGACTCGCACAGTGAATATCCCTCTTCGGTTATCGTTTTGCAGTTCTGGCAGTTCACGAATCCCCTCCACGTCGGCTACACTGGTTGTTTGCAGACATGCCCTCCGCCGTTGGTGGAGGGTTTCGTTATTTCAGAACAGCGGCCTGTCCTCATAGCCGGTATCGGATGGAGCCGGCTTGGTTTCCCGTGGTTGGCTGCCGATGATGGCTATGACTTCGGGCAGAGGGATGTTGAGCTGGCCTGCTATTTCGAGCGTGGTGTAGCCGTTGCGATGCATGCGTTGGACTTGCTCCTGTCTTGTCCTGCTGGTCATGATTCCGCTGTCCTTCCTGTTTCCTTGACGATGGTTACCGGGGTGAGGGGCAGTACGAATTCGGGTACGCCGAGTTCGCCGTCGTTCATGGTCGTCCAGTCGGAGGTGATTGTCTCCTTGCGGATGGCCTTGGGATTGTTGACATAGGTGCCGTTCTTGGCTCGTATGATGCGCCATGTGTGGTTGTTTGCGTCGTGGGACCACAGGCGGTTTTCCGTGTCCCGGTAGAGTCCCTCGGCTTTCGGGAGGAGTTGTCTATGTCGTAGCGCATAGGCGAAGTCGGTGGAACCGATTACGTATTCCTCTCCTATCTCGCGGATGCGGATACGCAGCAGCGGGTCTCCCGTGGGGTCGGTCTGCGTGCCGATGACCGGGAATCGGTTGCCTTCGTCAGTGACCACGGTGTCGCCTTCGCGCACGTCTTCGATGCGTTCGATGCGTTGGCGGCTGTCCACGAGTTCGATGGATTTCACGATGAAGCGCGGGGAGCCCGTTCTTGTATCGGCCACCCACATGCCTTCGAAGTCTATGGGCCTCGGCAACGTCGCGGAGTGCAGCAACGGGTGGATGCTGTCGTTCAGTTTCTTGAGCGGACCCGTGTATGTGGCCCCGTTTCTGTAGACGACCCTGGCGGTGATGGTTCGAAGCTGTTCGGGGCTCATGGTCATCCAGAATGGTTCATCGATCATTGGTGCTCCTTCTTCCGGTGATGCGCAACTAATGCAGAATTTGTCGGGAATTAATGC
>ERZ1032290.176-NODE-176-length-17056-cov-10.735898_pt1 | contig 17056 bp, 19 predicted proteins | sample MGYA00518163_ERZ1032290 | MGnify/ENA primary metagenome ERZ1032290 (study PRJEB33719, sample SAMN04261355) | wastewater metagenome | biome: periurban shantytown; feature: human; material: feces | host: Homo sapiens | place: Peru: Lima | collected 2012-01-15 ... | reverse complement strand
ATTCATACGTCGGGATTGTTTGAACCGGGCGCTGATCATTCCGACCGCGTACTCGCGATGCTGCAATCCCGATGGTCGGGCGACCATAAATGCCCCATCTGCGGATGCGAGGACTGGCGAGTGCAGTCCGAATTCGAAATCGAGTCCGGGCGTGTTCGCGGGGGAAACGGCGATGAGACCTTCATATCGCTTCCTCTGGTTCCCGTCATGTGCGGGCACTGCGGATACACGTTTTTCATGAACTCGATGCGCATGACGGTCGCCAATCTCGTCACCGTCGAGGATTCCGATACGGATGGCGAGCATGGCCGCTGAAAAGAAACCCGTGATCCGCCGAGACGTCGAATCGGGTATCGCCCTGCATAAGACGTCACGAGACGAACGGACGGTGGAAATCATGTTCAAGGAGATCGATTCGATTGAACGGCGCGTCAGTGCACTGCATCTGATGCCGCCGTGGTGCGACACCGTATTGGGTGCTGCGTTGGGACTTGTAGTCTCCGCGGTTTTCGGATTGTTCGCGGTTAATGATGGAACGCCGGAATGGGTTCTCATCGGGACATGGGTGCTATTGTTCGTGGGAATCGTATCGGCGATACTGTGCCTGATTTTTAAGCGTAGTATGTCCGATGTCGAAAAATCCCAGAAGAGCCAAATCATCGAGGACATGGAACGATGGAAGGGCGATAAGGATGCCTCTGTGACGGGCAAGGAATTCGTTGATTCACTCATGAAGGAGTACGGCGACGCCAAGGTGTCCGATCTCCAGCGGATTCTGCGCCACTGAGCCTTAGCCAGCCGCTTGCCTCGGGGCGTTTTGCGAAGAGCCCATGCCCCTTCGGATTCAGTCGGGGGAGGTGCCTCATGTCTTCCACCCGCAGCGGCAACCCGCGCAGGGGCAAAGGCTATGCGTATCGGCGCGACCAGCTGTGCCGGCGCGTGTACGCCTATTACGACACCTGTTACATCTGCGGCCGGCCGGTGGACAAATCCCTGCCATGGCCCGACCCGTGGTGCAAGACCGTGGACGAGACCATACCGGTGGCGCGCGGCGGCAGCCCGCTGGACTGGGGCAACGTGGGCCTGGCGCACAACTGGTGCAACCGGGTCAAGGGCACGCGCACACTCGCATGGGCGCGCGCCGAAGTCGCGCGACTGCTCGACCCCAACCGCACGACGGCGACGGCATCGACGACAACGACAAGCGAAGAATCAGCATCGTCGAACCATCTTGCGGCCACGTCGATGCCGTTGACGACCAGCGGCGACTGGTAGACCCCACGGGAGGGGACCCGTCCCGGCCGTCAGACCCGACCCTCGGGGGCAGTCGGGATATCTCCCCGGTCGAAAGCATAAGGCTGAATCCGATAACGCTGAAACGGGGTGAGGCATGAAATGCGAGCAGTGCGGCGCGGAATTCCAGTCCTCAGGCCGCGGCAAGCGTCAGCGTTACTGTTCGAAAAAATGCCGAAACCGCGCCGACTACCTGCGACGCAAGAGCGGCATCCCGTCACCCGATCCGCACCCCATGGCGAAGACAACGCCGGTTATCGACAAAAACGAATTCGACCGCATGATGGATGGCAGCATGGCCGACATACTGCGCCACCAACGCGACGTGCTGCAGAAAGCCATGGACGATCCGGCCACGCGAACCTCCGACCTGCCCGCGCTCAGCCGCCAGATCATCGCCATATGCGAGAAACTGGACTCCTTGTCAGGCGGAGACCTGCTGTTCGACGAAATGGGTGACACCGAGGAGGTTGCCGATGATATCGGAACGTCGATTGTCTGAACTCGCCCGCGAGCTCAAACGGCCCTCCGGCATCACCGGAAGCGATTTCGCAAACATCCAGCGCATCGCCGTCAAAGCAGGCATCCACTACGACCTCTGGCAGCAGGGGCTGCTGTACCTCCTGTTCTCGAAAAGACAGGACGGAAGATATGCGTGCGGCGAAGGCGGCGGCGTAATCAGCATCTGCCGGCAGGTCGGCAAAACATTCACCATCGGCTCGGCCGTGTTCATCCTCTGCCTTATGCGCAGGAACCTCAAAGTCCTATGGACCGCACACCGCACCCGCACTCTGGACGAAACGTTCAACGACATGTGTGACAACCTGGCGAAAAACAGGCTGTTCACCCGCTACGTGGAACGCATCCGCAGGGCAAACGGCCAACAGGAAATCAGATTCACCAACGGCTCCCGCATCATGTTCGGAGCCCGCGAACAGGGATTCGGACGAGGCTTCGCCGGCGTCGGACTCGAAGTATTCGACGAGGCGCAGATCCTGACGGTCAAAGCCCTGGATGACATGATTCCCGCAACCAACGCCGCACACAACCCCCTGATCATCTTCATGGGCACACCCCCGAAACCCGGCGACCCATGCGAAGCGTTCGCCGAAAAACGCCAACAAGCGCTCGCCGGTACGGATGGCATGGTGTACGTGGAGCTATCCGCCGACCATGACGCCGACCCCAATGACCGCGAACAGTGGGCGAAGGCCAACCCGAGCTACCCAAAACGCACCAGCGAGGCCGCAATACTGCGCATGCGCAACCTACTAGGCGTCGACTCGTTCCGCCGTGAAGGCTTGGGCATCTGGGACGAAACCGCCTCACACCGTGCCATCGACCCCCAGCAATGGGCGAAAGCCACCACGGACTCGCCAAACCTCAACGGACTGATCGGCTACGCGCTCGACATGGCACCCGACCGTTCGAGCCTGGCCATCGGAGGAGCCATCAACCACAGGGACGGCACCGCACACATCGAACTCAGAGAATTCGAATCCACCCAATCCAAAGGCACCATGTGGGCCATCGACTACATCGCCGACCACTGGCCACGCACCGCAAGCGTGGTCATCGACGCCCAATCCCCGGCCAACGCGCTCATACAGGAACTCAAAGCCCGCCACATCAAGGTCATCACCACCGGACCACAAGACATGGGACGAGCCTGCGGACTGTTCCTCGACATGCTACGCGACGGCAAACTCACCCACATCCCAGACGACAAAGCCCCCGCGCTCGCCGTCGCCGTGGCCAACGCCGTCACCCGCAACATAGGCCAGTCCGGTGCCATCGGCTGGAACAAGATGGGCGCCGACATCGACATATCGCCATTGGTCGCGGTCACGCTGGCCCTCTATGGCACCACCATAACCAAGCGGGACCCGGACCGCAGACAGATCATAGGAGGCTGCTGATGAGCGCATCCATCATTCCCGCCGTCCGCGAAACGCCCGTCGAGGAACGCTGGCCCAGACAATCACATGGCGGCGCGAGCATGCTGCGCCTGAACACACCCGGTGCCATAGACGGTCTGACGGATTCCGAGAACGATCTGCTGGCCGAACTGTGCGACGTGTGGATGTCTCATTCGGAACGCAACGCCGAACTCACCTCCTACTACGAGGCGAAGGAGCCGTTGAAGGATTTCGGGCTGACGATGCCCAAGTCCATCACCGACCATTACACGCCGCTTGGCTGGGCGCGCAAGGCCGTGGACATGCTCACCGAACTATGCGTGTTCGAGGGGTTCGTCGCCCCCGGCATGGAGGATCCGTTCGAACTGCAGGACTTCATGGCGTCCATCGGCTTCACGAGCGTATTGCAGCAGGCCATCCAGACCGCGTTCATCCATGGGTGCAGCTTCCTGACCGTGGGCCGCGCCGGCGACGGCCAGCCCACGATACGCACGCACACCGCCGAGGCGTCGGCCGCGTTATGGGACTACCAGAACCGGCATATCAAGGCGTGCATGAGCATCTGCGACCAGGATAGGAACGGCAACGCCACCGGGCTGATGCTCTACATGCCCGAACGCAACATACTCATCGAAAAACACGACGGCCGATGGTCGATGCCACCGGACGCCATGCCGGAAGAGAGCGTGGACGGCCGGTGCATGGCGTTCAGGCTCGCCTACAAGCCCACGCAGGTCAAACCGTTCGGCCGATCACGCATCAGCCGCGACGCGATGCGCATCATCGACGGCGCGAACCGCACCATCTGCCGCGCCGAAGGCAACGCGGAGTTCTACTCGTTCCCCAAGATCCTCCTGCTCGGCACCAGCGCCGACATCGCCAACATGAGCGCCGACCAGGCATTGAGCCTGTACATGGGCCGATGGAACGCCATCAGCAAGGACATCGACGGCGACAAGCCATCGGTCGTGCAATTGTCCGCATCGACCATGGACCCGCATCTGACGATGCTGAAATCATGGGCGTCGATGTTCGCCGCCGCGACCAACATACCCGCCTCCAGCCTCGGCGTGGTCGCCGACTCGAACCCCACCAGCGCTGAAGCCACCGAAGCCCAACGCGAGGACCTGATCATCGAAGCCAGGCACGCCGACCGCGACTTCGGCGAAAGCATCCTGGAAACGATCAGAATGGCCGTCCGCATGAAAGACCCGTCCGTCTCGGAATCCGACCTGATGAAACTGCAGGTCGACTGGATGAACCCCAGCATGCCGGCCACGAGCATGAGCGCCGACGCATACAGCAAGCTCGCCGGCTCCATCACCGGCTTCGGCGACAGCGAGGTCGGCCTGGCCCGCGCCGGCCTGAGCCGCAGCGAGATCATCAGACTGAAGGCCGACCAGCGCAAGGCCAACGCCTCGCGGATCCTCAGCCAGCTGAGAAACGAGAAGACGAACGGAGGCGCGAATGTACTTCGACAGCCTCAACCTGCCACCGGAACGGCGCAGGCAGTTGGAACTGGACCTCAATGACCTGTACGAGGACTACGTCGACACGCTCTCCAGTCTGGAGAAGCAGGCCGGCAACCTCGTATCCGGCATGGTCTGGGACGATGAATCCCCGGAGGCCATCAGACAGATGATGAAAGCGTATTCCGACGCCGCCAACGAACTGGCGTCGGAATACTACCAGAACGTGCGCGACACATGGTCAAAATACATGGACGTGGACTTCCCCCAGTTCACCCCCGCCGCGATAGAGGCAGACCGCACGGTATGGCAGATCGAGGGCGGCTTCCACGACACCGACTACAACGGCCTGACCTACACGCAGGTCAAAAACGGGCAATCCCGCGCTGGCAAGACCATAGACGACCTGTGGCCGTCGTTCACACCGGGCGACTACATGGCCGCCTACAAATACGCCTCCGAGATCGTGCGCGTCACCGCACGTCTCACCACGGAACGCAGCGCGGCCGTCGACCCCACCGAACCGAGATACGCGAGAGTGCCCACCGGCTCGTACACATGCGCGTTCTGCGTGATGTGCGCCTCCCGCGGATTCGACTACAACAGCGAGGAGACCGCGGGCAAATTCAAGCCGTTCCACAATGGCGACGACTGCCGTATCATCCCCAGCTGGGGCGTCTACAAGTTCAACGCCTACAACCCCGAATACTACATGTCCATGTACGAGGCCGCGAAAGCCAAGGCCCCGGACACCTCCAGCGGGGCGATATGCGCCGAAATGCGCAGAATCTACCCGAACCTGCTCACCGACGGCGTGTTCAGAGACGACGACAGGTTCACCAAGGACAACAGCCTCAGATACGGCCTGTGGCGGGCGCAACGACGCCAGGCCATGCGGGACCACGACTTCACGCATTCGCCCCTCGACCTGCTGCCGCCAGCGGAACCGGCGGAGGCGCCGGAATGGCCGTCTGGCCTTCCCGCAGTCATGCGGGCCAAAGAATGGAACCACATCCTCTACGGGTACAAAGGTGGCGCGCACCTGCACGGCTACGGCTGGCAATACCCCGACAAGACGGTGGAGTTCCCCGAAACCTGGGCCGCCGACGACATACGCGACGCCGGAATCGCATTATTGCGCATCCCCGAAAACCGCAAGCATATCGAGGATATCCTAGCCGACGGCGGCGCGAAAGGCTCCATCACGGGTACAATCGACGGTATCAAGATCAGGTTGGCGTTCTCCAAGGCGGGCAATGGCCCGGTACGCGTCACCAGCATTCACCCGACCAGAAAGGAGCAGTCATGGGAATGACCCAGGTTCGTATTGCGCAGCAGCATTACGACCAGCTTGCGATTGACATGATCTCATTTCTGAGGGAACACGGGTACAAGGACGACGCCGATTACGCCCAGATGCTGTTCGACGAGGATGGCGATTGGATCCCGGTCCAGACCGGCATCGAGGTCATCATGGAAAACCATCTCGACCCGACTCCGTTCATGCCGCTGGCCGCCGCGTTGAACGAAGAGGACGAGGTGTTCCGCGAGGAACACCAGGAGTTCAGCGAATACATCCGCCGCTGGCAGTCGGAACACGCCGAACACTAGCCAATAGCCTATGAAGCCACTCATTCGAGTGGCTTTTCTCATATTCACAGGATTTCACGCCCGCGTACCGCGCGGGTGGGCGCAGCCATGCGCATCGCAACAAGAATGGCCGTCCACGCGCGGCGTCAGCGCGGCACCAACAACCAAGACAGGAGCCAGCATCATGGCCGACGAACAACCCACCGCAACCCCGGAAACACAGCAGGCCGCCGCGCAGCAGCCGGAACAGGCCAAGCCCCAGGAAACGGCCCGCTCGTATTCCGAGGAGGACGTGAACCGCATCGTCAAGGAACGTCTGGCACGCGAACGCGCCAAACACTCCGACTACGACGACATGAAACGCAAGGCCGGGGAAGCCGACACCCTCCAGTCCGAACTGGAGAAGTCCAAGGCCGAGACCGAAGACCTGCGCGCCAAGGTCGCACAGGCCGAACATGAGAGGCAGCTGGCGGGCATACGCTCCACCATCGCCTCGAAATACGGCATCAACGACCCGACCGTTCTCGCGGTGGGCGACGACGAGGAGCAGATCGACGCCTACGCGCAGAAGCTTATGAAAACGTTCCGCCCCTATGACCGTCTCGACCAGGCGCGCAGCAAGGAAGCATCCGGCAAGGCTCCGGTGAATCCCGCCAAGGACTTCAAGCGCGCCATGAACGAGGCCGGCTACTGACCTTGACATCATCCGAAACATTCCATAACAGCTCGAAAGGAGCAACATCATGGCCGATCCAACCATGAATCGCAAGTCCGCGGGTCTCGACCTGACCCCGGAAACACAAGCGGAAATCTGGCAGAAAGCCGTCTATCAGAGCGCGTTCATGCAGCTCGTCCCGCAGATCAACCTGCCGGGCAAGGGCGCGCGCGTGCCCATCATCACCGGCGACCCCGAGGCCGACTGGGTGCAGGAGGGCGCGGTCAAGCCCAAGAGCGGCGTCGGTTTCGGCAAGAAGGACATGGTGCCGTACACCATCGCCGTGATCCTGCCGTTCTCCAACCAGTTCCGCCGCGACTACGAGTCCCTGTACACGCAGGTCGTGGCCAAGGGCCCCGGTGCCATCGCCCGAAAGTTCGACCAGACCGTCATGGGCATCGGCGACGTGCCGGGCGCGGATTTCGACAGCCTGAAGGCCGCGCCGAAGATCGCCCTCGGCAAGACCGTATGGAAGAGCCTGAACGACGCGGACGATTCCGTCACCGCAGCCGACGGCACCGTCGACGGCTGGGCCCTCTCCCCGCAGGGACGTTCGATCCTGCGCCAGGCCACCGACAACAACGGCCGTCCCCTGTTCCTCGCCAGCATGGCCGAATCCGACGTGAACACCGTGCTCGGCAATCGCACCTACATCAGCAAGGGCGTGCACGTGCCCGCCACCACCGGCGACGCCGCGACCCCCGAGATCGTGGGCGTGGTCGGCGAGTTCGCATCCGCCGCATGGGGCACCCCGGAAGGCCTGCAGACCAGCATCAGCGACCAGGCCACCGTCACCATCGACGGCAAGGCCGTCAACCTATGGGAGCAGAACATGTTCGCCGTACGAATCGAAATGGAAATCGGCTTCCGCGTGCGCGACATCAACCGCTTCGCCCTGCTCACCAAGTGAGGAGACGACCCATGGCATACAAAATCCATGTGATTCCCGCCAAGGGCGCCAACGTCATCGGATAAGGAGACCGCCATGGCCGATGAACCCGAGCCGTTCGCCACGCACGAGGATCTGGAGAAACGCTGGCATACGCTCACGCCCGACGAACAGGCGCAGGCGGACGAGCTGCTCGCCGACGCGAGCGAGATCATCCGCAACCGGCTGGCCGACTACGCGGAGACCCATGACCCCGCGTGGTGGCAGGCGCACGGGCGCATGCTGACGGCGGTGTGCTGCCAGATGGCGCGCACCGCCATGGAACAGCAGGTCGCCGGCATACCCTATGGCGCCACCCAAGCGACAGAGACCACTGGCCCGTTCACCACGAGCTACGCATGGGCCTCGCCCGACGGCTACCTGCGGTTCGGCGACGACATGCTGCGCCAGCTCGGGCTCGGCGGCCAACGCGCCTACAGCATCGACATGAGCACCGGAAAGGTGAACGGCTGATGGAACGCATCGACGTGTGGCGCGGCGAAGCCGAGACGGACGCCGACGGCAACACCGTGCAGGGCCCGTTGACGCTCATCACGAGCTTCGACGGGCTCGTCGCCCCGGCGAGCACGCCGGAAACCGTCTCGGAGGAGTCGTCGGGCGTGACCTTCGACCACGCCATCTACATCCGCTCCTCGGAGCCCACCGGAATCCTGGACACCGACCTGATCGGCGTCAGGGGGCGCAGGGTGCCGGTCGACGGCGTGGTATGCGAATGGCGCAAACACGACGGCACGCATGTGGGCGACGTCGTCAACGTGAAACTCAAGGAGGGGTGACATCATGGCAGGGAAAGTCAAGGTCGTGCTCAACCGCAAGGAGTTCGACCGTCAGATCCTGCACGAACTGCCCGCACCCGTATTGGACGACGTGCAGCAGCAGATGGAGGGCATGGCCCGGATTGACCCCGCGGTCACCGTGTACCGCAACGACGACAGGGAACGAGGCAACGTGGTCGCCACCGCCCCCGCCGCGTTCGAGCAGGCGCACGGCGTATTGAGCCAGATGCTGGGCAAGGTGGTCGTATGAGTGCCATGCCGTCCACCCGTCCGAGACGGGTGGAGCCCGTGCTCCTGCCCCTGCTGCGCGAACGGTTCCCCGACATCGGGTTCTCCAGCATCCAGTCGCGTGATAATCCGCCGAGAGAATGCGTTCTCATAGGCGAACCCGGCCAAACGGCCACTCCGGTCAGCCAGTACGTGCGCCTGCGCGTGAGCGTGTGGGCGCGCCGCGACGACGGCACCGGCGACATCGACGCCGCGCAGCACCTCGCGGCGGACATCGAATCCTATCTGACCGGCCTGCACCCGCCACGGCCGGTCGTCACCATCGGCCACGAATCCGGGCCGATGCGCATGAGCGACGAGAACGGGTGCCTCATGGCATACCTCGTGCTCCTGCTCACCGTCGAAACCAACTAACCGTCTCCGGGCACGCCGCCACATGCCCCGGCACAACTCATTGAAAGGCATATGGCAATGGCAACGGACACTGCATACATCACCAGCGGCAACAACGCGCAGCTGGTCAAACTCATCAAGGACTACGCGCTGTTCCTCTGGAAGCTCAAGGACCCGGACCTGCCGGGCATGCCGGAATCCGAGAACTGGACGCCGCCTGCCAGCAAGCTGCCGGTCGGCTACAACAGCGAGGACGGCGCCGTGCTCCACCCCGAGCCCGGCGACGACACCGAGATCAAGGCCCACAACGGCGACATCGTGGTCTCCGAACAGGAACCCGGCTACTGGACGCTGCAGATCCCCGGCATCGAATGCAAGAAGGACATCGCCGAAGCGTACTTCGGCGTCGAGGCCGACGACAAGGGCGCGTTCCACGTCAAGGACGCGGCCACGAACATCGAATACATGGCCGTGCTCGCATGCCTCGACCAGTACGGCAACCCCATCGTCCTGCCCATCGGCCGCTGCAAGGTAAGCGACCGAGACGACATGACCCTCGTGAGCACGGAGGTCGTGACCTTCAACGTCACGTTCAAGATGTTCAAGGCCGCCGACGGCTACATGTTCCACGTATACGGTCTGCTCGCCGCAGAAAGGGCCGGGCTCGCCGCAAGCATCGAATCCGTGGCGGCCAACCCGGCCGCCCTGAGCGTCGCCGCGGGCAAGACCGCCACGTTCGCAGTCACGGTCAAACCCGACAACGCCGCCGGCTGGAAGCTCGCCGCCGCAAGCGGCGACACGTCTAAGGCCACCGCCACGGCATCCGGCGCCACGGTCACCGTCACCGGGGTCGCGGCCACCGAAACCGGCAAACCCGTCACCGTGACCGCCACGGCCGGCGGCAAAAGCGTCAGCGTGCCGGTCACCGTCACCGCCTGACCTTTCCCGGGCCCCATAAGGAGCCCCCTGATTCTTCCCGCGTCGCAGGATGGCGGTCTTGGCGGCGCGGGAACCCCACACATCCAAGACCGCCGAAACCCCATAGAACAAAGGAGACAGCCATGACAGACTACGCGAAGGTCGAAGCCCCCGTCAACGACGACGAACCATTGGAGGACGTGCACCTCGACGTGCTCGGCGTCAAACTCGACCTGCCCAACCTCAACTCCGCCGACCTGCCCATCGACCTGGTCAACGTGATCCTCCTGATCAAAAGCCACACCACGCTCAGCGAGGAACAATCCAGCTACGCGATGAGCGCGTTCCTCGCCTACTTCCAGCAACTGCGCCCCGACTACTGGAACGCGCTGCGCAAGACAGGCAACGGGATCGCATGGCTGACCGCGACCGTACGCACCTGGGCCGAACAATCGGGACTGGACCCAAAAGCGCTTGCCTTATCATCCTCTGGCAAAACCACCGCGAAGCATTAGAGGCCGACTGGCTGCACCGCTACCACACCACATGGCAGCCCATCCGCCTCGACACATGGCTCAACGCGCCCAAAGGCCACAAGCCCAAAGCCAGCCTGAGCCTGGACAAGGCATGGAAACTCACCCGCCAGATCCTACGAGACCACACCAGCAACTCGTACGCCGCCCTGGCCGGATGGTCATACACGCCAACCGGCGAGGAAATAGCCATGTGGGACCGGCTCGAACTCGAAGGCCGGCTCAAACGCCGCGGCTGGCGGCCATGGACAGACAAACGAGCCGACCAATTCGGCGCAACCCGCCAACAAACCCCGGCAGAACGCGCGCAACGCATGCGCCGCCGCCACCAACTCAACCAACGATTCCACATCACCGAATAATCCCGACCGTCATCGGGATCAACCCAACCACACAGGGGAGCAGTCTCGATGGCCAAGGAAAACACTATCGGCACCGTATACGTCCAGGTCTCGCCATCCGGCAAGGACTTCGGCAAAAAACTCGAAGGAGACCTCAACACCGCCGTCGAAAACGCCGGCAAAAAAGGCAGCAACAGCATCCTGACCAAACTCGGCGGCGCATTCGGCAAAATAGGCAAACTCGGCCTCGGCGCCATAGGCACCATCGCCGGAGGCGTCACCGCACTCGCCGCCAAAGGCGGATTCGAACGCGCCCTCAACATCGAGAACGCGCAGGCCAAACTCAAAGGCCTCGGCCACGACAGCGCCAGCATCACCGAAATCATGAACAACGCGCTCGCCTCGGTCAAGGGCACCGCGTTCGGCCTGGGCGACGCCGCCACCGTGGCCGCGAGCCTGTCCGCCGCCGGCATCGCCGGCGGCCAGCAGATGACCAACGTGCTCAAGACCGTGGCCGACACCGCGCAGATCAGCGGACGCTCGCTGACCGACATCGGCACCATCTTCGGCTCCGTGGCCGCACGAGGCAAGCTGCAGGGCGACGACATGCTCCAACTCATGAGCTCGGGCGTGCCCGTGCTCCAACTGCTCGCCAAACACCTGAACACCACCTCCGAGGAAGTCTCCGACATGGTGTCCAAGGGCAAGATCGACTTCAACACGTTCGCCACGGCCATGCAGGAAGGACTCGGAGGAGCCGCCCTCGCCGCCGGCGACACGTTCCAAGGCGCATTGGCCAACGTCAAGGCCGCGCTCGGCCGACTGGGCGAAGGCCCCGGCAAGATCGCGCTCGAATCACTGCGCAAACTGTTCAACGCAGCCATCCCCGCCGTCGACGCCCTGAGCACACAACTCACCCCGCTCGTCGACAAGCTCAACGACCAACTCAGCCCCTACACCGACAAAGCCGTGAAACTCATCGAACGATTCTCCACGGGCCTCGCCGACGGCAGCATCACCATCCAGGACATCGCCAGCCAGATCGGCCAACTCGCCGGCGCGTTCACCCTGTTCACAGGCATCGGCGGCAACATCGACAAGATCACCGGCGTTTTTGACCTGCTCGGCAAAAGCGGCGACAAAGGAATCAAAACCCTCACCGGCAAGATGACGGCACTGCCCGGCCAGCTCAAAAAAGGATTCACGGCCTTCACGATGGACGCGAAGACCATCGCCGAAGACATCGCCTTCCCGTTCCAGCTCGCCGGCGAGAAAATCGCCAACAGCGGACTCGGAGAAAAAGTCTCGGCACTCGGCACCCAACTGTCATCCAAAATCGGAGCCATCACCGCGCCGGTCAAGACCAAACTCACCTCCGCGTTCTCCGGCATCGCGTCCGGCTTCGAGAACAACCCAATCGTCACATCGCTCCAATCATTCGGCGACGGACTCGGCAAGCTCGCCTCCAACGTGGCCGGCAAGGCCAAGGCCGCACTGGGACCCATCGGCGACGCGTTCTCCGGCATCGCGTCCGTGGTCGGCCCCAGACTCCAATCAGGGCTCGGTGCCATCGGCTCGATATTCGGCAGATTCTTCAGTCCGGGCAACTTCATCAAATACATGGGCATCGCCGGCATCATCGCCGCACTGATAGCGGGACTCGGTTTGCTGGATCAGAGCATGCAGGGGCAGCTGTTCGCGATGATCGGCCAGCTGTCCGCGAAACTGCCGGGCATGCTGCAGCAGCTGAACATGCAGATCACCGCCAACCTGCCGGCCATGATCGCGCAGGGAGCCGCGATCCTCGCCGCGCTGATGAACACCATCGCCACGAACGCGCCACAACTGATCGGCACGGCCGTGCTCATCGTCACCACGCTGGTCAACGGGCTCGCCGCCCAACTGCCCACGCTCATCCCCGCCGCCATCGGCATGATCACGGCTCTCGTGTCCGGTCTGGCATCCAACGTCGGCCAGCTGCTCAACAGCGGCATGAACCTGCTGCTCGGCCTCGTGCAGGGCATCGTGAACGCATTGCCGCAGCTGATCGCGCAGGCCCCGACCATCATCGGCAACCTCGCAAGCTCGATAGCCGCGAACCTGCCGCAGATACTCGCCGCCGGCGTGCAGATCCTCGTCACCCTCGCCAACGGGCTCGCCAGCGCGATACCCCAGCTCATCGGCCAGATACCCGCCATCGTGTCCAGCCTGTGGAAAGCGTTCACTTCCGTGGACTGGGGCGAGGTCGGCCTGAACATCATCACCGGCATCGCGGGCGGCATCGCCTCCGCCGCCGGCCGGCTGTTCGACGCCGCCAAGAACGCCGTGTCCGGGGCGTTGGAAAGCGTCAAAAGCTTCCTCGGCATCCACTCGCCAAGCCGCGTGTTCAGGGATCAGGTCGGCATCATGATGGGCCGGGGCATCGCCGAAGGCATCGATGACAGCCAGGCCTACGTCGACCGCGCGTTTGACGACATCGTGGCCGGACTGAAACTCGACGGATTCACGCTCACACCACCCACGGTGGCTGACTACGCGCCCAAGGGCGTACTCCAGCCGACTGCAAACACCGACCGGTCAAGGAACACCAACGTTCAGGTCGATATCGACGCACGCGGATCCGATCCCGAAGTCCTGTTCGCCATGGCTGGCGCCCGGTTGGAAGCGGCATCAAGCCAATGGGGGTAAACGCAAGGAGTAATCATGCGCATACAACTCATATCCGAGAATGACGCGATCGTTCTCACGGATAACAGGCTCGACAACCGGGCGAATGCATGGATCACCCTCAATGGCATCGACGGACTGTTTGGCACGCCCAAACCACGGGAAACCGGCATCCCGATACCTCAACAGGACGGATCATATTGGCCCAGCCGTCTCACCGGCGAATCTCGAACCGTCACCATCAAATGCGCGATGGCCCGCTTCTCGACCGTGGCCGCGGCGCAGTTCCGCGACAGGATATGCGCGTTCGCCTATCAGCCGGTCACCCTGCTTGTGGAGGATACGCTCGGAGCGCGTACCCTGACCGGCTGGCTTGCCGATGATCCCGCACCAAGCATGCTGCTCAGTCTCCGCGCGTTCACTTTCACGCTCATCATCTACTGTCCAGACCCGTTGAAATACGGGCAGCCGGTCACCTACACGGCATCCGGCGGCGTGATCCGCTGCCAGAACCCCGGCACGGCGGCCACATGGCCAAACGTGAGGATATCGGGGCATGCGACCTCGCTGACGTTGTCGTATGCCGGGCATCGCGTGCAATGGCAGGGCGATGCGCAGAATCTGGCATTGGATTTCCGGGACATGATACCCAGCGCGGGCATTGTCACCTATGACGACGCATTCCAGATCCCGTCGGGCGGCGCCGTCGTATCGGCCGTCGTCGTCGGCGGGGGAGCGGTGTTGATGATCGTTCGACCGGCATGGAGGTGACCTCATGGCATCACAGTTTGCCCCGTTGACGGTGCATGTGTACGAGCCGGTCACCGGCCGGCATCTCTACCGGCTGCCCTACACGGCGGCCGACTGGACGGAATCATTGAACCAGCCGGGATCCATGAACGTGACCGTCAACTACACGCGGACCGCCGCCAGACTCGGACTGTTCGAATCCCTGCGCTGCTGGAAGGCGCTGATCGCGTTGCAACGCGCCACCAATGGCGGTTTCGAAGTGGTGCATGCGGGCCCGTTGACGGACTGGGAGTGGGATGCCGAGAACCGGAGCCTGAAGCTCACTGTGGGCGGCGGCCTGACCCTGCTGACCAAACGACTCGTCATCAACCATGCGCTCAAGGACTCGTGGCGCGACGGGAGCATGCTCCTCGACGAGAAACACCCCGCCGGAGACATGGACCTCACCCTGAAAGGCAGCTACGCGGACATCGCACGCGGATTGACCGCCGAGGCCATGCAATGGGGCAGCCTGCCCATCGGCTTGCCCGCGACGACCGGTGGCGACAGGACCCGCACCTACTACGCGTGGGATCTGGCCGCCTGCGCCGACCGGATCCTCGACCTGACCAACCTCGAACACGGCATCGAGATACGTTTCGACCCGCGTGTCAAACCCGACGGGAGTCTCATATTCGACCTGCATGCCGGAAACGAGCTCATTGATTCAACGCACCAGTGGAACGCGGTGATACCCGGCCAGCGCGTCATCCTCTCCTCGGTGGCTGGGGCCGGCGGGTCGATGACCTCGCAGGCGTGGCTCACCGGCGGCAAGGACGGCGACAAGACCCTCATGTGCCGGCGCACCACCGCCCGGCTCACCGACCAGGGTTACCTGTTCTGCCAGTCCGCGGATACCACGCACACCACGGTCAGCGATTTGAAGACGCTGCAGGCCCACGCATTGGGAGACCTCGCCCAGGGCGCGTTCCCCGCGGAAACCTACAAGGTCAAGGTCGGTGAGGAACACCATGTGAAAGTCGGCGACCATGCCGACCTGCGCGTCGAGGACGACCACCTCGGCTCCCGGTTGCTCAGACTGAAGATCACCGACCTGAGCGGCTCGGCAGACAGCGACTGGCTCACCCTGCAGGCCCAGGAAAGGAACGAGACGTGAGCGGAATCAACCAGACCCGCGCCATACCGGCGGGAACGCACGCCGTATGGTGCGGCGACAGCGTCACCCAGGGCACTGGTGCCAGTGCGACGGCGAAACGGTACAGCACGCTGGCCAGCGGCGAACTGAACCTGACCGAACACAACTACGCGAAAACCAACGCCGGATACCTGATCGACGGCAACACCATCAGTATGCAGCTCGACGCGGCCAACGCGGATGCCGGCTATCCACATGATCAGGTCGGCTACGTGTTCCTGATGGCCGGATTGACCGACTCCTACGAGTCATTGGCCAACATGCAGCAGACGGTCGCGGACACGATCGCCAAAGCCAAGAGGCTGTTTCCCGTGGCGCGCATCGTCGTGGGCGTAGGTCCCGGCTGCATCCCCGATGCCACCGATGCCGAGGCGATCGCGCGACAGGGGCATGTGCTCACCGCGATCACCCTCGCGGGCACCTCGGCCGACGCGCTCGTCATCCACAACATGCGCGCCATCTGTGGCTCCGACCACGACATGCACGCCACCGGCATCAACCCAAACGACGAAGGTATGAGGCTCCTCGCACAAGCCGTCGTCACGAGCGTCGACGCCGACAAGGGCGAACCCTTGGATACGCCGGTCACCGATCTGACCCGCGTGTACTTGTCGCCGGGCGCCGACTGGGCCTCCCGTCAGGTCAACGCGCAACGCAAACGCGAGGCATCGAAGAAAGAGGCGAACCGGCCCACCGGCACCGAACTGACCCAACTGACCTCGAAACTCGACGAACTCACCCAGGCACAGGGCCTGCAGCAGGTCATACTGCAGCAGCAACAGGAACAGTTGGCCGAGCAGCAGCGGATGCTGAAGGAGCAGCAGGATCAGTTCGCGGCGCAGCAGAAGCAGTTGAAGTCGGTGCAGGACCAGCAGGCGAGCATGCTCAGCACATTGCAGTCGCAACAGACCCAGCTGGGCCAGATGCAAAGCAATCTTGAGAACAGCATTCGCTCGTATATCAACACGAACCTGGTCCCGACCCTGAACGCGAACTTCGCGAAGGTGGACGACAGGTTCGACAAGCTCGAGGCGAGGGTCGGCAAGCTCGAACAGGGCACGCCGGCGTGACCTGTGGATTGATCGGAGGCATCTGATGGCAGTTTTCGGCAGGAAGGTGGGTCGCGCGGACCTGCGTTTGGTGCGCGGCGACAGCGAGCGGGTGTCCGTCTGGTGGCGGCAACGGAACGTGCTGACGGGCGTGGTGACGCCGGTGGACATGTCGTGGTGGAGCGGCCGACTGGAATTGCGCAGCCCGGACGGTTCCGAGCTGTGGTATTCGCAGGCGTGCGGCTCGATGACGTCGGACGGGTATGCGATC
>ERZ1032290.173-NODE-173-length-17248-cov-22.830978_pt1 | contig 17248 bp, 14 predicted proteins | sample MGYA00518163_ERZ1032290 | MGnify/ENA primary metagenome ERZ1032290 (study PRJEB33719, sample SAMN04261355) | wastewater metagenome | biome: periurban shantytown; feature: human; material: feces | host: Homo sapiens | place: Peru: Lima | collected 2012-01-15 ... | reverse complement strand
GCACCCGCCGCCCCTGCACCGCAGCCGCCCGCCGCGCCGCAGCCGGTCTACGACCTGTCCACCGGCAGCGTGGACACGGCGCTGTTCCCGGCGCGCAGCTGGGGACGCATCCAGAAGGAGCTGCTCTACCAGCGGCCCGAGCTTTTACAGCGCGGCGAAATGCAGGGCGACGCCCCGCTGCGCACGCAGATCGCGGAATATTTGTCGGTGTACCGCGGTGTGGAATGCACGCCGGAGCAGATCGTCGTCGGCGCGGGCATTGAGTATCTGCTCGGGTGCCTGGCGCACCTGTTCAGCGACGGCATGGCGGCCATCGAGAACCCCGGCTACTTCCGCACGCGGACGGTCCTGCAGAACAGCGGCATTCCCTGCACGCTGGTGGACATTGACCGCGAGGGCCTGCCCGCCGACGCGCTGGAAAAAAGCGGCGCAAACCTCTGCTATCTGACGCCCAGTCATCATTTTCCGACGGGTGTTACGATGCCCGCGACCCGCCGTGCCCAGCTGCTGGCCTGGGCAGCGGCCCGGCCAGGGCGATACATTTTGGAGGACGACTACGACTCGGAGTTCCGCTTTGATACGCGCCCTCTGCCCAGTTTGCAGGGCATGGCGGGCCCGGACGGCCCGGTGGTCTACCTGACGACGTTTTCAAAAAGTCTGGCCCCGGGCATCCGCATTGCCTGCATGGTGCTGCCGCAAAGCCTGCTGGCGCGCTATCGCCGGGATTTTGCAACCTACGCCAACACAGTCAGCCGCTTTGAGCAGCAGACGCTTTGCGAGTTCATGGCGGGCGGGTATTTCACGCGGCATCTTGCCCGGATGCGCCTTGCCTACAAGCGCCGGATGGAGGCGTTTGCGGCAGCGCTGCGCGCTGCGCTGCCGGGCGTGGAGCTGGACGGCGTACACAGCGGGCTGCATTTTCTGCTGACGCTGCCGGAAGCCGGCGGCGAGCGTGCCATGGTCGCCGCCGCGGCGCAGCAGGGCGTGCGGCTGCGCGGCCTGAGTGAGTATTATCTCGCCCGGCCCGAACTCTGCCAGGCGGATACCGTGGTAGCGGGGTACTCGGCCCTGAAGGAGGACGATGTGGAGAAGGTGGCGCAGGCGCTGGCGAGGGCGTGGCTACCGTGAATGCCCTGTAGGGGCCGGGCATGCCCGGCCCGCAGCCTTGCCGTTGCCGCCCGTTTATCTTTCGCATCGTAGGGAGCGGTCTTGACCGCTCCGCGGGGCGTCGGGGACGCCGCCCCCTACAGCGGCGATCCGTAAACCTTCCGCCGCCGTACACGCCTGCGGGCGGATATGGAATCCGCCCCTACGCACAAACAAAGCCACCCTGTAGGGGCCGGGCAGGCCCGGCCCGCAGCCCTGCCATTGCCGCCCGTTTATCTTTTGCATCGTAGGGAGCGGTCTTGACCGCTCCGCGGGCGGATAGGAAATCCGCCCTTGCGCACAAACAAAAACCGCTGCCCATGTGTAACCACAGGCAGCGGCTTTTTATTTTCCAATCAAGGCTTATTCATACAGCGGGAACTTCTTCGTCAGCTCCTCGACCTTCCTGGCGACCTCGTCCTTCTTGTTCGCAAAGTCAAACACGCAGTCTGCAATGCAGTCGGCGATCACCTTCATCTCGTCGGGACCCATGCCGCGGGTCGTGACGGCGGGGGTGCCGATGCGCACGCCGCTCGTCACAAACGGGCTGCGCTTCTCGCCGGGGACGGTGTTCTTGTTCGCGGTGATGTGCACCTCGTCCAGATTGTGCTCCAGCTCCTTGCCGGTGCAGTCCTCGTCGGTCAGGTCGATCAGCAGCAGGTGGTTGTCCGTGCCGCCGGAGACCAGCTTCACGCCGCGGGCGGTCAGCTCGGCTTCAAGCGCCTTCGCGTTCTCAACAATTTTGCGGGCATACTCCTTGAACTCCGGCTTCAGCGCCTCGCCAAAGCAGACGGCCTTCGCGGCGATGACGTGCTCCAGCGGGCCGCCCTGCGTGCCGGGGAAGATGGCGGAGTTGATGCGCTTGATGATATACTCGTTGTTCGTCAAAATCAGGCCGCCGCGGGGGCCGCGCAGCGTCTTGTGGGTTGTGGTGGTGACCACGTCGGCGTAGGGTACGGGGCTCTGGTGCTGGCCGCCTGCGACAAGACCCGCAATGTGCGCCATATCGACCATCAGCATCGCGCCGTAGCCGTGGGCGATCTCGGCCAGCTTCTCAAAGTCGATGGCGCGGGGATAGGCCGATGCACCGGCGACCAGCAGCTTGGGGCGGACCTTCGCGACCTGCTTGGCCAGTGCGGCGTAGTCGATGCGGCCATCCTCGGCAGAGACGCCGTAGGAGACAAAGTTGTAGTTCTTGCCGCTCATGTTCACGGGGGAGCCGTGGGTCAGGTGGCCGCCCTGGGACAGGTCCATGCCCATGACGGTGTCGCCGACGTTCAGCAGCGCAAAGTAGACGGCCAGGTTGGCCTGTGCGCCGGAGTGCGGCTGGACGTTGGCATACTTCGCACCGAACAGCTTGCAGGCGCGGTCAATGGCGATCTGCTCGACCTGATCGACGTACTGGCAGCCGCCGTAATAACGGTGGCCGGGGTACCCTTCCGCGTACTTGTTCGTCAGCACGCTGCCCATGGCCGCCATGACGGCGGGGGAAACAATGTTCTCGCTGGCGATCAGCTCAATGTTCTGCCGCTGGCGGCCCAGCTCACGCTGCATAGCCGCGCCCAGCTCGGGGTCGTAGCTCTCCACAAAGCCGATGGTGTCGATGATGTCCTTGTACATACTGCTTTCCCTCCTAATGTATATGCTGTCCACGGCGGGAAGCGGCCGCGGGCGGATACTATAGGCGCCCGTCGTTCCCGCCGCCGAGCATCTCCCTTACAGCGTCCCCTTGGTGGACAAAACGCCGTCGATCCGCGCATCTCTGCGCGTCGCGGCATCCAGCGCCTTGGCAAACGCCTTGAACATGGCCTCCAGCTTATGGTGGTCATTCTCCCCGTAGAGCACCTTCAGATGCAGATTCATCATGGCGCTGTACGATACAGCGTAGAAAAACTCCCGCGCCATCTGGGTGTCCATGCCGCCGCAGCTCTGGCCTGCAAAGCTGGCGTCGTACACAAAGTAGGGCCGCCCGCCCAGATCGACGGCGCAGAGTGCCAGCGTCTCATCCATCGGCAGCATGCAGCTGCCGTACCGCACCAGCCCGGCCTTGTCGCCCAGCGCTTCTTTTATGGCCGTGCCCAGCGCAATGCCGATGTCCTCAATTGTGTGGTGGCAGTCTACGTCCAGGTCGCCGCGGCAGGTGACGCTTACATCAAACAGGCCGTGGCGGGCGAAGCCGTCCAGCATGTGGTCAAAAAAGCCGATGCCCGTGTGCAGGTCGGCCCTGCCGGTGCCGTCCAGGTCAATCGTCAGCGTGATCTGTGTCTCCCGCGTATTGCGGGTGACCGTTGCGGTGCGTGCCATAGGAATCCTCCTCTTTAGTGCTTTAAACTAACTATAGCACGTTGGGACGTGTGCGTCAACATTTTCTTAGCTTTCCCCCGAGGGGGGAAAGTTCCGCAGGTTTATAAAATTCGCCCCAATTTATTTACGAAATCGCAACACTTTTCCAGGCGGCAGGCGCTACAATAGAATTATGATTCAAAAGTGTCTTTTTTGAAAGGACAAGCACCACCATGGCAAAAATAATCGGAATTGACCTGGGGACTACCAACAGCTGTGTGGCGGTGGTCGAGGGCGGCAAGCCCGTCGTCATCCCCAACGCCGAGGGGCAGCGCACGACGCCCTCTGTCGTCGCGTTCACCAAGGTGGGAGAACGGCTGGTGGGCGAGCCCGCCAAGCGCCAGGCCGTGACGAACGCCCCCCGCACCGTGTCCAGCGTCAAGCGGCTGATGGGCAGTGAGACCCGCGTGCCCATCGACGGAAAATGCTACACGCCGCAGGAGCTGAGCGCCCTCATCCTGCAAAAACTGAAGGCCGACGCCGAGGCGTATCTCGGTGAGCCTGTCACCGAGGCGGTCATCACCGTGCCCGCCTACTTTAACGATGCCCAGCGCCAGGCCACAAAGGACGCCGGGCGCATTGCCGGGCTGGACGTGCGCCGCATCATCAACGAGCCGACAGCCGCGGCGCTGGCCTACGGGCTGGACAATGGCCGCACCCAGACCGTCATGGTCTACGACCTCGGCGGCGGCACATTTGACGTGTCACTCATCCGCATCGGCGACGGCATCGTGCAGGTGCTCTCGACCTGCGGCGATAACTTTCTGGGCGGCGACGACTTTGACGAGCGCATCGTCAACTGGCTGGCAGACCGGTGCAGGGCCGAACACGGCGTGGACCTGACGAATGACCGCGTGGCGATGCAGCGCCTGCGCGAGGAGGCCGAAAAGGCGAAAAAAGCGCTTTCCAGCGCGAAGCAGACCGACATCAATCTGCCGTTCCTCACGATGGCGGCAGACGGTGCGCTGCACCTGCAAACTACGCTGACACGCGCTAAATTTGAGGAGCTTTGCGCCGATTTGATCGAGCGCACCGCCTTGCCCGTGCGCAACGCCCTGAGCGACGCACGCCTTTCGGCCAGCGACCTGGATCAGGTTTTGCTGGTCGGCGGCTCGACCCGCATCCCGGCGGTGCAGGCCAAGGTCGTGCGGATGACCGGTCTGGAGCCGTCCAAATCGCTGAACCCCGACGAGTGCGTTGCACTGGGCGCGGCGGTGCAGGCCGGACGTCTGGGCGGCGAGATGCTCTCCGGCCCCGGCGAGGATCTGCTGCTGATGGACGTGACCCCGCTGACCCTTTCCATCGAGACCGTCGGCGGCGTGGCAACGCATTTGATCGAGCGCAACTCCACGATCCCGACGCGGTTCAGCAAGGTATTCACCACCGCCGCGCCGTTCCAGAACACGGTGCAAATTAAAGTGCTGCAGGGCGAGCGCGAGTTTGCCAGGGACAATAAGCTGCTGGGCACCTTCACGCTGCGCGGCATCAAGCGCGCCTGGGCGGGCGTGCCGAAGATCGAGGTCACGTTTGACATCGACGCCAACGGCATTGTCAAGGTCAAGGCACGCGACATGGACACCGGCAAGCAGCAGAGCATCACGATCTCGGGCACATCGAACCTGACCGAGGATGAGATCAAACGCGCCAAGGAGAACGCCGCCGCCTTTGCCGGGCAGGACAAGGAGCGCAAGGCCGCGCTGGAGGCGCTGAACGCCGGCGAGGCCGCGCTTTACCGCGTGAACACCGCGCTGGGCAGCAAGGCCGGCAAGGCGCTGGACCGCGAGACCCGTACTAAAATCAAAGAAGCAGAAAGAACGCTGGAGCGCGTTCTGAAGCACAAAAAGGCCGACAAGCTGACCCCCGTGGACGTGAATGCCATCAACACCGCACGGGAGGCGCTTTCCGCTGTGGCCGCCCCGCTGGTGGCCCGGTGGGAGAGCGAGAAGGCGTAAAACGAGGCGGCAGCCGCAGGGTCCCCGGGGCGGTGCAAGCATCCGCCCGTGCCCGTTTGCGGTACTATTGAACAATGCCTTTTCCCCGCTTGCGCGGGGATTTTTTTTGTGCTATACTACCCAACATAGCACTTTAATGGATTAAAGAGGAAAAGAAAAGTGAAAACGATTCGTTACGCCTTTGTGCGGTCCCTGCCCATCATGGCGGGGTATATCGTGCTGGGGCTGGGCTTTGGTGTGCTCTTGCAAAGCAAGGGCTACGGCGCGGGGTGGGCACTGGTCATGAGCGGGCTGATCTACGCGGGCAGTATGCAGTATGTCGCAATTGACCTGCTGGCGGGCGGCGCGTCGCTGATCTCGGCGGCGATCATGACACTGATGGTCAACGCGCGGCATCTGTTTTACGGAATTTCGATGCTGGAACGCTATAAAGACACCGGCGCGGCCAAGCCGTACCTGATTTTTGCGCTGACCGATGAGACCTATTCCGTCGTGTGCAGCGGCAGCGTGCCCGAGGGCGTGGACCGGAAAAAATACTATTTCTGGGTGTCGCTGCTGAACCAGCTTTACTGGATCGCGGGCGGCGTGGCGGGCGCACTGCTGGGCAGTGTGCTGCCGTTTGACACGACGGGCATTGACTTTTCGATGACCGCGCTGTTCCTCGTCGTTATGACCGAGCAGTGGAAGGCCAGCCGCGACCATACCCCCGCGCTGGTGGGGCTGGGTGTGTCGCTGGTCTGTCTGCTGGTTTTCGGCAGCAGCGATTTTCTGATCCCGTCCATGGTGGGCATCACGGCAGCCTTGACGGTGCTGCGCGGTTTTATGCAGAAAAAGGAGGCCGACCATGCCGTTTGATGTACACGGTGCGCTGCTTGTGGCCGTTGTGGCGGGCGTGACAGCGCTGATCCGCTTCCTGCCGTTTGTGGTGTTCGGCGGCGGGCGGCCCACGCCGAAATTTGTGGTGTATCTGGCCGGGGTGCTGCCCTGCGCCATCATGGCGATGCTCGTCGTCTACTGCCTGCGCGGCGTGGACCTGTTCGGCCCCACCCACGGCCTGCCGGAGCTGCTTGCCGGGGCCGCCGTGGTGGGGCTGCACCTGTGGAAGAAGAACACGCTGCTCAGCATCGCCGTGGGCACCGCCCTGTATATGGTGCTGGTGCAGGCGGTGTTTGTGTAACCAGAAAAAATGCGCGTCCCCAAAACCTCTTGGCCCCCTCTGCGAGGGGGCTCCGCCCGCAGGCGGTGGGGGAGAGAACTGTACGGTTGCCCGAAATATTTCGGGTTATGGCAAGGTTCTCTCCCTCCGCCCCTGCGGGGCACCGCTCCCCCTCTGGCGCAAGCGCCACCTCCCCCGTATCGGGGGAGTCTGTCTCGCAGAGGGAGGCAAGAAAAAAAGCCGGAGCCCTTACGCTCCGGCCTTTTGGGTATGCCTGTTTTTGACCTCATGCGCCCACGCGATGAATTTTGTGCGGTTGAAGAACAGAATCCCCACAAAGCTGAACAGCACAATGCCGGTCAGCACGGTGAACAGCCAGTTGCCCTCCAGCATAAAGCTGCCTGCCGCGCAGGTCAGCAGGGTGGGGAAGGGCAGACTGATGAAGATGGCCGCTAAAAACTGCTTCGGGCGCATCCCCGCGTTGGCGGCGGCATAGGGAATGATGCCGTTGGGCAGCCCCGGTGTGATGAACGCCAGAATTGTGTAAAACCAGGGGTCCTTGCTGCTGCGCACGCTGTCCAGCAGCTTCGCAGCCTTGGGGTTGTCGGCGACAAGGTGGCGGATGACCGGCACGAGCCGCCGTGCAATGAGGTAGACGCTCATGTTGGCGACGGCGGAGGCCGAGAAGCTCGTCAGAAAGCCCATCCATGGGCCGTAGGCCAGCCCTGCCGCCAGCTGCACCGGCATGGCCGGAATGACGAGCGACAGCACCTGCACGACGGCCAGGAACCACAGCGTCAGAAAGCTGCGCAGCCGCCCCTGGCTGGCCAGGTATTCGCTCAGCGCCTGCTCATCCCCGGCAGAAAACGCGGACCAGAGCCCGGGCAGCAGCAGGCGGAACGTCTCCACGATGAGCAGCACCGTGACCAGCACCACCGCCGCCACGACCAGCATCGCCAGCCGCTTTTCTCTTTTATTGGCATGTTCGGACATGAAATAGTATCTCCTTGTGGTTAAAAAACAGAGAATACTATACCAAAAACAGCGGAGAAAAGCAAGAAAATTTTGGGGCCCCTTCGCTGGTCATGTGTAGGGGAGGAATTCATCCCTCCCGTGAACGCAGCGGCAGCCGTGAACGACCCGGGAGAGTCAAGACCCTCCCCTACAAACCGACACTCACGGCTGCTTTGTAGGGAGCGGTCTTGACCGCTCCGGGGCGATTACGGCGGACGGGTGTTTGTGGGCAGGCCCCGGGCCGGGCATGCCCGGCCCCTACTGTGCGCAAAAAAAAATCCCGGTGCACACTTGCACCGGGAAAATACCGATCTTATCGTTTCTCCAGCGGAACGTACTCCTGCGGCTTGCCGAGGTACTTGTAGGCGGGGCGGATGATGCGGTTCGCGAACTCGACCTCCTCGACGCGGTGGGCACACCAGCCGGGCACACGGGCAATCGCAAACAGCGGGGTGTACAGGTCCTCGCTGATGCCGAGCATACGGTAGATCAGGCCGCTGAACAGGTCCACGTTGGCGCAGACCTTCTTCGGGCCGTGCTTTTCCTCGGCAAAGACCTGCGGGGCCAGGCGCTCAATGCTGCACAGTAGCTCGTACTCCTCGTCGTAGCCCTTCTTGTAGGCCAGGCTCTTGGCGTGGGTTTTCAAAATCTGCGCACGGGGGTCGCTCATCGTGTAGACGGCGTGGCCCATGCCGTAGATCAGGCCGCTGCCGTCGCCGCGCTCCTTGCGGAGGATCTTGCGCAGGAACTCGCGGACCTCGTCGTCGTTGGACGGGTCCTCAACATTTTCCAGAATGTAATCCAGCTGGTGCATGACCTTCAGGTTCGCGCCGCCGTGCTTGGGGCCTTTCAGCGCACCGATGGCCGAGCTGATGGCCGCATAGGTGTCCGTGCCGGAGCTGGACAGCACGCGGCAGGTGAAGGTCGAGCAGTTGCCGCCGCCGTGGTCCGCGTGGACGAGCAGGCAGAGGTCGAGCAGACGCGCTTCCTCGTGGGTGAACTTCTGGTCGGCGCGGTAGGTGCTCAAAATATGCTCCGCCGTGCTCTGGCCCTCGGTGGGCAGGTGGAAGTACATGCTGGACCGGTCATAGACGCGGCGCTTGATCTGGTAGGCGTTGACCATCATCGTGGGCAGCTCGGCGATCAGGTTGATGCTCTGGCGCAGGATGTTGGGCAGACTGTTGTCCTCGGCGTGCTCGTCGTAGCTGTACATGGCCAGCACGCTTCGTGCCATCTTGTTCATCAGGTTCGGCGACGGCGAATTTAAGATCATGTCGTCGGCAAAGCCCTGGGGCAGCTCGCGGTGGTGCTCCAGCAGCTTGCGGAACTTGGCGTACTGCTCCTGCGTGGGCAGGGAGCCGAACAGCAGCAGCCAGATGACCTCCTCAAACATGAAGCGGTCATGGGCGTCGGCCTCGGCGGCCAGCGTGTCAATGTCGATGCCGCGGTAGACCAGGCGGCCCGGAATGGGCACGATGGTGCCGTCCTCCTTCTTGTCATAGCCGATAACGTTGGAAACGTTCGTGATGCCGGCCAGCACGCCGGTGCCGTCCAGATTGCGCAGGCCGCGCTTGACGCCCATCTGATCCGCCAGATGCGGGTCAAGGGTGGCGTTGTGCTCCAGATATTCGTGGCAGAGCAGCTCAAGCTCATCCGGCTCCAGGGCCGGGACGTCCGGGTAATACATCATGCGTACCCCTCTCTTTGACCAATTTTATATACTTTGCATACTTATACAGGCGCATATCACTGCTGGCTTCCCTTACCAATATGCCCGATAGATTGATTTTATAGCATTTCCGCAAATTCGTCAAGGAAAACTTAAAATTTTTCTAAATTTTTCGAGAGAATGCTTTAAAAAATTAAGCTGGCGGCCCAAAATGTGCCTATTGTGTAAAAATGCGGATTGACAACCGGCCCCAAAGCGGGTAGTATGTTAGGTATACCGCAGAAAATGCAGAGTAAGACAGGGAAAGGGGAAAAGTACTATTTATGAAAGCAGTTCTGATTCCGGGCGACGGCATTGGCCGTGAAATTGCCGAGAGCGTCCGCGAGGTATCCGCCGCACTGAACACCGGCATTGAATGGCAGGAGTTTGCTGCCGGTGCCGAGTACGCCGCCGAGAGCGGCGAGCTGATCGCCCCCGGCACGCTGGATGCAATCGAAGCGTGCGGCTGGGCACTCAAGGGCCCCACCGCCACCCCCATCGGCAAAGGCTTCCGCAGCATCAATGTGCAGCTGCGCCAGCGCTTTTCCACCTATGCAAACCTGCGCCCGGTGCACACGCTGCCGGGCGTACCGACCCGCTTTGACAATGTGGACCTTGTCATCGTGCGCGAGAACACCGAGGATCTCTACAAGGGCATCGAGTATATGCTGAACGACGAGATCGCCAACGGCGTCAAGCTCATCACCCGCCCTGCGTGCGAGAAGATCTGCCGCTTTGCATTTGATTATGCCCGCAAAAACGGCCGCAAAAAGGTCACGGCAGTCCACAAGGCCAACATCATGAAGCTGACCGACGGCCTGTTCCTGCGCACCTTCCGCGAGGTCGCCGCGGAGTATCCCGAGATCACCGCGGACGACTGCATCATCGACGCTTTGTGCATGAAGCTGGTGCAGAAGCCCGAGCAGTTCGACGTGCTCGTCGCGCCGAACCTCTACGGCGATATTATCAGTGACCTGTGCGCCGGTCTCGTCGGCGGCCTGGGCTTTGCGCCCAGCGCCAACATCGGCGACAGCACCCGCATCTATGAGGCCGTCCACGGCTCTGCCCCCGACATTGCCGGGCAGGACAAGGCCAACCCCAGCGCCATCCTGATGGCCTTTGCCATGATGCTGAACGACCTTGGCGAGACCGACAAGGCCGCCAAGCTCAATGCCGCCATCCTGGCCCAGGTCGAGGAGGGCAAGGTCGTCACTGCCGACATTGGCGGCACCGCGGGAACGAAGGAGTTTACCCAGGCAATTATTGCACGACTGTAACCTAAAAGGCTTCCCCCTCGGGGCTGCGCCCGCAGGCGCGTGTCGAAGCGCAACCGCCGGAGGCGGCTCTTAGCGCGGAGACTGAAGCTGTCGGCGAAGCCGACTGATGAGGGCAGACCTTCCGGCAAAAATCCGTAAACGGGAAATATGGCAGGCTTGCCCCTCATCCGGCGCTGCGCGCCACCTTCCCCCGCGGGGGAAGGCTTTTGCGATACATACAAAACGGAGGTTTTCCCATGAAGCTGCACGACACCGGCGTATACCTTGTAAACGGCGCGCCTCAGACTTCCGCCCCGGCGGGCGTCACCGAGGCAGACGCCAAAAAAGGCACCATCGCCTACGGCATTTTGAAGGCCCATAATACCGGTGACTCCATGCAGGACCTGCGCATGAAGTTCGACTCGATGACCAGCCACGACATCACCTATGTCGGCATCATCCAGACGGCCCGCGCGTCCGGCATGACGGAGTTCCCGCTGCCCTACGTCATGACGAACTGCCACAACAGCCTCTGCGCTGTCGGCGGCACCATCAACGAGGACGACCACCAGTTTGCCCTGTCCGCTGCCCACAAATACGGCGGCATCTATGTTCCGCCGAACATGGCCGTCATCCACAGCTACAACCGCGAGATGATGTCCGGCTGCGGGCGGATGATCCTGGGCTCTGACTCCCACACCCGCTACGGCGCCCTCGGCACGATGGCCGTCGGTGAGGGCGGCGGCGAGCTGGCCAAGCAGCTCGTGGGCCGCACCTACGATATGAGCTATCCCGGGGTCGTTGCCATCTACCTGACCGGCAAGCCCGCTCCGGGCGTCGGCCCGCACGATGTCGCGCTGGCGCTGGTTGCCGCGACCTACGCCAACGGCTATGTGAAGAACAAGGTCATGGAGTTCGTCGGCCCCGGCGTGGCAAACCTGAGTGCCGACTACCGCAACGGCATCGACGTCATGACCACCGAGACGACCTGCTGGTCCTCCATCTGGCAGACCGACGATACCACGAAGGAATATTTTGTGCAGCATGGCCGCCCCGAGGCTTATAAGGAATTGAAGCCCGCCGACGTGGCCTACTACGACGGCTGCATTGAGCTGGACCTCTCCACCGTCGAGTGCATGATCGCGCTGCCGATGCACCCCAGCTACGCCTACCCGATCCGCGAGCTGAAGGCCAACGCCAAAGAGATCCTGCAGGCGGCGCAGGACCAGGCCAACAGGCAGCTGGGCGGTAAGGTCGAGATGGACCTCGTCGGCAAGATCTGCGGCGATGGCCGCATCTACGTTGACCAGGGCGTTGTGGCCGGCTGCTCCGGCGGCACGTATGAAAATATCTGCGCCGTGGCGGACATCATCAAAGGCAAGAGCTGCGGCAACGGCGAGTTCAAGTTCAGCGTCTACCCCGACAGCATGCCGACCTATCTGGAGCTGGTCAAAAACGGTGCTGTGGCGGATATTGTCTCCGCCGGCGGCATCTTCCGCGAGTGCTTCTGCGGCCCCTGCTTCGGCGCGGGCGACACCCCGGCCAACGGCGAGTTCTCCATCCGCCACACGACCCGCAACTTCCTGAACCGCGAGGGCTCCAAGCCCGGCGAGGGCCAGATCAGCGCCGTCGCCCTGATGGACGCCCGCTCCATTGCGGCCACCGCGGCCAACGGCGGCTACCTGACCGCCGCCAGTGAGCTGACCGACGTGGAGTACACCGTGCCTGACTACCACTTTGAGCAGGGTGTCTACGACAAGCGCGTCTACAACGGCTGGGGTCATCCGGAGCCGGACTACGCGCTGAAATTCGGCCCGAACATCAAGGACTGGCCCGAGCAGCCCGCCCTGACCGACGACCTGCTGGTCAAAATTGTCAGCTACATCACCGACCCCGTCACGACGACCGACGAGCTGATCCCGTCGGGCGAGACGTCGTCCTTCCGCTCCAACCCGCTGCGGCTGGCGGAGTTCACCCTCTCCCGCAAGGACCCGGCCTACGTGCCGAACGCCAAGGCCGTGAAGGCGTTGGACGAACAGCGCAAGGCAGGCGAGCTGCCCGCCGAGGTTGCGCGTGTCTACGACGATTTGAAGAAGCTGGGCTACGAGCCCGACGCGGCCAACACCAACATTGGCTCGGCCATTTTTGCCAACAAGCCCGGCGACGGCTCCGCCCGTGAGCAGGCCGCCAGCTGCCAGCGCGTGCTGGGCGGCGCGGCCAACTTTGCCTGCGAGTATGCCACAAAGCGCTACCGCTCCAACTGCATCAACTGGGGCATGCTGCCGTTCCTGGTGGAGAACCCCGGCGCGCTGGACAACGGCGATTACGTCTACCTGCCCGGCGTCCGCAAGGCTCTGCTGGAGGCCGCGGACGAACTGGACGCCGTGGCCGTCAAGCCGGACGGCGGTCTGGTGAAGTTCACCGTCAAGCTCGGCGCGATGACCGACGCCGAGCGCCGGATCCTGGCGGACGGCTGCCTGATCAATTATTACAAGAATAACTAAAGAAAAACGGCCCTGTAGGGGCCGCACATGTGCGGCCCGCGGCTTTCCGCAAACACTCGTCTGCCTTATACGGCAGGGCCGGGCATGCCCGGCCCCTACAGACTCGATAAATTAAAAAGCTGTCCGCGGGGGAAGGTTCTCCTGCGGGCAGCTTTGCTTGCATGCCGTCGAAATTTCTGCTATAATACAAAAGCCGCCTGTTTCACAACAGACGGCAAGGCGCTGCACACAACGGCAGGCGGTTGGCCACACTTCCGTAAAGGAGGTGAGACCATGCGTTTTACATTGACTTTTTATGTTGGCCGCAAGACCATCACAATCAGCATTGTTGTAAAAAGCAAGAACCGCCACTCGGCAAAGTGACGGCTCTTAGGGTAAAAACCTAAAACCTCATTTTTGATCGGGCCAACCGCTTGTCGCAGCGCCTTTTCTATAGTTATTATACCCCACTGCCGCGGCCATGTCAAGCGTGCCTTGCACCCCGCGGCATTTCGTGCTACAATAGACGTACCATTAAAAAACAAAGGACGAAAAACAATGAGTGCGATTTTAGCAGTATGCGGTGATACCTTCTGCGCCATGGTCAGCGATGGCCGCTATGTCGAGGAACCCATCACCGGCGAAAAGCCCCATATCCTCAAAAACGACCTGCCCAAGGTCCGCAAGATCAACCGCAACGTCGTGGTCGGTTTTGCGGGCGACACGCTGGCCGCCGTGCAGATCATCAACGCGGTGGACGAGTACCAGACCCAGTACCTGACGCTGGAGAAGGTCGTCAAGATCCTGCGCGAGAAGGCCGCCACGGTCTCGGTGCAGCCGGTGGGCGTGCGGCTCATCGTGGGTGGGCGCAACCGCAAGGGTGTGTTCACCATGACGATGATGGGCAGCGTTGACGGCTACGAGCCGCAGACCCAGGCCGCCCGCAAGGGTGCCTACCTCATCGAGGGTGCCTGCTCCCACACCGACGTGGCCCCCTGGCTCGAGGAGGAGGTCAAGCCGCAGGCCGCCAACTGGCACAGCCTGGACGATGTGGCCCATACGCTGGACGGCTGCATTGCCAAGATGGCCAAGCTCGACAAGAGCATCAACACCACGTATTTCCGTCAGCTTGTAATGTGAATTTGACGATAAAAGGAGAAAAACTATTATGAAAATCGCTCTGATCAATGAGAACAGCCAGGCCGCCAAGAACGCCCTGATCGAGGCCACCCTGCGCAAGGTCGTCGAGCCGATGGGCCACGAGGTCGTCAACTACGGCATGTATGCCGCCGACGATGCCGCTCAGCTGACCTACGTTCAGAACGGCATCCTGGCCGCTGTGCTGCTGAACTCCGGCGCTGCGGACTACGTCATCACCGGCTGCGGCACCGGTGAGGGCGCTATGCTGGCCCTGAACAGCTTCCCCGGCGTCATCTGCGGCCACGTCGAGGACCCCGTTGACGCTTACACCTTTGCCCACGTCAACGACGGCAACGCTGTGGCTCTGCCCTTCGCCAAGGGCTTCGGCTGGGGCGGCGAGCTGAACCTCGAGTACATCTTCGAGAAGCTGTTCGGCTTCGGCCACGGCCAGGGCTACCCCAAGGAGCGCGTTGTCCCCGAGCAGCGCAACAAGAAGATCCTGAACGGCGTGCGCGCCATTGCTTTCCGCGATTTGTCCGACATCCTGAAGGATCTGGACCGCGACCTCGTCAAGGGCGCCTTCGCCGGTGAGCACTTCGCCGAGAACTTCTTCCCCGCCTGCAAGGACGAGAAGCTGGCCGCCACCGTCAAGGAACTGATGGCGTAAGCCCTGCCGTAAAATAAAAGAACTGCCGACTCCCGACAAGCTGTAGGGGCCGATGCTTGCATCGACCCGCCAGTTGCCGGGAGTCGGCTTTTTATTTGTGTTACCGCATATTCGTAGGGGGCGGCGTCCTCGACGCCCCGCGTGGCCGCTTGGGCAGCACGGGGTCATCCGTCAAACCCAAACGAGTATAAGACAATAAAAATACTGCGGCCACCAAGAGCAACCGCAGTCAAGGTGTATCACATAGCCCCAGAAAATAATCGCTGGAAACGTGATACAGTTCGCATAATTTAATAAGGTGATGAATCGGCAATTCATTGGCCCCGCGCTCATAGCGGGCGTACATTGTCTGGGATGTGCCCAATATAGCGGCGACCTGTGCCTGCGTCATGTCGGCATCCTCACGCAGGTCGCGCATCCGGCGGATATAGTCCATGCCATACTCTCCCTTTCTTAAATGACTTTAGAATATGGTAGCATGAACAATTTTGACATCCTTGACATTAGTAAATATGTTTATTATAATGTGAACAAGAGCCAATATTTTAACTCAATGAGGTGAACTTTTATGAGCGGCTACATTACAAAAAAGAAGGACATGAGGTTCCAGAGCGTCGAGGCCCTGCAGCAGGTTGTTAATGTTGTAAATGAGGCTGCTGCTGCGCTGGATGATCCGAAGCGCACGATTCGTGAAAGTGCGATCCCGGAGGTGCTGGCAGGTGCTTTTGGCGCGGGAATTGGCGGTGCAGCTTCCTTTGCGGCGCTGTATGGTCTGGGAACGGTAGGACTGTCAGCGGCAGGCATTACCTCGGGGCTGGCAACGGCTGGGGCCGTTGTCGGCGGCGGTATGGTTGCAGGTGTTTTTGTGCTGGCTGCACCTGTTGCACTTTTGGCGGCGGGTGGTGTCGGCCTGACGGCACACTTGAAAAGCAAACAGCTGCGCCAGGAAAAAGAGAGGCTGTATCAAGAGGTGCTCAAAAAGCATCAGGCGATTATAAAAGCGCAAAGAGCGGAGCTGAATGCCAGCAAGGAACGCCAGGAGTATTTGGAAAGCTTGAATATTTTGCTGAGCCAGGCCATTCGTGATTTGAAACACGACCTGGGCTATGCGACTTGACAAGAGCTAAAGCAGGAGTACAGCAATGGGGAGCTATCAATATACGGCAGGCGAAAAAGACGTCAATAAGGTGTTGAAATACCAGCAGGAGCAGCTAAACGATATGGCTGCCCAATTGAAGCAGGGGAATGCTTCGCTGGTTGCACGAATCAAGGATAGCGAGGAGCTGCTGCAATCACTGGGTTATACGCTGCCCCAAGCACCACGGAAATACGGGGAAAACAATGCGGCAGTACCCGTCCCCGTGACGGAAAGCTGGGACGCCATCGTAGCACAAGCCGAAAAGCAGGTAACGGATGCCCCCGAGCTGGAGGATTTTCTGACAGAAGCCGAATTCCAACAGGCCTACCGGGATTTAGAGCGCATCGACGAAGAATTCCAGAAGTGTACGGGCCTTAACACAACCGATACAGCGGTATTGTTGGTGGCAGCAGCTCTGCAAACGCTGCGGTGGGTGCTGACTCCCAAAATCGGTGAGCCCTATGACCCGTCAAAACGGCTGACTGATAAGGAAGGAGACGCGCACGTAAAAAAATACAAGGATGCCTTTGTAGAAAAGCACAAGCGTACAGGAAGCAACCCCGGCGGATGGGCTGCGGAAAAGAAGAGCCAGGGACACCGTATGAGACAGTCGGAAGGGAAAACCTGGATAGAAATCATCGAGTCAGGCGTACCTTATGACACAATCAAGGGCACGGCAGCGCTCGGACTGGGAATCGGCGGTACAAATCACCGCTGTAAAACATTGGGACACGACCCGATACTGGGTTGGGTGTTCGGTACAGCGAACATTTTGACGAATACGATGACGTTGAGCGACCTGCGCACCTACCGCGTGGAAAAGGGCTATGTGCAGCCGCCGCTTATACCACTACCTCTGCTGATTGAGGAAACGGCGGGGCGGATTCAAGCTGACCCGCATCTTTTGCCTGCGGCACTTTTCCGGCAGGCGGTGCATTATGCGTCGGATCTGTTTACGAAGGAAGGATTGCCGGTTCCGCTGCTTGGCAGCTTTCATGAGACATTGGCGGGAGAGTTGTACGCAAGTCAGTATGATTTCCTGTGCTTTGCCAGAGATACAGGCTTGGAAAGTGCGTCAGCTGTTTTGTCGATTCTGATCAACATGGTGATCGGCCTTTTGCACGGGCTGTATTACAACGAAGAAAGGGACGGAGAACGGAAACTGTATGAGGTACGTACCCGGAAAATCCTGCTGTACGCTAACATGCTATCTGCTGCGGGAAATACAGCCGTGGCCGCATTTAC
>ERZ1032290.170-NODE-170-length-17466-cov-15.129803_pt1 | contig 17466 bp, 14 predicted proteins | sample MGYA00518163_ERZ1032290 | MGnify/ENA primary metagenome ERZ1032290 (study PRJEB33719, sample SAMN04261355) | wastewater metagenome | biome: periurban shantytown; feature: human; material: feces | host: Homo sapiens | place: Peru: Lima | collected 2012-01-15 ... | reverse complement strand
AAATGCTGGCCAAGGAAGGCTTCGTGGTCATGCCCTACATGTTCCCGGACCCGATTGCCGCACGCCAGCTGGAGGAGGCCGGTGCCGCCGCCGTTATGCCGCTCGGTTCGCTGATCGGCTCCAACATGGGCCTGCGCATGCGTGACTTCATCGAGATCATCATCGCCAATGCGCATGTGCCGGTCATCATCGATGCCGGCATCGGACGCCCGAGTCAGGCATGCGACGCCATGGAGATGGGTGCGGATGCGGTGATGGCGTACACGGCCGTTGCCTCTGCTGGCAATATCCCGCTGATGGCTGAGGCGTTCAAGCACGCCATCGATGCTGGTCGTGCGGCGTATCTGTCCGGTCTGGGCAAGGTGACCGAGGGACAGGCCGTGCCGTCCAGCCCGACTACGGGGTATTTGCACTGACACTTTTATTAGCTCCCCTCTCTGAGGGGAGCTGGCCGCGTAGCGGACTGAGGGGAGCTGGAAACATGGAGAAAACATGGCATTGACTGATGAACAGGTGGAGCGGTACGCGCGCCATCTGATTTTGAAGGGGCTGGGCGTCAAAGGGCAGAAGCGGTTGTTGGCCTCCAGCGTGCTCATCATCGGAGCGGGCGGGCTTGGCTCTCCGGCCGCCCTGTATCTGGCGGCGGCCGGCGTCGGCCATATCGGACTGGTGGACGGCGATGTGGTGGATATGAGCAATCTGCAACGTCAGATCATCCATACCACTGCACGTGTCGGAGCGCCCAAAGTGGAATCCGCGGCCACGGCCATCCGCGCGCTCAACCCAGATGTGACGGTCGATACTTACTACGAGCTCGTCGATGCCAGCAACATCGCCGGCCTCATCGAACCGTACGATCTGGTGATCGATGCCACCGACAACTTCGCCGCAAAATTCCTCATCAATGACGCATGTGTGCTGGTCAACAAGCCGTATATCCATGCGGGCGTGGTCGGGTTCTCCGGCCAGGTGATGACCGTCATCCCAGGCGAAGGCCCCTGCTACCGCTGCATCTTCCGCGATATGCCCGCCGCAGGTGAAATTCCGACCTGCAAGGAAGCCGGCGTGCTGGGCGCGGTGGTCGGTGTGATCGGCAGTCTGGAAGCCACCGAAGCCGTGAAGTTGATTGCCGGCGTGGGGGAGCCGTTGGTGGGGCGCATGCTCACCGTGGATGCGCTGACCATGAATATTCGACGGGTCCCACTGCCAAAGCATGTGCCGGATTGCCCGGTGTGCGGTGAGCAGCCGACCATTACTGCTATTGATCCGGCCAACTATATTCAGCCGGCCTGCGCGATTTAGAGCTATGTGGCTCCCCTCCTTGAGGGGAGCCAAGATCAGAACGAGAGGGGAAGAACATGCCTATTGCCTTGCATAATGCGGTCGATGACGATGAGAGCAGTGAAGCATCGTACCGCCGCATCACGCCGGCGGAATTTGCCAAGCTCGACCCGAATACGGTCACGCTGCTCGACTTGAGGGAACCAGCCGACTTCGCCGCCCACCCGGTCGAAGGTGCCATCAATGCACCACTCGACCCTCTGGCCCATGTGCTCAAAACCGTGCCCACAGATCGAACTGTCGTAGTCTATTGTGCTCAAGGATGGTGGAGCGAGGAAGTAGCTGAAATCCTTGCCGATCGCGGCTACGATGCAGCAAGCCTCGATGGCGGTTTTCAGGGTTATCTCGACTATCTTGAAACCCACCACGATTAACGGTTCCCGTTGTCGTTCTTTTGGATGAGTGTGCACGGACATACGTGTGCCCTACAATCGGTCACGGTATTACTCGATGGATTCTTGAATATCGTCAGGTAATCGTAATTCACAACAAGGGATTGCACTGAACCAACCCGAACGGAGGGTCGAAACCGTGGGACATCTGCTCACCCGAACGCAGATTCAACGCCTGGTCGCCAAGCACGGCCGTGAGGTCATCGAGCATCGCCACATGCAGATCGAACGCTGCTGCTACCAGCACGGCAACGTCACCACGTTCGAACATTCCGTGCGTGTCGCCTGCCTGGCTGTGTGGATGGCCGACCGCGCGCACCTGTGGTACCGCGTCGACCTCAAATCCCTGATTCGCGCGGCCCTCCTGCACGATTACTTCCTGTACGACTGGCACGACTGGGATAACGGCGAACACCAGTGGCATGGCTTCACCCATGGCCACGCCGCTCTGGTCAATGCCCTGAAGGACTTCAAGCTCAACGATATCGAACGCAACAGCATCGAGAACCACATGTTCCCGATGACCCTGGTGCCGCCGCGCTATATCGAAGGCTATCTGGTCACCTTGGCGGACAAATGCTCCGCCACCGCCGAGACCTTCTCGCTCGACCGGTTCAACAAGCGCGCGTTGCCCGCCGCGAAGCCCTACGCCGAGATCGAAGCCCGTCGATGATCATCACACTCGAACATTATTTCCTCTGGTTTCTGTTCTACAGTTTCGTCGGCTGGATGTACGAATCCATTCTCGTCTCCTGCCAACAGCACCGCTTGGTCAACCGAGGGTTCCTCAACGGCCCGCTGTGCCCGATCTACGGCACCGGCGCGATACTCGGCGTCGCCATTCTCGGCAACGTACATAACCCGATCATCATCTTCCTGATTTCGATGGTGGGCGCCACGATACTCGAATACACAACCTCATGGGTCATGGAGCAGCTGTTCCACGCCCGCTGGTGGGATTACTCGAACTTCCGCTTCAACCTCCAAGGCCGCGTCTGCCTGCTGGGCGCGTTGATTTTCGGCCTCGGCGGCGTGGGCGTGGTACTTGGTTCGCAGCCATATGTCGAGCGGGTCACGGATATGATTCCGCTGCCGATGCTGCATACGCTGGTCACGGTACTGGCCCTGATCACCATCATCGACTTGGCGGTCACGGTTGCGGGCATGCTCGGATTCGAGCAGGTGCTCGATTCCGTCTCTCAGGTGGTGCAGGATGTGGCGGCACGCGCCGGTGGCACGTGGCAGTGGGGCTCCCGTGCGGTATCCGACAGGATGCGTGAGCTTTCGCAGGATACGGTTGAGCGTCTGCGCTGGGCCATCAATGGCGTCATCAACGCACAGCAGAAGCGTATGCTCAAGTCCTTCCCGAAGTTCCAGGTGCCGGATCGTCAGGACATCATCGACTCTTTGCGCGAACTTATGGGCCCGCGCCGCTAGAATAAGGCGTTTTACTGAATCGCGCGGCTCGGCTGGTGTTCGGCACTGTCGCCATGTTCTGCGAAACTTGACTGTGCCCAATTGGGCAGTCTCATTCACAATTCGATAGGGAGAAGCGACAAGCTATGGCTCACGTCACCGACTTCAAGGAAGCGGGTTTCAACACCCTGCTTGAGGAACTGGAATGGCGCGGGTTGATTTCCCAGTCCACGGACCGGGATCGACTCGCAGAAGCACTGAACGGCGAGCCCATCACCTATTATTGCGGCTTCGACCCCACCGCTGCATCGTTGCATATCGGCAACCTCGTGCAGCTCATCAACATGCGTCACCTGCAGCTTGCGGGCCATCATCCAATCGCCCTGGTCGGCGGCGCCACCGGACTCATCGGCGACCCGCGCCAGTCCGGCGAACGCACGCTCAACCCGAAGGACGTGGTGGCCGGCTGGGCCGATCGCCTGAAGAACCAGATCGGCGGCATTCTGGACACCGAAGGCGCGAACGCCGTACGTTTCGTGTCCAATTACGATTGGACCGCCTCGATGACCGTCATCGACTTCCTGCGTGACGTCGGCAAGAATTTCCGTCTGGGCACCATGCTCGCCAAGGACACGGTCGCCCGCCGCCTGAACTCTGAGGAAGGCATCTCCTTCACCGAGTTCAGCTACCAGGTGCTGCAGGGCAACGACTTCCTCCACCTGTTTGACGAATACCATTGCACGCTGGAACTCGGCGGCTCCGACCAGTGGGGCAACCTCACCTCCGGCCTGGACCTGATTCACAAGGTGCGCGGTGTGGACGTCAATGTGTTCACCAGCCCGATTATCACCGATGCTTCCGGCAAGAAGTTCGGCAAGTCCGAGGGCAACGCCGTCTGGCTCGATGCCACGATGCTCAGCCCGTACAAGTTCTACCAGTTCTGGATCAACCGCCCGGACGTGGAGATGGAAAGCCTGCTGAAGGCGTTCACCTTCCTGCCCAAGGCCGAAATCGAACGACTGGTCGAGGAATCCAAGACCAACCCCGGCAAGCGCGAGGCCCAGAAGACCCTCGCCTGGGAGGTCACCAGCTTCGTGCATGGCGAGGCCGCTACCCAGGCCGCCATTGACGCTTCCGGTGCGCTGTTCGGACGCGGTGGCAACCTCGAAGACATCGATGAGGAAACGCTGGAATCCGTGCTCGACGGTTTCAAGGTGGTCGACGAGAACGGCGAGCACGTCTTCCCCGTCTCCAAGCCCGGTGATCGCGTAATCGACGCCGCCCAGGCTGCCGGACTGTTCAAGTCCGCTTCCGAGGCACGCCGCGCCATCAAGTCCGGTGGCGTGTATCTCAACAACAACCGTATCGAGGATGAGGAGCAGGTGCTGGCCGAAGCCGACTTCCTGGCAGGCCGCTTCGCGCTCATCCGTCGTGGCAAGAAGGCGCTCGGCGCCGTGGAAAACCGTTAATCAACAACGAATTAAGGAAAACAAGTAATGGCAGAAGGTAACGAGCGTTCCGGCAAGTCCTACGGCGGCGGCCATAAGGGGTATGGCGATCGCCGACCGGGCAACCGCGGTGGCAAGGGTTTCAAGCCGCGCGGCAAGGGCGGTTTCAAGCCGCGTCATGACGGTGAAGGTTTCAAGCCGCGCCGTCGTGAGGATGGCGAAGGTTACGCGCCGCGCCGTGATGGTGACGGTGAGGGCCACGGCGGCTACCGCAAGTCGTACGGCAAGGGTGGCGACTTCCACAAGGGCGGCCGCTCCGGCTTCGGCGGCAAGGGCGGTTACCGCGGCAATGGTCCGCGCCGTGACGGCGAAGGCTTCAAGCCGCGCCGCGAAGGCGGCTACCGTTCCCACGAAGGCGAGAACGGCGAGAATCCGCGCTACCAGCACCGTGATAACGATCGTCGTGATTTCCGCCGCGATGGTGAGCGTCGCAGCTTCCGCCGCAACGACGACCGCCGAGATTTCCGTAGGGACGACCGTCGCGATGGGGACCGTCGTGACTTCCGTCGTGACAATGACCGTCGTGACTTCCGTCGCGATGACCGCAGGGATAACGATCGTCGTGATTTCCGCCGCGATGGTGAGCGTCGCAACTTCCGTCGCGACGACGATCGCCGTGATGGCGACCGCCGCAACTTCCGCAGGGACGACCGCCGCGATGATCGTCGTGACTTCCGCCGTGACGATCGCCGCGACAACAACCGTCGTGACGGCGAATTCCGCGAGTTTTCGCAGGAAGAGAAGCGCCAGTACCGTGAGGAGAAGCGCTCTGAATACATGAGGCGCCCGCGCCGTAACTCCGACGGCACGATGAGCTTCCCCTCGCAGAACCCGTACACCGACCGTCGTCCCGACGAGCCCAAGATGCCCAAGGGCATGGAATGGTCGATGCTGTCCAAGGATGAGCGCGAACGTCTGCGCGGCCTGTCCAAGGAGCACGCGGAGAACATTGGTCTGCACATCCTCGCCGCTTTCGCGCTGGAGGAGAGCGACCCCGAACTTGCCTTGGAGCACGCCAAGTGGGTGGCCCGTCAGGCCTCCCGCATCGACTTCGCCCGCGAGACGCTTGCGTTCGTGGCCTACCGTCAGGGCGACTACAAGCTGGCCCTGCGTGAGTTCCGCACCGCCTACCGTATGAACGGCTTCCTCGACTACCTGCCGTTCATCGCTGACTGCGAGCGTGGCGTCGGAGAGCCGAAGAAGGCCGTGGAACTGGCGCTGTCCGATGAGGGCAAGCAGCTGCATGGCGCTCCCAAGGTCGAGATGTTCCTGGTGTACGCCGGTGCCCTTGGCGATTTGGAGATGTGGGACAAGGCCATTGAAGTGGTTCACACCGTCGGCCGTTCCCAGGGGCTGCCGGGTGAGTACCGCATGCGTGCCGTGCAGGCCGAGCAGTACTTCCTTGAAGAGGCCGGCCGCAGCAAGGAAGCCGAGCAGCTCAACGACCTGCTGGACCGTCTTGAGGACCAGTATGCCGACGAGGAGATTGACGAAAACAGCGACGACGTGGTGATCGATCACGATCTCGAAGACATCACCGACGACTCCGACGTGCTCGAAAAGCTCGGCATCGATCCGGATGAGGCGCAGTACGCCCCGGATCCGGAGCAGGAATACGGCGATGAGGATGACGAGGCTGAAGACGGTGATGCCGAGTCTGATGAGGCCGACGAGACCGAGACCGATTCCGCCAATGACGCCGAGGCTGACGATTCCGCCGAATCCGCCGACTCCGACTCCACCGAACCCGAAACCGAAACCGAGGAGTGAACGGCGTAATGACCCGTTTCCTCAAAGGCACCGATCGCCCGCTCGCCGAGGCCTATCAGCTTGCGCTGCTGGACCTCGACGGCGTGGTGTATCGCGGCAAGAATCCGGTCGAATACGCGGCCGATTCCATTCGTGCGGCCGAAGCCGCCGGCATGACCATCGAATACACCACGAACAACTCCTCGCGCTTCCAGCACGTGGTGGCCGACCAGCTCAAGGGCTTCGGCTTGGACGTGGAGCCGTGGCAGGTCATCACCTCTTCGGTGGTGGCCGCCCGTATGGTGGCCAAGGCGTTGCCCGCCGGCGCGCGCGTACAGGTATTGGGCGCCGAGCATTTGCGCGATGAGGTCACCCGCAACGGCCTGACCATCGTGGACGGTCCTCAGGACCGCCCGCAGGCCGTCATTCAGGGCTGGTATCCGGATATGACCTGGCAGATGATGGCCGACGCCGCGTTCGCGGTCGAGGCCGGAGCCACGTATTTCGTGACCAACCGCGACCTGACGATTCCTCGTGAACTGGGCATCGCCCCCGGTTGCGGATCGATGATTCGCGCCGTGATCACGGCCACCGGCGTCGAACCGGTCGCCTCCGCTGGCAAGCCGGAAGCGTACATGTACGATGAGGCCCGCGAACTGAACGCCGCCGAAGGCCACGATCTGGTGCCCAAGAAGGCGTCCATTGCCATTGGCGACCGCCTCGACACCGATATCGAGGCCGGTAACCGCGGTGACTACGATTCGCTGGCGGTGCTGACCGGTGTCACCAACCCGACCGAACTGATGCTGGCTCCGGCACACCTGAGGCCCACATTCATCGCCCTTGATCTGCGTGAACTCGGCGAAGCCCAACCGGAGCCGGTCCGCGACGAGAGCGGTACTTGGGAATGCCGCAAGGCTAGCGCTTGGTTTGAAAACGGCCAGGTACACGTCAGCGACCCCACCAGTATGGACGGCCTGCGCGCCGCCGTATGCGCCGCATGGGAAGCCGCCGACCAAGGCGCACAGCTCAGCGAGGCCACGGTACCTGTGTTCGCCGTCGAGGCATAGTCCTATGCCTACGGATAGCGAACACGCGCCGGTCACCGAGCGATACCCCGAACTTGCGGATATCGATGAACAAGACAACGACCGCAAGCTTGAGACCTATCGCAACGTGCTGGAATCGTTACAACACGAGCTGGATAACAGCCGCAGCTAGCAGAGGTGATTCATTCTCCCGCCAGCGGAAGATGACGTGAAGTGCTGGATGGTGGCTCCATGCCGAGCCACCCCGTTGGTAGATGGTGGGTCGGAAGGAAGGTATATGACCAAGCAACATATCGATTCCGCGACCCCACTTGACCGACTCGACATGATGCTCGTGGCTTCGGGACTGGTCGAATCGCGGGCCAAAGCGCAGCGACTCATCAAAGCCGGGCATGTGCGCGTGGACGGCGAGACCATCACCAAGCCATCGTTCATGGTCAAAGCCGGGCACAGCGAACTCGCCGTGGATAAGGGCGACGACTACGTCTCCCGAGGCGCTTACAAACTCTTGGGCGCGTTCGAAACCTTTGCCGGCAATGGTCTTACCGGGCCGGAAGGCTTGGAATGTCTGGACATCGGTGCCTCCACCGGTGGCTTCACCGACGTACTGTTGCGTGGGGGAGCGGCCAAAGTCGTGGCGCTCGACGTCGGCCACGGCCAGCTCGACCCGCGCATCGCCAATGACGAGCACGTCATCGAAATGAGCGGCGTCAACATTCGCGAAGTTGAGGCCGACGACCTGCCTTACCGGCCGGCGATGATCGTCTCCGATGTCTCCTTTATTTCCCTGACCTATGTGATTCCGGTAATCGCGCGCATCGCGGCTCCCGGTGCGCAGATTGTGTTACTGGTCAAACCGCAGTTCGAGGTCGGCCGGGCAGGACTCGGCAAAAACGGCATCGTTGAAGATCCGGCATTGCGGGAGCGGGCATTGCACGACGTGGTCGCCTGTGCTGAACAGCACGGACTTGACGTGGTGGCCACTGCCGATAGTCCCATCATCGGCACCCACGGTAATGAGGAATACCTGCTTTACGCTGTCTTGAGATGAATGCGTTGGCAGTCTCCGTTCACCAGCAGCACGCTGGAGGTACGGTCGATGCCTATTGCGGTGGCGCACGTGGCGCTTTCCACCGCACTGCCGTTGCGTAGCATGGCGGAGTCCGCCGTCAAAGTCTGGCATTGCAGATGGTTGGCTTCAACCGTGACGGCTGTGATATGGCGAACCGTGCTGCCATCCTCATACCCATCCATATCAAAACGAGAAAACATCGTACTGCGCAGTGGATGAACTTCCAGCGCCCTGCTGTTGATGTCATGACCTTTCAGCACACCGTTCAAGTGAACTGTCTGACCGCTAATATGACGGGTGCCTTGCAGGGAGCCATTGACGGACAGATTTCCGGAACAGACGATATCGCCGTTGCATCGTAGTTTGCCGGTAAAGGTTACTTCATCGCAGATAATGTCGCCGCCGACTTCGATGTCGCCGCTGCCACTGATGCCGGATACGCGAATATCACCATCACACCGCACAATGCCACTCTTGATGACCAGTTTGTCCCCTTCTATAACTGAGGCCTCGAGGGTGCTGGTCACAATCATGGTGTGAAAATGCGCGCCATCGGCAAGACGGGAACGTTGGTCTACTCCTATGGTGCCGTAGACTCCTTTGCCTATCAACGTGCAATTCTGCGTATGCTTGCCCATGATGATAAAGCCCCCTCAATATGGACGTACAGCTTTATGGCTTATTGCCCCAATAATGAGCGCATCCATGTTGAGGGGGGTTATATCGGTCACGATGTGAGCAGATAGGGGGTATAGCGAGCGCAGTTAGGGGGGGTTAGCCTTGGATGAAGTGGTCGATCTGATCCTGCTTGCCCATGAGGATGAGTTCGTCGTTGCGATGCATGACCAGTTCCTTGGAGCCGTACTGGAACTCCTTGCCTGGGGCCTTGAGGCCCACCACGGTCACGCCGTATTTGTCGTGCACCTGCACGTCCTCGATGCTGCGACCCACCGCGTATAGGGGCGTGTGGATCTTGACGACGGTGTACGGGCCGTCGATTTCGATGTAATCCAGATAATTGCCGGCCACCAGATGACCCACGCGCTTGCCGGCATCGGTCTCCGCATTGATGATGTGACGGGCGCCGATGCGCTGCAGAATGCGCGCATGCTCCTGGGACACGGACTTGGCCCACAGATCGGAAACGCCGGCATCCAGCAGGTTGCCGGTGATGATCACCGAAGCCTCGATGCTGTCGCCGATGGCCACGACGGCCGTGTCGAACTGGGAGGCGTCGATCTGCTCGATGGCCAGCACATCGGTCATGTCGGCCTGAATGGTGGGCAGATGCGCGGACCAACGGGCCACAAGCTCCGGGTTCTTATCCACGGCGAGCACATCCTGACCCATCTGGTCGAGGGCGGCGGCCACGGACCCGCCGAAACGGCCCAGGCCGATGACCAGCACGCTTTTGTTGCCGCTCGGTTTTGCTGCCATGATGATGGTCCTCTCTATGCCGGATTTCTGTGTGCCGATTGAATGGCCGATCAGCCAACGATAATGTTTTCCTGCGGATAACGAATAGGTTCGGGGGCCATCGGTCGGCTGATGGAGTAGGCGATGGTCAACGGGCCAAGTCGTCCGACAATCATCTCGGCGGACAGAATAAACAGACTGGCCGGATTGCCGGCGCTTGCCACGCCCACCGAATAACCGCCCAACGAGAAGGCCGAGCAGGCCTCGAACACGGCGTCCACGAACGCGCAGCCGGTGGTGAACATCAGCATCATCGCACCGACCATGACCAGTGCAAAGCAGGCTGTGGTCACGGACACGGCGGTCATCTGGATGCGGCGGGGGATGCGGCGGCGGAACACGGTGACATCGCGATGGCCGGTGAATGCGGCGCGGCAAATCAAGAGAATCACCGCGAACGTGGTGACACGGATGCCGCCGGCGGTGGACGAGGAACCTGCGCCGATGAACATGAGTATGCTCATGAACACCTTGGTCTCATTCGTGACTTCGGGCACCCAGGAAATATCGAAACCAGCGGAGCGGGGCATGACGGCGGCGCTCATCGCACGGCGCATTTTCATGCCGGGGTCATCTGCGGGGAACAGGCCGGTATTGCCCCACTCGACCAGCAGGAACCAAGCCAGTGAGGTGGCCACCAGCACAGCGGTGGTCACCAAAGTGAGTTTGGTGTGCAACGTCCAACGTTTCGGGCTGAGATGTCGGCGTGCGCACTGCACCAGATTCAGCACCACGGGGAAGCCGAGCGTTCCTATGAATGCGCTGATGAGAATCGGCAGTCCCACGCCCCAACGGTTCACATGCAGGCCGGTGGCGTCAGGCGTGAAACCGGTGTTGTTGTAGGCCGATACCGCGTAGAACAGCGCCTGCCACAATGTACGTCCCATATTGCCGTGGTTCACGCGGAACAGGTCGGGCAGCAGCAGCACGAAGGTAAGCACCTCGGCGATGATGGAGGTGCCCAATACCACGGTGAGTACGCCTTTGACCTCGGAAAGCTTCGTGGTGCCCAGTTCGTTCGCGGTAAGCATGCGCTGGGAGACCTTGAGTCTGCGGGAAGTGCCAAGAGCCACCATCGAGGCGAAGGTCATGACGCCCAGGCCGCCGAACTGGATGGAGAATAGGATGACAACTTGGCCGAACGTCGACCAGTATTCGCCGGTGTTCACCACCGGAATGCCGCAGGTGGACAGGGCCGAGACGGCGGTGAAGAACGCGACCGGGAAGTTGGTGAAGATGATGTCCGATGTGGCGATCGGCAGCAGCAGCAAGCCGGTGACGATGATGATCAGTGCGCCGAAATACACCATGGACAGACGGCCCGGGTGCCTGAGCAGACGGTCGGTGATGCTGATGCGGCGAATGCGCTTGGCGGTTTTATCGCTTTTGTCTCGGCTCAGTACATCGGCCGAATACCACCATGACAGGCCCTTCGAGGCCTCCTCATTGGCGGAGGATTCGTCGAAGTCATTGGCCATGGGTCCTCAAGCTCCTCAACTGATACTGCTGTATGGTCATACGGCATGCCATCGCGCTGCGCACGGCACGCGTACGGTGATCGCGCGGCTGTATGCCATTGTATGCCGAAGCCTTACGTTAATCGACTCTGCGGAACGTTGTCGGCGACGCGCCACGAAGCGGCATTTTTCGAACACCTGTACGAGTGATGACGGTGTCTGCGGCTAGAATAATGAGCAGTGCGACCGAATCGACAGGAGGATGCCATGGCCAAGCGCAACGCGGTGGTGGTGACGCATACCAGGCTCAGGCAGACCGGAACCGTAGTGGCCGAGGCGGTGAGCCAGCTGCGAGTGGCCGGTTTCGAAGTCACTATCATCGACAACACCGAGGCCCCCGATTTCGGCGTGCAGCCGCCGTGCGTGTCGGACGACACCGAAATCGTCGTGGTCCTGGGCGGCGACGGCACGATACTGCGCGCCGCCGAACTCGTCCACTGCACCCAGGTGCCGATTCTCGGCGTGAACATGGGGCATGTCGGCTTCCTGGCCGAATTCGAAAGCTTCCAGATCGACGAGGCGATCCGCCGGGTCGCCACCCACGACTATTCGATCGACGAACGCATGATCGCCCATGTGGACGTCTGGCTGCCCGGCGCCGCCAAGCCCATCGAGGATTGGGCGCTGAACGATATCACGCTGGAACGCGCCGACCGAGGCAAGATGGTCGAACTGTCCATCCGCGTGGACGATGTGGAAATGAACTCGTTCGGCGCGGACGGCGTCATCGTATCCACGCCCACCGGTTCCACCGCCTACGCCTTCTCCGCGGGCGGTCCGGTCATGTGGCCGAACGTCAAGGCCCTGCAGTTGATTCCGCTGGCCGCGCACGCCCTGTTCGCCAGGCCGCTGATCATCGGCTCCGGCTCGACCTTCACCATCGATATTCTGGACGATTCCATGTCCGAAGGCTGGATTTGCTGCGATGGACGCCGTCAGCGCGCCCTGCCGCAGGGTACGCGCGTCATGGTGCGCGAATCGCGCGATACCTTGCGCCTCGCCCGACTCTCCGGTATGCCGTTCACCAACCGTCTGGTCTCCAAGTTCGATCTGCCCGTGGTCGGCTGGCGCGAGCACGCGCGCAACGAGGCCTCGAGCCAGTCGCTGCATCACGGGCACACATTCCCGGCGCCCATCGCGCTCGATAAGCAGACCGGCCGTGACGGCAAGGCAGGAGCCTGATGCTCGAAGAACTCGATATCCGCAATCTTGGTCCGATTCGCGAAGCCACTATCGCGCCGGCGGCCGGCATGACCGCCATCACCGGTGAGACCGGTGCCGGCAAGTCCATGCTGCTTTCCGCAATCCGACTGGTCTCCGGCGGGGCCGCCGAATCCTCGCGCGTCTCGGCCGGGGCGGCCGAAGCCTGGGCCCAGGCGATTTTCGCGCTCGCGGATGATGCCGTGACCTCTGAACATTCCGATGACGCCAACGGTGTCGGTGATGCTGGCGATGCTGGCGATTCTGGCGATTCTGGCGATTCTGACAGCGAGCTCACCGGTGCTGCCGCGGCCGTGGCTAAGGCCCATGACGCGGGCGCCGACCCCGAAGACGGCGAACTGTTCCTTTCCCGCACCGTACGCGCTTCCGGACGTTCGCGGGCCGTGCTCGGCGGCAAGTCCGTACCGCGTTCGGTGCTGGGGGCCATCGCCGGCGAACTGGTTACCATTCATGGCCAGGCCGATCAGCTGAAAATCGCGGCCGCCGCACGGCAACGCGAGTTTCTGGACCGGGTGGCCGGAGACGAAGCCGAACTGGCCGCCTACCGCAAGGCGTGGGATGCGCTGGCCGCCATGGATGAGCGGCTGGAACGCCTGCGCTCGCAGGAATCCTCTGCCCGCCAACAGGCCGACTACCTGCGCGAATCCATCGACCGCATCAACCGAACCGACCCGCAGCCGGGGGAGGACGAGGAGCTGAAGGCGCGCCGCGAACGCATCGAAAACGCGGCTGACATCGCCCAAGGCGTGGGTTCGGCGCTGGGCGCGCTGGATGCCTCGCAGGTGGATGTGGACGCCGCCGACGGCGCTTCGGCCGTGGAACTCATCAATCATGCGGTGACCTCGTTGCGCGCGATTCGCGTCGGCGGCACGTTCGCCGAGCAGGCCGATCGGCTTGAATCCATCAATGCCGATTTGGGCGACGTGGTGTTCGCCCTGAGCCAGGAGCTGGGCGACGAAGGCAGCGTGGAGGATCTGGACCAGATCAACGGCCGTATCCACGAGCTTGGCGACCTCACCCGTCGGTGGGGCCCCACCTTGGCCGACGTGCTCGCTTGGCGGGACAAGGCGGCGTTCGATCTGGAGGATCTGGACGCCTCGCCGGAAAAGGTCGCCGAACTCGAATCCGAACGGCAGACGCTGTACGATGCGGCCCTCGCCGCCGCCGACGTGCTGAGCGCCGCGCGCGTGGCTGCCGCTGCCGACTTGGGCGCGCGCGTCACTGAAGAACTCGGCTCGCTCGCCATGCTGGGCGCCTCCTTGGAAGTGCGCGTCACGCCGCGAGACAAGGCCGATGATCCGCTCGGCCCGTATGGTCGCGACGATATCGCGTTCCTGTTTACGCCGTTCGAGGGGTCGCCGCAGTTGCCGATGGGCAAAAGCGCTTCGGGCGGTGAACTGAGCCGACTGATGCTGGCCTTGGAACTGGTGGCCGCCGACACGCGCGGCGGTGCCGACCAGACCTTCATCTTCGACGAGGTTGACGCCGGCGTGGGTGGCAAGGCCGCGGTCGAACTGGGCAAACGTCTGGCACGGCTGGCCCGCAGCGCGCAGGTCATCGTCGTCACCCACTTGGCGCAGGTCGCCTCGTGGGCGGACGCGCAGTTCGTGGTCACCAAGGAGCCGCCGGATGCCGATGACGACGATTTGGGCGTGGTCACCACCATCGCCGAAGTCAACGGCGAAACCCGCGTCCACGAAATCGCCCGCATGCTCTCCGGCAGCGAATCCGAAGCCTCACTAGACCACGCCCGAGAACTGTTGAAGGAAAGTGTCCTATGACCAAAGCCGCCATATTCGACCTCGATGGCACCCTCCTCGACTCCATGGGAGTCTGGGACCAAGTCGACATCGACTTCCTGAACAAGCGCGGAATCGAAGTGCCGCCCGACTACATGACCAAAGTCTCCGCCATGCAATTCCGCCAGATCGCCGAATACACCATCGCACGCTTCGGCCTTACAGACACGCCCGAAGAGCTCATGCAGGAATGGGACGACATGGCCAGCGTCGCCTATTCCACCACGGTCGAAGCCAAACCCGGCGCGCTTGACTATCTGCGCGATCTGAAAGCCTCCGGTGTCAAACTGGGTGTCGCCACCTCGCTGCCCCCGCATCTGCGTGAGCCGGCGCTACGCCACGTCGGCATGTTCGAACTGTTCAACGATATCGTCTCCGTCGATGATGCGAACGACGTCGGCAAGGACCAGCCCGACGTCTACCTGCTCACCGCCAAGCGCCTAGGCGCCGCGCCGGTCGACTGCACGGTGTTCGAAGACCTGCTGGTCGGCATGAAGTCGGCCAAATCGGTCGGCATGAAGGTCTGGGCCATGCACGACGACTCCTCCGCCTCCGATTGGCCCGAAATCTGCCACCTAGCCGACGGCGTCCTCTTCGACTTCCACGACGCTCCGCGCGTGCTGTGATAAAAAAATTACACCCCCGCTGGCGGGGCTGTCGGCGTAACGGCGTTGTTTGGCATAGGTGCCCCTTCCCGAGGCCATTGTAGGCGCGGCCCATGTTTCGACACTGTATGTTGGCAAGGTGTTTGTTTACTGTTTAGCTGTTATGTAACACACCTTGACAGTTAAGCAGAACAGTTATACTGTGTTGTATAACAGCTAAACAGCTGGGGTGCTAGTCAACCACATTCGAAAGGGGCATAGATGAAACTGATCATCTCATCCGTGTCCGGTGAACCCATCTACGAGCAAATCAAAACCCAAATCCGTTCGGCGGTGCTCGGCGGCGAGTTGAAGGCGGGCGAGGCCCTGCCTTCCTTGAGGAAACTCGCCAAGGAGCTGCGCATCTCCGTGCTCACCGTCACCAGGGCGTACAACGAACTGGCCGATGAGGGCGTGGTGCAGAACATCCAAGGCAAAGGCACTTTCGTGATGGACAAGGGCAACGAACTGATGCAACGTCAGCTCGAAACCCAGATTCGTGAAAGCCTGGCCGAGGCAAGTCGGGGCGCCAAAGCCGCCGGCATTCCGCTGGACGCATTGGGCCGCATGCTCGAAGAGGAATACCGCAAGGAATAACCTCAAGAAAGGACCATGGCCATGACCGTCATATCCGAATCCGAGGCGATGGCGTTGCAGGTCACCGACGTCACCAAACACTATGATTCCGGCTTCACGCTGGACGACGTGACCTTCGACCTGCCCAAGGGCTACATCATGGGGCTGATCGGCCCGAACGGCGCCGGCAAATCCACCCTCATCAAACTCATCCTCAACATGATTCACCGCGACGCCGGTTCGATTCACGTACTCGGCCTCGACAACATCGCCAACGAGGAGCCCGTCAAAGAACAACTCGGCGTGGTGTTCGACTTCAGCTACATGCATGAACAGTGGCAAGTCAAGAACATTGAACGTATTGTCGCGCCACTGTATCCATCATGGGACGGTGGATGCTATCACAAGTATCTGGATACTTTTGGCCTTGGTGACGCACAGAACGGCAAGAAACATATCAAGGATCTTTCCCGCGGCATGCAGATGAAGCTGATGCTGGCCATCGCATTGAGTCATGATGCCAAGCTGCTGATTCTCGACGAGCCGACCAGCGGACTCGATGTGCTTGCCCGCGACGAACTCATGGATATCCTGCATGCCTACATTGAGGATGGCGAGCATTCGGTACTGTTCAGCACCCATATCACTGCCGACCTCGAACGTGCTGCTGACTTCATTACCTACATCACCGATGGCCGTCTCTACTACACCGGTCCGAAAGACGAGTTTGAGGAATCGTTCCGCCTGATTAAGGGCGGTCCAGACGAACTGGCACAACTGCCTGCGGACGTAGTGCTGGGCTCACATACGTATGCCACCGGATTCGATGCGCTGGTCCGGTCAGACAGGCTTGATGCTGTTGCGTCGGTGGTTTCGGGGCTTGTCGTTGAATCGGCTTCCATTGATGACATCATTCGACTGACCAATGCCCATGATTCCAATCGTGACTTGAGCGGGAGGTGAGCGGCCATGGAGGCAATACTGAGGGTGTCGCGGTCTCGGCAACATGCATTGACCACTGCATTGCGCGTCGATATGGCCTACCTGTGCGTCGACGTACGGACTGTGCTCTCGTTGTTGTTGGCACCGTTGTTCTCCGTCATCTTTCAAGGTGAAGCTTATGGTGATGGCTTCGGCTATCGCATGGGTGTCATCATGACGGTATTCACCTGCGCCATGTGGGTGCTAACCATGGCGGTTGCTGACTTACAGAACGGATATCGACTTCGTGGCATTATTCCGGCTTCGAGGAAGAGTCAGGTGGCCGCGCGATATGTGGTTGGATTGGTGATTTCCGTATTGTCGATAGCGATGATTGTTCTGATTGACGGGTTGCAAGTGCTGGTCAATCCGGATTGGTCATTCGCGGGCAATCTGTGGGCGGCGCCGTTGGGAGGTTTCTGCACCGCGCTGATGGTCGCGCTTATCGTGCCCACGGGTTATCTGTGGACCAAACTAGGCGGTCTTCAAGTCACGATGATGGTGATCTATGTCGTTGCATTGGCTGTATCCATACTGCTATCTATTTTGCCTGCTTCGGTGACCAGAGGATTGGCCCATGCCGCGAATGCCATCATCGCGCAACGATTGTGGCTGGTTATTGCGGTATTGACAACGACGGTTGTGGCATATGGAATCTCGTATGTAATTGCCTCTCGCATATTTGCTTCAAGGGAATGGTGACGATGAACTGGAAATCCGTAGTA
>ERZ1032290.169-NODE-169-length-17637-cov-21.192071_pt1 | contig 17637 bp, 15 predicted proteins | sample MGYA00518163_ERZ1032290 | MGnify/ENA primary metagenome ERZ1032290 (study PRJEB33719, sample SAMN04261355) | wastewater metagenome | biome: periurban shantytown; feature: human; material: feces | host: Homo sapiens | place: Peru: Lima | collected 2012-01-15 ... | reverse complement strand
TGATGCCGGTCTCCTCCGTCATCGGTACGACCCTGGCGGCGTGAGTGGGGCAGCCAAGAGCGACCATGAACGCCAGTTTGTCCGGCGCGGCGATGCCCAGCAGCTCGCTCAGGGCGGGCTTGTTGATGGCGCCCATGATGCAGCTGCCCACGCCCTTGGCCCATGCGGCGAGGGTGATGTTCGCCAGCGCGATGCCGGTGTCGGTGTTCAGGTCGCCGGGGATGGAGCTGTCCTGCACGACGGCCAGATACATCACAGGCTGCTCGTCGGCTTTGGGAGCACCCTGCTCCGGCGGCAGATAACCGGCCCACTTGACCAGCGGATGGACCTTTTTCACCATCTCGGGGCTCTGCACGACCACCAGCTTCACGGCCTGACGGTTCGCGCCGCAGGACGACAGGCGCAGGGCCTCCACCATATCGTCCACCACATCCTGCGGCACCGGTTTCTGGGCGAAGCGGCGGTAGGTGCGGCGGGTGTTGAGCGTTTCCATAACAGACATCGGCAGACACTCCTTTACTATATAAGTACAGCCTGATTATAGCATAGGAGCAGGAGCAGTGCAAGGAATTTGGATGCGGCGGCAAACACGGACAAGATACGTCTGCGAGATGAGGAAATGAGAGAAAAATCCATAAACCGGAAATAAAAAATGATGATATAATGTTAATGAGCACTAACATACTGGGAAAATATTGACAAAAAGCAGGAGATGCCCTATCATTAGTTATGACAAACTAACCGCCTTTTGCGGAGACGCGCAAAGGAAAACAAGAAAAAACAAAACAGTTTATGAGGTGCAAGAAAATGACTAATATGACTCGTCGTAATTTTTTGAAGAGCGCTGGTGTGATGGCTCTGGCTGTGGCAGCAGCCGGTGTGCTGGCAGGCTGCGATGCCTCCAGCGCCAGCGATAACCCGGTGCTGGAGGAGGTCACGGTCCAGTATTGGCGCAAGAGCAGCGTTTTGGGCGATCAGAAGGTGGGCAACAATGATGAGTACGATGAAACCGTCAGCGTGGTAAAGAGCGGCAAGGTCAAAAAGGAGCAACTGCAGAAGCTGGGCAATGTAATGGTGAATACAGGCTATAAGCTGAGCGATAGCACGGCAACCGAGTTTGACGTGGACTGGACCCAGGAGCCCCCGGTGGCAAAGGTCTGGATGGAGCTTTGAGCCTGCCCCGAGAGGCTACAGAAAAGCAGCAGCACCCCCGGCTGTGCATTGGCAGCGCACAGCGGGGGTGCTGTTTTGTGATCTATTTGCGTTTCCAGAATGGGGCGTGGGGCATGGGCAGACCCAGCACCAGCGCGATGCCTACAGCCAGCGCCACGGCCACCTTGAAGGTGGAGATGCCGTTGGCCAGCGAAAGGGCATTCTCGCCCTGGATGAAGTAGTAGGCGGTGTAGTAGATGCCCGCGCCGGGGACCAGCGGGAAGATGCCGGTCAGCAAAAAGACCGTCACCGGCGTCTTGAGCAGCACGGCGCAGATACGCGCCGCCAGCGACAGCGGGATGATCGCGATGAGGGAGGCTGCCGCCGCGTCGGCCCCGTATAAGACAGCCAGCTCGTAGACGAACCAGCCCACCGCGCCCACCAGCGCACAGTAGGGGAGGGTGCGCTTAGGGCAGGCGAAGAGGACGGCGAAGCTCAGCGTCCCCGCCCCGGCCAGAAAGAACTGTGCCGCCAGCTGGCCGAGCTGTGTGCTTGTCAAGGTCATCATACCACCGTCACCCCCGTCAGCAGAGAAATAAGGCTCAGCACGAAGCCGGTGCCGATGGCGATGCTGGCCGCGATGAGCAGGGCGTCTATCATCCGGATGGTGCCGGAGAGGTAGTCACCCTGCACGAAGTCCCGGATGCCCATGGTGAAGGCGATGCCGGGGGTCAATATCATCAGGGTGCCGATGATGGCGTGGCTGGCCTCAGTGTCCAGCAGATGGCACCCCAGAATGCAGACCAATGTAATGAGCGCTGCCGCCGAGATCTTGCGGAAGCCGTTGGAAAGCCTCCGATTTTCACAGAGCAGCAGATAGCCGCTGACGATGAGACCCGCTGCCGCTGCCGCCAGCGCCGAGCGTATCGTGCCGCCGAAGATGAGCGCAAAACAGGCTGTGCCGCTCATCCCGGCGAGGAGCTGGGTCTTGCCCTTGGGGAAGGGGATGCGCCGGGCCTCGGCCAAGCGGTGTTCAGCCTCGTCCAGTGTGATGCCCCCGGCTGCTATCTCGCGGGAAAGGGCGTTCACCGCGGCCACCCGGCCTAAGTGAGTCGTCCGCACCGGCACGTTCCGCACTTCGGCGATCTCTGCCGTGCCGGCGCTGGCGAAGATGCCGTTGGTCAGCACGTAGACGTGGAACTCCCGCAGATGGAAGCTGCGGGCCATGATCTCCATCGTCTGCTCCACCCGGAAGACCTCTGCTCCGTTTTCCAGCAGTGTCTCGCCCGCCGCCATGATAAAGTCCATGATGCGGCGCCGCTGCTCGTCGCTGGGATATAACTCTCTGCTGTCCATTCCGGCCCTCCCTGTCATGCCCGCCAAAGGGGGCATATCATCTCATGCTATACTGTATCATAATTCCGGCGGCTTGCAAAGGCGTCTTTTCACATTTTTGCACAACTTCCGTCCTTGCCGTCGGGGGCGCAGTGTGTTACACTGATAACAACTATGGAAAGATCCAGAAACCACAGGAGGAAATGACCGTGAAGCAGAGTCTGAGTTTCGCGCGCCGTCTGACGGCGCTGGTGCTGGCAGCTGTGATGCTGTGCGTGGCTGTCCCGGCGGCGTTCGCCGAGGATGCCGCACCCGGTGCCACCACCATTGGCGGTGCAAACACCACCCTTATCCCTGAGGAAGAAGAAAATTGTCTGAGCTGGCTCTTCGGCTCCAAAGATAAAATTACACTGCCCTATCTGAACATCAAGGGCAAGGGCCTGCGCCGGAACGTGTCGCTGGACCTTGTGGACTGCCTGGTGGGCATCACCTACACCGAGCTTGGCTCCATCGGCAGCTATGTCAGCGCCAGTGCCGCGCAGGAGGCGTGGAAGGCCCAGGCCGTGGCCATCCACTCCTACCTCGAGTACCATAAGCAGTACGGCTCCTCGGCCAACGCCCTCATCTACACCCCCGTGGAGGACATCCCGTCCTCGGCCCGGTCGGCCATCCGCAAGGCGGTGGAGGCTGTGAAGGATGAGGTGCTGACCTGCAACGGCAGCGTCATCGACGCCGTCTGGTCGGCCAGCGCAGGCTACAACACCCAGACCGGCGTCTACGGCACCTGCTCCAGCCTCGACGCCTGGGGCTCGGATGTGCCGTATCTCAAGAGCGTGGAAAGCCCCTATGAGCGCCAGTACCACGAGAAGATGCGCCGCATCATCGGCAAGGATTATGACTATGTCGAGTACAACGACAGCCGCACCGGTGAGCCCTACCAGAGCGCCGACACCACCCACAAAGACCTCGGCGGCTTCGTCCAGTACAATACGCTGGTGTCCAATGGCCGCAGCTACCGCTATATCGGCCAGTTCGTGTCCTCCCGCTACTGCTTCGATTTCAGCACGGATGCAGCGGGTGTACCCTGTATGTACTACTACGGCTTCGGCCACGGCGTGGGCATGAGCCAGTGCGGCGCCGTGGGCTACGCCGCCGAGGAGGGGATGGGCTACCGCGACATCCTGAAGCACTACTACTCCGGCGTTTCCATCCGGACGGTGGGCAGCGGCACGAGCTCCGGCGGCGGTCTGTTCAGCTGGCTGCGCCGCCTGCTGGGCATGTAAAAAATCAAAAGGAATTGCGCAAAATACTTCTCAAATGAGACGTGATTTGGTATACTGTACACGCTTGTACACAAGAGACAGACGATTTCGCGTTTCACGCTCCAAAGCGGGAGCGATACGATAAAGAATAACAGGTGGAGAGAACGGAATGCAGTTGGAGAAGGAAAAGAAAGAAAAGCGGGAGCGGGAGCGCTGCCGCGCACTGGCGCAGCGCATCGCGGAGGAGGCAAACCCCGCCTCGGCGGCCCTGCTGGGAGAGCAGATGTCCCTGCTGGCCAAGGCCCTGCACCGTGCAGGTGTGGAGGCAGAAGAGTGGACAGAGAGCTCTGAGGCAGAGCTTCTGGTGGTGACAGACCCCGCGTGGGAAACGCTGCCCGAGACCCTGCCCGCCCGGGTGCTGCTGGTGAGCGATGAGAGCACCGTTATGGCGGGCTGGGCCGAGCAGCTGGCCCAGAGAGGGTATTTCCGCGATTTTGGCTGGCGCAGCAAGGGCCGCGCTCAGCAGTCGGCGCTGTTCTGCACCAGCCAGCCCACTCAGCTGAAGATGGTGCGGGGCTACGAGATGGAAATGGACATCCTGCGTGACCGGATGGTGCGCGCCGAGCGCACCAGCGGCGAGGAAGCTGAGCTCATCGCCCGGCTGCGCAGCGACCTTTCGCTCAGCCGCAGCCACGAGCAGCAGCTGGAAAAGGCACTGGGCGAGGTGACCGGCTCGAAGTTCTGGAAGATGACCTGGCCCATGCGCTATGTCGTCAGCAAGAGCCGCCAGCTCTGGCACACTCTGCCCTTCTTCGTGCTCCTGCGGGAGCTGCGCAGCGGCGGCATCGAGGGTGTGCGGGAACTGGCCCGCGCCCGCCGCGAGTACGCCGCCCTCTTCCCGGGCAAAGTCATGCGCGCCGACCGGTTCGCACCGGTGGAACTGCTGGTGCGGCAGGCAGGCAATCAGCCTGCAGGCCCCAGGATCAGCATCGTGGTGCCGCTCTACAACACCCCGCTGGACTTCCTCGAAGAACTGCTGGATTCCGTCGTGAACCAGACCTACCGCAACTGGGAGCTCTGCTGTGTGGACGCCGGCACCGCCCCGGGCGTGGGCGAGATGGTGCAGCAGCGCGCCGCTGTGGACCCTCGTATCCGCTACAGGAAGCTGGAGAAGAATGAGCTCATCCCCGGCAACACCAACAAAGGCATCGAGATGGCCACCGGCGACTTCATCGCCCTGCTGGACCACGACGACATCCTCCATCCCTGCGCCCTCTGGTACGCGGCCAAGGCCATCGCCGAGCAGGGAGCCGACTTCGTCTATACCGATGAGGCGACCTTTGAGGGCAAGGTGGAGAACGTGGTGCTCTACCACTTCAAGCCTGATTTCATGCTGGACAACCTCCGCTCCAACAACTATATCTGCCACCTGACCCTGTTCAGCCGCCGGCTGATGGACGCCGCAGGCGGCCCGGAGCGGATGGAGTACAACGGCAGTCAGGATTACGAGCTCTTCCTCCGCCTGACCGAGACGGCCCGGAAGATCGTCCACATCCCCCATGCCCTCTATTACTGGCGTTCCAGCCCCGGCAGCACGGCCAGCGACATCTCCGCCAAGACCTACTGCATCGACGCGGGCATTGCCGCCCTCAAGGCTCATTACGCCCGCTGCGGCGTGGCCGTGGACGATGTGTCCCTCATCCCGGGTACGCCGGGCTACTACAAGACCGATTATACCATCGACCATCCGGGCCGGGTGAGCATCCTCATCCCCACCTGTGACCACATCCGCGACTTGGAGACCTGCGTGGAGTCCATCTACGCCCGCACCACCTACCCGGATTTTGAAATCATCCTCATCGAGAACAACAGCAAGGCCCCCGAGACCTTCCGCACCTACGAGCGGATGCAGAAAGAGCACCCCGATAACCTCAAGGTCGTCACCTGGGAGGGCAAGGGCTTCAACTACAGCGCCCTGAACAACTTCGGCGAGAAGTTCGCCACCGGTGAGTATCTGCTTCTGCTCAACAACGACACCGAGGTCATCACCGCCGCCTGGCTGGAAGAGATGGTCATGTACGCCCAGCAGAAGCGGGTGGGCTGCGTGGGCGCCAAGCTGCTCTACCCGGATGACACCATCCAGCACGCCGGTGTCGGCTTCGGCATCGGCGGCGTGGCGGGCCATCTGCACAAGTACTATCCCGCCAGCTCCGACGGCTATATGGGCCGCCTGAACTATGTGCAGGACGTCTACGCCGACACCGCCGCCTGCCTGCTCATCCGCAAGGAGATCTACGACGAAGTGGGCGGTCTGGACGAGAGCTATGCCGTGGCCTTCAACGATGTGGACTTCTGCGTCCGCGTCCGTCAGGCAGGCTACACCAACGTCTTCACCCCGTTTGCCCAGCTCTACCACTACGAGAGCAAGAGCCGCGGCATGGAGGATAACCCCGAAAAGCAGAAGCGTTTTCAGGGCGAGGTGCTGCGTTTTCAGGCCCGCTGGGGCGACCTGCTGGCTGCGGGCGACCCCTGCACCAACCCCAACTTCGACATCCAGCGCGAAGATTTCAGCCTGAAGATATTACCGCTGGAATGATAAGGAGAACGAACTTGGAACTCTCTGCCTGTATCGTTGTCTATAATGGCTGCGACGAAGCCCTCAAGGCGGCGCAGACGGTGCTGCAATACACCCGCCGCCACCCGCTGACCCTCTATCTGGTGGACAACGCCAGCCCCGACGGCAGCGGCGCACGTCTGGAAGCCGCCGTGAAGGGCGGCGCTTTGAGCACTCAGCCCGGCCAGAAAGTCGAGGTGCGCTGCCGCAAGGAGAACGGCGGTTTCGGCACCGGACACAACACCGTCCTGCCGGAGCTGACGAGCGACTATCACTTCATCCTGAACCCGGACATCCAGCTCACCGCCGATACCCTCAGCGACCTGGCCGACTGGATGGCCGCCCACCCGGATGCTGTGATGGCCCGGCCGGGGCTGCGCTTCCCGGATGGCCGTTCCCAGAGCCTGCCGCTGCGGCGCTGTGCGCTGCGGCCCATGGTCTACCGCCAGCTGCCGTTTTTGAAATTCTGGGAGAAATATAACCGTGCGTATTTGATGGAGGGGGAGGATCTGTCCGCTCCCGTTGAGATCGAGTTCTGCACCGGCAGCTTTTCCGCCGTGCGGACGGCGGAGTTCAAGGCCGTGGGCGGCTTCGATGAGCACTACTTCATGTATGTGGAGGATGCCGACCTGACCCAGAAGATGCGCACCACCGGCAAAGCCTACCTCGTGCCGCAGTACACCGCCATCCATGCATGGCATCGTGCGGCCCACCGCAGCCTCAAGCCCTTTTTGTGGCAGACCGGGAGCCTGCTGCGGTATTTCCACAAGTGGGGGTTCAAGTTCTGAGCCTTTGCTGATGAAACAAAAGAGCGCCCCCCGCAAAAATTTTTGCAGAGGGCGCTCTTTCCTTGCTTTTTTTTCGATTTGATAGTAGAATAAGGTGTAATACTATCGCAAGCTTGCCAGTAGTGCATAGCGAGATCCTGCCAGCGTGCGTGGCGCGGGAAGCCCGGCGGCTGGCGGCGTATTACCACCAACATTGTTTACAGCGGACGCAGCTCCGCTTTGAATCCATACAGGACCCGGCGGATACGCTGCCGAGCCTTGTACAAGCTGCACAACTTTTTTATTTCATAATATAAGGAGTGCACAAAAATGAAAGGTATCATTCTGGCCGGCGGTGCCGGCACCCGGCTCTATCCGCTGACGATGGTCACCAGCAAACAGCTGCTGCCCGTCTACGACAAGCCGATGATCTATTATCCTCTGTCCACCCTCATGCTGGCGGGCATCCAGGACATCCTCATCATCTCGACCCCCACCGACACGCCCCGCTTCGAGGCGCTGCTGGGCGATGGCAGCCAGTACGGCATCCATCTGCAATATAAGGTCCAGCCGTCCCCGGACGGCCTGGCTCAGGCTTTCATCCTCGGTGAAGAGTTCATCGGCGACGACTGCTGCGCAATGATCCTGGGCGACAACATCTTCTACGGCAACGGCTTCTCCAAGATTCTGAAGAATGCTGTCTCCAACGCCGAGAACAAGGGCCGCTGCACCGTCTTCGGCTACTATGTGCCGGACCCCGAGCGCTTCGGCATCGTGGAGTTCGACGCAAACGGAAAGGTGCTGAGCGTCGAGGAAAAGCCCCAGCACCCCAAGAGCAACTACGCCATCACCGGCCTGTACTTCTACAACAAGGAAGTCGTTAAGATGGCAAAGCAGGTCAAGCCCTCCGCCCGCGGCGAGCTGGAGATCACGACCCTGAACGATATGTACCTCAAGCAGGATGAGCTGGACGTCCAGCTGCTGGGCCGCGGCTTTGCATGGCTGGACACCGGCACGATGGACAGCCTCGTGGAGGCAGCCGACTTTGTGCGGATGATCGAGAAGCGTCAGGGCATCAAGATCAGCGCCCCCGAGGAGATCGCATTCAAGTACGGCTGGATCGACCGCGATACCCTGCTGGAAAGCGCAGAGCGCTACGGCAAGAGCCCCTACGGCCAGCACCTCAAGAATGTGGCCGACGGCAAACTGAAGTATTAAGAGAGGCGGTATCCGCATGAAAATCATTGTTACCGGCTGCAGAGGCCAGCTTGGCACCGAGATCATCAAGCAGCTCCGGGAAGGCCGCAGTGAGCTTGGCCCCATCCCCGAGAAGCTGGTGAGCGCCACGGTCATTCCGGTGGACCTGCCGGAGCTGGACATCACCAACTACAAGATGGTGGATGACTTCATCCGCCGTCAGCGCCCGGACGTCATCATCAACTGCGCCGCTTTCACCAACGTGGACGGCTGCGAGGTGAACCATGACGCTGCCTTCAAGGCCAACGCCATCGGCCCCCGCAATCTGGCACAGGCCGCCACCAAGACCGGCGCACGTCTGGTACACGTCTCTACGGATTACGTCTTCTCCGGCCGCGAGAACGGCGGCATCCCGCAGGATGAGGCCACCATTCCCGGCCCCATCAGCGCCTACGGCTCCACCAAGCTCATGGGTGAGAAGTATGTGGAGCAGTTCTGCCACCGCCACTTCATCGTCCGCACGGCATGGCTCTACAGCTACTACGGCAAAAACTTCGTCAAGACCATCGTGAATGCCGGCAAAAAGTTCGGCAAGCTGGAAGTCGTCAACGACCAGTGCGGCAACCCGACCAACGCCGTCGATCTGGCCCACGAGATCCTGCAGCTCTGCGTGACCCACGAGTACGGCCTGTATCACTGCACCGGCGAGGGCATCTGCTCCTGGTATGATTTCGCATCGGAGATCATCCGCCTGTCCGGCGTGGACGCCACCGTGTCTCCCTGCACCAGCGAAGAGTACAGGGCAAAGCACCCGGACAGCGCCGACCGCCCCAAGTGGAGCGCTCTGGACAACCGGATGCTCCGCTGCACCGTCGGCAACGACGTCCGCGACTGGAAGGACGCGCTGGCCTGCTTCTTCGAGCACTGGGACGGCGACAACGGGATGAAATAACCCTCTCAGGCCGCTTCGCGTCCAGCTCTCCCGGAGGGGGCAACAACGCCGACCGCCGCCAGTGGCGGAAGCAGGGAGGAGTTGTTGGGGCAGCGGCCAGCAAGACGCACGCAAAGCGTTGCGGATGCTGGGAGCCGCAACCCGGGTGCGAAGCACCCTTGGCAAGCCGGGCAGGTTTTGCGGAAAAATGCAAAGTGCCGGGCCCTGCGCACAAATAAAACAAGAGAATAATTTAAGGATAAAAATATGAAAAAATATCTTATCACCGGCTGCGCCGGTTTTATCGGTTCCAACTTTGTGCATTATATGCTCAAGAAGTACCCCGAGATCCTGCTGGTCAACCTCGACAAGCTGACCTACGCCGGCAACCTCGAGAACCTGAAGGACGTTGAGGGCGACCCCCGCCATGTCTTCGTGCAGGGCGACATCTGCGACAAGGAGCTGGTCGAGAGCCTGTTTGCAAAGTACGATTTCGATTACGTCATCAACTTTGCCGCTGAGAGCCATGTTGACCGCTCCATCAAGAACCCTGAAATTTTCGTCCAGAGCAACGTGATGGGTACCGTCAACCTGCTGCAGCGCGCCAAGGAAGCCTGGTACGACGCCGACGCCAAGACCTGGAAAGAGGGCAAGAAGTATCTGCAGGTGTCCACCGATGAGGTCTACGGCGCTCTGGGCGCTGAGGGCTTCTTCATGGAGACCACCCCGCTCTGCCCCCACAGCCCCTACTCTTCCTCCAAGGCCAGCGCTGATATGTTCGTCATGGCATTCCACGATACCTACGGTATGCCCATCAACATCACCCGCTGCTCCAACAACTACGGCCCCTACCAGTTCCCCGAGAAGCTCATCCCGCTGATGATCAACAACGTCAAGCACCACAAGCAGCTGCCCGTCTACGGTGACGGTATGCAGATCCGCGACTGGCTGTACGTTGAGGACCACTGCAAGGCCATTGATATGGTCTGCAATGGCGGCAAGGTGGGCGAGGTCTACAATGTCGGCGGCCACAACGAGCGCCCCAACATCTTCATCGTCAAGACCATCATCGAGCAGCTGCACGACCGCCTGAAGGACGACGGCATCAGCGAAGACCTCATCAAGCACGTCGCTGACCGTCTGGGCCATGACCGCCGCTATGGCATCGACCCCACCAAGATCAAGAACGACCTTGGCTGGTATCCCGAGACTCCCTTTGAGAAGGGCATCGTCCTGACCATCGACTGGTACCTCGACCACGAGGAGTGGATGGAGCACATCACCAGCGGCAACTACCAGAAATACTATGAGGAAATGTACAAGAATAAGTAACTTCTTGTAAATAGCCTGAAAGCGAAAAAGAGCAGGGCGTGCGGTCCTATGGCTGCACGCTCTGCTCTTTTTTGTCGGAGTTAAAGTTTGTCTTCTTTCATGCAGCGGATGAGCAGGGGAAGCTCATAGACCAGCATGGACAGCCAGCCGATGCCGTAGCTCACAGGCATGATCTGCAAATCGACCTTGAGCACCAGCACCAGCACAGCGGCGGCGGCCACGCGGAAGCCCATGTTGAGCATACTGCTGTTCAGGGTGATCTTCAAATCGCCGAGGCCGCGGAAGCCGCCCTGGATGCCGTTGGTCACGCCGGGCATCAGGTAGAAGAGGGAGGCGCACCGCAGGAACTTGACGCCCAGGTCGATGACGGCGGGGTCATCCACGAAGAGGGAGATGATGGGGCGGGCGAAGAGCAGGCAGACGGCCATCAGGCAGAAGCCGTAGATGAGCTCGATGCGCAGGCCGCAGAAAAAGCCCTGACGCACCCGCTCCTTTTTGCCGGCACCGTGGTTCTGGGCCATCAGGGTGGTCATGGCGTGGGCGATGTTCTGCTGGGGCATATAGGTGAAGTCGTCCACCCGGCTGGCGGCGGTGAAAGCGGCCATTGCGTTGATGCCCAGAGTGTTGACGATGGCCTGCACGGCGATCTTGCCCAGCTGGACGGTGGCCTGCTGCATGGCACTGGTCCAGCCGTACTGGACGGTGCTGCGCAGCAGAGAGCTGTCAAAGACGAGCCAGCGCCGCCCCAGCTGAAGGACGGGAACTTTGAACTGGATATAGACGACGCAGAGCACACAGCAGAGCGCCTCGCTGAGGACGGTGGAGAGGGCGCAGCCTTCGCTGCCCCAGCCCAGCACCTCGACAAAGAAGAGGTCGCCGCCGATGTTCAGCACCGAGCTTATCATCAGAAAGTAAAGGGCGCTCTTGCTGTCACCCAGCGCCCGCATGGTGGCGGCGAGGAAGTTGTAAAAGAAGGTGAAGATGAGGCCCGCAAAGACGATGCGGAGGTACTGCACCGCGATGGGCAGGATCTCTTCCGGCACCTGCATCAGCCGGAGCAGCGGCGTCGCCAGCAGGACGCAGAGGGCCGAAAAGACCAGCGAGAACACCGTGCCTGCGATGGCGGTGGTGGAGACCTGACGCTCCACGCGCTGGGTGTCTCCGGCACCATAGGCCGTGCTGACGAGGATGCCGGCACCGAGGCAGAGACCGTTGATGAAGAGGATGGCCAGCGTCATCAGCGGGTTGGAGGTGCCGACGGCGGCAAGGGCGTCTTCGCCGACAAATTTGCCCACGATGATGCTGTCGGCGGCGTTATAAGTGAGCTGGAACAGGTTGCCAAGCACCAGCGGGATGGTGAATTTGACCAGAAGGGGCGTGATGGCTCCGGTCGTCATGTCTTTTGTCATGGATTCCTTCTCTTTTTCTTTTTATAGTATGTTCTGGCGTGCGCTGAACACGGCCAGTGCCGAACGGCTTTTGCCGTTTGCGATAAGCTGGGCCGCTGCGTGAAGGGCGGCACCTGCGCTGGGGGAGGCCGGGATGGCATCGGTGCGCAGGACCCGCTGCGCCGCCCGGACGGCGTCGGCGGTGGTGACGGCAGCGATGTTGTCCACTACATAGGAGTTGTAGTTGCCGGGAACGAGGCCGAAGCCGATGTCCGGGATGCCGTGGGAGCCGGTGAGGCCGCTGCTCAGGGCCTGACTCTCGTAAGGCTCTACGGCCACGATGCGGACGTCATTCGTCCACGCCTTGACCGTTTCGCCCACGCCGGTGATGGTGCCGCCGCTGCCCACGCCGATGACGATGCTGTCCACGATGCTGGAACCCTCCCGCGCGACGGAGCGCACCAGTGCAGGCCCCGTCACCCGGCGGTGATAGGTGGGGTTGTCGTCGTTGTTGAGCCAGTCCATATAGTACCAGCCCTTCTCGGCGGCGGTGGCTTTTGCCAGCGCCCGTGCGCCTGCAAGGCCCGCCTGGGCCGGGGTGTGGATGATCTGCGCTCCGAGGCGGAGCAGGCTCTCCTGCCGCATGGCGGGGGCGTCCTCCGGCATGACCAGCGTCACCGGGTGGCCCGCCGTCAGCCCCGCCAGCGTCAGCGCTGTGGCAAAAGGCCCTGACACGGCCTCCACGATGGTCTGGCCGGGGGTCAGCGCCCCGCGCTCAAGGGCCAGCGCCAGCATCCCCTCAGCCAGCTCGTCCCGCGCCGTGCCGGTGGGGCCGTTGTAGTTCAGATAGGCGTACAGCCGCCCCCGCAGCCCGCAGGCCGCAAGATAGCCCCGCAGCTCGACGATGGGGCCGGGCAGCAGGGTCTGGTAGATGTTGGGGTAGATAGGCACGGGCGGTCTCCTTTCGCGTCCGGGGGAAAGCTTACGCCTATAACTTTAACGCAAAGGAGAGGAAGCGTCAAGCGGGGCTTGGGCAGAAAAGAGAAAAATCGGGAGAAAATTTGGCAAAATGACGCAAAAAGTCCTTGACAAGGGACACCCCGTCTGCTATACTCCGTATGTAAAGCAAAAAACCTTTACAAATAGCGGAGGTCAGAGCAGGACAGAACATGGCAAAAGACTTTGAAATGGGCTATCTGCTCGATTTTTACGGCGAAGTGCTCACGCCCAAACAGCGCGAGATGCTGCGCCAGTATTACAACGACGACCTCTCCCTCAGCGAGATCGGAGAAAACTTCGGCATCACCCGGCAGGGGGCGCGGGACGCCATCAAGCATGGCGAAACGGCCCTCAAGGAGCTGGAAGAAAAGGTCGGCTTCGCGGCCCGGTACCGCCGGGTGCAGCAGACACTGGAAGAGCTGGAGCAGCTGGTCATCGACGCCCGGTTTGAATGCACCGGCCCGAACGCCCGGCTGACCACCACCGAGTATGCCGCCACTCTGAACAAGATGCTGGGGCTCATCCGCTCCATCGACGAAGTGAATGAGAGCTGAAAACGGATTTGAGAGGAGCACCGAACAATGGCATTTGAATCTTTGACCGACCGCCTTGCCGGTGTGTTCAAAAAGCTGCGCGGCCACGGCAAACTGAGCGAGGCAGACATCAAAGCCGCCATGCGCGAGGTCCGGATGGCCCTGCTGGAAGCCGACGTCAACTACAAGGTGGCGAAGGACTTCTGCGCAAAGGTCTCCGAGCGCGCCATGGGCCAGGAGGTCATGGAGAGCCTGACCCCCGCCCAGCAGGTCGTCAAGATCGTCAACGAGGAGCTGGTCGCCCTGATGGGCGGCGAGGAAGCCCCTCGTCTGGTCATCAAGAACAAGGGCCAGACCATCATCATGCTCTGCGGCCTGCAGGGCAACGGTAAGACGACCCACGCAGCAAAGCTTGCAAAATACTACATCAAGCAGGGCCGCCGCCCGATGCTGGTGGCCTGCGACATCTACCGTCCGGCCGCTATCGACCAGCTGCAGGTGGTGGGCAGGCAGGCCGGTGCGCCGGTCTTCACCCTGCCCGGCGAAAAGCCGCCTGCCATCGCCAAAAAGGCGCTGGCCCACGCCAAGGACTACGGCAACGACATCATCATCCTCGATACCGCAGGCCGCCTGCAGATCGACGAAGTGCTGATGCAGGAGCTGGTCCAGATCAAAGAGGCTGTCCCCGTGGACGAGACTCTGCTGGTCGTGGACGCCATGGCCGGTCAGGACGCCGTGAACGTCGCCAAGACCTTCAACGAAACGGTCGGCATCGACGGCATCATCCTCACCAAGACCGACGGCGATACCCGCGGCGGCGCAGCCCTCTCGGTGCTGTCCGTCACCGGCAAGCCCATCAAGTTCCAGGGTACCGGCGAAAAGCTGGATGACCTCGAAGTCTTCCATCCCTCCCGCATGGCAAGCCGAATCCTCGGCATGGGCGATGTGCTGAGCCTCATCGAGCGCGCACAGGATGCCGCCGACGAGAAGCTGGCCGAAGAGACCGCCAAGCGGATGATGGAAAACAAGTTCGATATGAACGATATGCTGGCCCAGTTCGCCCAGATCCGCAAGATGGGCGGCGCGGGTGCCATGCTGAGCATGATGCCCGGCATGTCCGGCATCGACGCCAGCCAGATCGACGAGAAAGCCTTCGACCGCATCGAGGCCATGATCTACTCGATGACCAAGGCCGAGCGCGAAGACCCCTCCATCATCAACCCCAAGCGCAAGCGCCGCATCGCTGCGGGCAGCGGCACTCAGGTGTCCGACGTCAACAAGCTGCTCAAGCAGTTTGAGATGATGCAGAAGATGATGAAGCAGTTCAAGAAGAGTCCCAAGGGATTTGCCCGTAAGCTGGGCGGCCTGATGGGCAACCCTGGCGCCTTCAGAGGCATGAAATAATTCCGGTATACACCCCGCTGTGGGGTTGTACAGATAGATTTAATCCCCGCAAACCGGGGAACAAGAAATTTTTGGAGGATATTACCATGGCAGTTAAGATTCGTCTGCGCCGCGTCGGCGCCAAGAAGGCTCCCTTCTATCGTGTTGTTGTTGCTGACAGCCGCTTCCCCCGCGATGGCCGTTTCATCGAGGAGATCGGCACTTACGACCCCAATCAGGAGCCCTCTGTCGTGAGCATCGACGGCGAGAAGGCTAAGGCCTGGATCGCCAACGGCGCTCAGCCCACCGACACCGTTCGCGTGCTGCTGAAGAAGTCCAACATTCTGTAAGGTGGAGGGCTGACTCATGCAGGAGCTGTTGCTGGCAGTTGCCCGCGGCCTCGTGGAGGATAAGGACGCCGTCAAGGTCACGGTGGACGCCCCCCGTGAGGACGGCACCATCGTCTACCACCTGAGCGTGGCAGAGGGAGATATGGGCCGTGTCATCGGCAAGCAGGGCCGGATCGCAAAAGCCATTCGTGTGGTGATGCGCGCGGCTGCTGTGCGGGTCGATGAAAAGGTCCTTGTTGAGATCGACTAAGCACCCTACAGGCCCTTTGCTGTAATGGCAAAGGGCCTTTTTGTTATTAGGAATAACCTCTCCGTCACGCCTGCGGCGTGCCACCTCCCCTATCGAGGGGAGGCCTTGGCATACCGGAAAGCTTTCCCTCTTCGCCAGAGGCTCCCCTCGGTAGGGGAGCTGTCGAGCGAAGCGAGACTGAGAGGTTGAACAGGAGAGAATATGCAGCAATATCTGGAAGCAGGCAAGGTCGTCACCACCCACGGTGTGCGCGGCGAAATGAAGCTGGAGCTGTGGTGCGACGGCGTGGATTTCCTCAAAAAGGCAGGCCGTCTCTACGCCTCGGCAAAGGGCGGCAAGTGCTATAACATCACCTCCATCCGCCCGCAGGGGCAGATGGCGCTGCTCCAGCTGGAGGGCGTGAACGATATGGACGCCGCCCGCGCGCTGCGGGGTCAGGTGTTCTACTTCGACCGCAGCGACGCCACCCTGCCCGAGGGCCGGTGGTATGTGGCCGACCTCATCGGCTGCGAGGTGCGGGACGCCGACACCGGCAAGGTGTACGGCGTCGTCACCAGCGTGGACCACCCCGGCGCACAGGACATCTATACGGTCAAGTCCCCCAGCGGCAAGGAATATATGTTCCCCGGCGTGGACGCCTTTCTCAAAGAGCGCAACCCGCCGGAAGGCTATATCCTCGTCACCCCAATCCCGGGCCTGCTGGACGACGATTTCGACAGTGAGCGGGAGGAGGAGTGAGCGATGGGAATGCGTGTGGACATCGTGACCCTTTTCCCTGAGATGTGCCAGCAGGTGCTGGACGCCAGCATCATCGGCCGCGCAGCCAGGCGCGGCTGCATCGAGACCCACTGCCATCAGATCCGGGATTACACCCTCAACAAGCAGAAGCAGACCGACGACTACCCCTATGGCGGCGGCTGCGGCATGGTGCTCTACGCCCAGCCCATCGCCGACTGCCTGCGCGCCGTCCAGAAAGAGGTAGCGGAACAGGGACGCCCGGCCCCGCATATCGTGTTCTTGACGGCGGGCGGTCAGCGCTACACCGAAGAGCACGCCCGCAGGCTGGCTCAGTACGATAACCTGACGCTGGTCTGCGGCCACTATGAGGGCATCGACGAGCGCGTCATTGAAGCGTTTGCGGACGAAGAGATCTCGATTGGCGACTATATCCTCACCGGCGGCGAGCTGGCCAGCCTTGTGGTGGCCGACAGTGTCCTCCGCCTCAAGCCCGGCGTTCTGGCGGAGCAGAAGGGCTACGAGGAAGAGAGCTACTGGGACGGCCTGCTGGAATACCCCCAGTACACCCGCCCCGAGGTCTGGGAGGGCCGCGCCGTGCCCGACGTTCTGCTGGGCGGCGACCACCAGAAGATCGACGCATGGCGGGGCGAAAAGAGCCGGGAGCGCACCCGTCTGCGCCGCCCGGAGCTGTATGAGCAGTGGTGCGAGAGCCACCCCATCACCGAGCTGCCCAAGTGGAAGCGGGGCGAGAATGTCCGCCTCGTCAAGACGGAAGAACAGTTTGCCGCTGCGGCAAAGCTGTTTGCGGAGGGACGCCGCGCTGTCTGCGCCGGAAACTGGACGGAAGAGTATTGTGCAAGCCTGACAGAAGAGGAGTTTCTCGCTCAGCTCAAGGCGGAGAAAAAAGGCGGCTGGGCCTGCTACCTGCACACGACGAAAGATGTGCCGGACGGCATGGTGAGCGTAGACCACAAGACCGGCCGCATTGAGCATCTCTTTGTGTCTGGGAATGCCCGGGGAAAGGGCATCGGCCAGAAGATGCTGGACTTCGCCCGGAAAAAGCTGGAAGAGTATGAGCATCCCCGCCTGAGCGTGCTGGACACCAACGCCCGCGCCATTGCTCTCTATCGTCGGATGGGATGGAAATTCACAGGCGAAAAAGACATGGGATTTGACCCTGTGGAATATCCTTCTGTTGTAAAGAAATGCGCGCTGCTGTGGATGCAGTACGAGGGTTGAGCGGAGTCTGCGGCAAACGTCATACTCTGCCGGATAAGCACAAAAACAGTCGGAGTGCTGACCCTCCGTCGAAAAAATGTTGAAAACTTTTGTATTACCCCGCCAACACTGGGGGAATAATTTTGTTGTCTTTGTATAAAAGGTGGAAAATGCCCCCCTCATCCTTG
>ERZ1032290.162-NODE-162-length-18061-cov-22.725814_pt1 | contig 18061 bp, 10 predicted proteins | sample MGYA00518163_ERZ1032290 | MGnify/ENA primary metagenome ERZ1032290 (study PRJEB33719, sample SAMN04261355) | wastewater metagenome | biome: periurban shantytown; feature: human; material: feces | host: Homo sapiens | place: Peru: Lima | collected 2012-01-15 ... | reverse complement strand
CCTGCCTCCAGGCAGCACAATTTGCGAAGAAACAACACGGGAAGATATGATATGAACAATTTACGAAATGGTAAGCCATACTCCTAAGCGTGGGGCCGGAGGTTCAAATCCTCTCTGGGACGCCAGAAAGCACCGCTGCAAGCCTTTTTTCGGGGCTTGCAGCGTTTTTGTTTTCTCCTTCTCCCGGTAATTTCACTTCTGTTACCGGGAGATTTTTATACGCCGCAAGCTTTTTTGTGATAGCGTTGGATTCGGCAAGGACGCATTGTTCACAATTTGGCGGTGGATTATTCCGCGTAGGGTGTGGTACAATATAAATTACACTGAAAATGCAGGGGCCAATGCTCACCATCGACCCGTGAACCTTGCGGCGGCCGCTATGTGCCGCGGGCGAACCATGTCCGCCCTTACATTCTCGACGCAGGAAGGCCGCGCTGCATCTATTATAATTAAAGGGGTGTTTACCATGTGTACAGCTGCAACCTATACAACCGACAGTTTCTACTTTGGCCGCAATCTCGATTATGAATTTTCCTACGGTGACGAGGTCACAATCACGCCGCGCGCCTACCCGTTTAGCCTGCGCTGCATGGGGGACTTCCGCACAAAATATGCGATGATCGGCATGGCCTACGTGGCGGGGGAGTACCCGCTCTACTATGACGCCGTCAATGAGAAGGGCCTGGGCATCGCAGGGCTGAACTTTGTCGGCAATGCAGTCTACCACCCGGCGCAGGATGGCAAAAGCAACGTCGCCCAGTTTGAGCTGATCCCCTGGCTGCTGGGCAGCTGTGCGACGCTGGCCGAGGTGCGCACGCTGCTTGCAAAAACCAACATCGTCAATATCCCGTTCAGTGAGCAGCTGCCCCTCGCGCAGCTGCACTGGCTCATTGCCGACAAAACGGGGAGCATCGTGGTGGAGTCCACCGCCGACGGCCTGCACATCTACGATAACCCCGTCGGTGTCCTGACGAACAATCCGCCGTTCCCGCAGCAGCTTTTCGCACTGAACAACTACCGCGCACTCTCGCCGCGCACGCCTGCGGTTGCGTTTGCGGACGGCCTTGACCTGCCCGTCTACAGCCGCGGCCTCGGCGCACTGGGCCTGCCGGGCGATCTGTCCAGCCAGTCCCGCTTTGTGCGTGCGGCCTTTGTGCGGATGAACGCGAAATCCGGCAGCAGCGAGGCCGAGAGCGTCGGGCAGTTCTTCCACATCCTGCACGCTGTCGAGCAGCAGCGCGGCTGCTGTGAGCTGGACGGCGGCAAGTACGAGATCACGCTCTACACAAGCTGCTGCAACGCTGACAAGGGCATTTACTACTACACGACCTACGGCAACCACCAGATCACTGCCGTCGATATGCACCGGGAAAACCTTGACGGGGACAGGCTGGTCCGCTATCCGCTGGTGCAGGGCGAACAAATTGCGCTGCAAAACTGATTTTACACCCAAAACGTGAAAAAAGCGCTTGCAACGTGCGGCAAACTATGCTATACTGTACGGTGCATGAGACTTTTCACGTCACGACGGCGTGGATAGAAATAGAAGGAGTGCTAATCTAATGAACTGGTATGAGATCGTTCTCGGCGTCGTCCTCATCGCCGTGTCCGTGTTGATCGTTGTTTTCACCCTCGCGCAGGAGCAGAAGGGCCAGGGCCTGTCCGGCGCGATCATGGGCGAAAGCTCTGCCACGATGGCAGCAGGCCGTGAGCGCGGCGTGGACGCCAAGCTGGCCAAGCTGACCAAGATCTGCGGCGTCGTTTTCTTTGTCGTCACGCTGGTCGTCTGCGTTTTGAGCGCACGCCTGTGATTTTGGCAGGGTAACAAAGATGAAAAGGGTCCGCCAAGCGCTTTGGCTTTGTAAGCAGCGCCCCGGCGGGCCGTTTTTTGTGGATGTATATAAGGGTAGGGCACCGTCGGATGGCGGTGCGACGTAAATTAAAGGAGCAACTATGACACCGTTACAGAAATCTATTTTAAACGCAGTCAAGCGCCGTCCTATGACGTTGCGCGAACTGCAGAACAACCTGCAGGTGGACAACTCCCGCCTGCGCACCACCGTTTCCGCTATGGTCGCCACCGGCGAGCTGTCGATGCGCAACGGCACCTATGTGCCCGGCTTTGCGACCTATGAGAATGCTGCAGCCCCCAACACGATTCCCTGCACGCTCGTCAAGCTGGCCGCGCGCTTCGGCTTTGCCAGCCGCGACGACGGCGAGGGCGACATCTTCATCCCGGGCCGCGCGCTGCACGGCGCAATGCCCAACGATAAGATCAACGTCAAGCTGTTCGACCACCCGCGCGTGGAGGGCTCCTCCGAGGGCGAGGTCGTCGAGGTCACGGTCCCGAACAACCGCTTTGCGGGCACGGTCTGCCTGTCCGAGGATGGCCGCATGGCCGTGGAGCCGGACGGCTGCCGCGACGTGAAGTTCCTGCTGGCCAAGCAGGGGAGCGAGGGCGTGCACCTGGGCGACAAGGTCGGCTTCCTCATCACCCACCGCGGCAACCGCCACAGCGACCACCGCGCCGCCGTTGTCGAGAAATTCGGTTCCTCCGACTATGCGTCCGAGTGCGCCAAGGCCATCCTGTATGGCCGCAGTGTCCGCCAGGAGTTCCCGCCGGAGGTGCTGGAGGAGGCCCGCGCCTACGACAACGCCACGATTGACCCCGCCGAGGCCGCGAAGCGCCTGGACCTGCGCGGCATTCCCATCTTCACGATTGACTCCGCCGAGACGAAGGACATCGACGACGCCATCAGCCTGCAGAAGCTGGACGACGGCTACGAGCTGGGCGTTCACATTGCCGACGTCAGCCACTATGTCCGCCCCGGCTCCGCGCTGAATGAGGAAGCGTTCGAGCGCGCGACGAGCATTTACTACGCCGACAAGGTCATCCCGATGCTGCCGACCCAGCTGTCCAACGGCATCTGCTCGCTGAACGAGGGCGAGGACCGCCTGGCGTTCTCCTGTCTGATGCGACTGGACGAGAACGGCGAGATCCGCAGCTACAAGTTTGTCAAGAGCGTCATCTGCAGCCGCGTCAAGGGCGTGTACAAGGAGATCAACGCGCTGCTGGAGCCCACGGGATCTGAAACAGACGCCGACCTGACCGACCTCAAGACGAAGTATGAGGCTGTGCTTGACCAGCTGCCCACGATGGACGAGCTGTACCGCAAGCGCCTGGTCCTGCGCAAGGCCCGCGGCGCCATGGATATCGAGTCCAACGAGGCTAAGCTCGTCATGGACGAGAACGGACGCTGCATCGACATTGTCAAGCGTGACCGCGGCACGTCCGAGTGCATGATCGAGGAGTTCATGCTGCTGGCGAACCAGTGCGCCGCCAACGCGGGCCGCACGAACAAGGCCCCGTTCGTCTACCGCGTGCACGAGGCCCCCGACGCCGAGAAGATGGAGAAGCTGTCCGCCACGCTGTTGGCCTGCGGCCTGAACGCCAAGTTCAAGAACCCCATCCCGACACAGCTCGAGCTGGCGGCCCTGCTGGACGAGACCCGCGGCCAGCCCATCCAGATCCCCGTCCACACCGGCATTCTGCGCAGCATGCAGAAGGCCCGCTACGCCCCGCAGCCCCTGGGCCACTACGGTCTGGTGCTGGCGGACTACGCCCACTTCACCAGCCCCATCCGCCGCTACCCCGATTTGGCGATTCATCGTATTTTGACCGAGATGCTGAACGGTGTCTCCGCCAGCCAGCTGCAGCGCGACTTCAACGAGTTTGCCCAGCAGGCCAGCGAGAAGTCCAGCAAGCAGGAGGTCGCCGCCGTGCGCATTGAGCGCGATGTCGAGGACCTGTACAAGGCCGAGTACATGCACAACCATCTCGGCGAGGTCTACACCGGTACGGTGGCCGGCATCACGCCCCGCGGCGTCTTTGTCGAGCTGGACAACACGGTGGAGGGCTTTGTCCCCGCCGCGCAGCTCTGCAAGGGTGAACCGCAGGTCATCGACGGCGTCAGCATGCTGGACCCGCTGACCGGCAAGAGCTGGATGCTGGGTTCTTCCATGAAGATCCGGGTCGCCGCCGCCGATGTGGCGCTGGGCCGTATTGATTTTGAGTATATGGTGGAGTAATTTCCCACGCCATACAATAGAAAACTCCCTGTCCGCACCGGGCAGGGAGTTTTTTGCGTCTTATATCACCTTATGCTCCATCCATTTCCCGCGGGCAAACCGCACAAGGAAACACAGGCTGCGGCAGATCCAGTCGATGAACATACCGAACCAGACACCGGTCAGTCCTAAGTGGAACTGCAGAACGAAGATATAGCTCAGAATCACGCGGAACAGCCACATACTGACGATGCTGACCGACATCGTAAACTTGGCGTCGCCGCCCGCGCGCAGGGCGTTGGGCAGGGTAAAGCTCGTCGCCCAGAAGAAGATGCTGAACAGGTTGAACCAGTGGACCACGTGGGTACACATGGCGGACGCCTCCGCCGAGAGGTTGAACCAGGTCACGACCTCGGGCATCAGGAAGAACAGCGCCGCGTTCGTGACGGTCAGCCCCGTGATGGCGATGCCAAGCAGCGTGACGGAATAGCGCTGCGCCTGCTTTTTCTCGCCTGCGCCAAGGCACTGCCCGATGACCGGGATCATGGCAAGGCTCATCGTGTTGCCGGGGATGTTCGCCAGCGTCGAGACCGAGTTTGCCACGGCATTGGCCGCGATGGCCGAGGTGCCTAAGGTAGACGTCAGGCTGCTGACACACAGCTTGCCGATCTGGAACATGCCGTTTTCCAGACCCGACGGGATGCCAATGGACAAAATCTGCATGATGGGCCTGCGCCGGGGCCGCAGGTCAGCGAAGCGCTGCACGCGCAGGGGGTTGTGCAGGTCCTGGTTCTGCCATAGGATGAACACCGCGGCGAACACACGCCCGATCAGCGTGGCCAGCGCCGCGCCGATAACGCCCATGCCGAAACCGTAGATCAGCAGCGCGTTGCCCGCAATGTTGATGACGTTCATGACAAGGCTGGCCAGCATACTGATGCGGCTGTTGCCCTGCGCACGGAACAGCGCCGCGCCGCCGTTGTACAGGCCGATGAAGGGGTAGGACACCGCACTGATAAGGAAGTACTGCTGCGCAAACCGCATGACATCCTCATCAATGCTGCCGAACACCATCCGAAGGATCAGGCGGGAGAGCAGCAAACAGACAACACCCACCGCAACCGTAGAGATGCCCAGCACGCTGTACAGCTGGGCGGCGCTGCGGCTGGCGTTTTCATCATCCCGGCGGCCCAGATACTGGCTGGCAATGACCGCACCGCCGGTAGCCAGCGCGGACAAAATCTGAATAATCAAAATATTCAGGCTGTCCACCAGCGATACGCTGGAGACAGCGGCCTCACCCACACCGGCGACCATCAGCGTGTCGGCCATGCCCATCGTGACGCTTAATGTCTGCTCCAGCAGCAGGGGCCAGATCAGGGTGAACAGCGCCCGCCTGGTAAACAGGGGACCTTGCGATTTTGCAGTGGCTGTCATGGTAAACTCCCATCCTCTTTTACTTGGATTTTACCATTAGTATACAGCAAAATCTATGCGAAATCAAGGATTTGACACTTGTACAAAAAATGCCCGCGAACGCTGTAGCTGCACCCTGTACAGCGAAAATCCGCAAAAATCAAATCGCAAGGATTTTGCCCACTTTTGCGGCGGCAAAAAGCCCCGGCCACAAAAGCTTGTGGCCAGGGCAGATCATGCGGCGGCTTGCAGGAGCCGCAGAGGGGCGGTGGTTAGAAGTCGACCTCGGTGTCGTAGTAGCAGCACTTCAGCAGCTTTTCCATCTCCTCCTGGGTCGGCTGGCGCGGGTTGGAGCCGGTGCAGGCATCGGCAATCGCGTTCTTTGCGATCTCGGGCAGTCTCTCGAGGAATACGTTCTCGGGGACAAAGCCCTGCTCGGCGGGGTAGGAGTCGGGGCCGTAGTGGCCGATGCAGTGCGGAATGTTCAAATCGTCGTTCATGCCGCGCAGATACTGGATGAGCAGCGCGACCTTCTCGTCGTCGTTCTCGCCGCCCAGGTGCATCTTGTCGGCAATGACGCCGTAGCGTGCCTTGGCGGTAGGATCCTTCGCATTGTAGGCGATGACCTTGGGCAGGTACATGGCGTTGGCTGCGCCGTGGATGATGTGTGCGCCGTAATCGGCAAACGCCGCGCCGGTCTTGTGGGCCATGCTGTGCACGATGCCGAGCAGCGCGTTCGAGAACGCCATACCGGCCAGGCACTGGGCATTGTGCATCGCGTCGCGCTTATCCATATCGCCGTTGTAGCTGCCGACCAGATCCGCCTGAATCATCTCGATGGCGTGCAGGGCCAGCGGGTCGGTAAAGTCGCAGTTCGCGGTGGAGACGTAGGCCTCGATGGCGTGGGTCATGGCGTCCATGCCGGTGTGGGCAACGAGCTTCTTGGGCATCGTGTGGGCCAGCTCGGGGTCAACGATGGCGACATCGGGCGTGATCTCAAAGTCGGCAATGGGGTACTTGATGCCCTTCTGGTAATCGGTGATGATCGAGAAGGCCGTGACCTCGGTGGCCGTACCGGAGGTGGAGGAGATGGCGCAGAAGTGGGCCTTGCGGCGCAGCGGCGGGATGCCGAACACCTTGCACATATCCTCAAACGTGATGTCGGGGTACTCGTACTTGATCCACATGGCCTTGGCTGCGTCGATGGGGGAGCCGCCGCCGATTGCGACGATCCAGTCGGGCTGGAACTTTTCCATGGCGGCAGCACCCTTCATGACCGTCTCCACGGACGGGTCGGGCTCGATGCCTTCAAACAGCTCTACCTCCATGCCGGCCTCTTTTAAGTAGGCCTCGGCGCGGTCCAGGAAGCCGAAGCGCTTCATCGAACCGCCGCCGACGCAGATCATGGCGCGCTTGCCGGGCAGCGTTTTCAACGCTTCCAGCGCGTGGGGGCCGTGGTAAAGGTCACGGGGTAAAGTAAATCTAGCCATAGGGTTTGCCTCCTTTAAAAATAGCTCTCTCGGACTTTGATAATTAAATGTCAAAATCTGTTATTAACAGTATACACCTTATGTGTCTAAACGGTCAATCGACAATACAGAGAATTTTCCGGTGATAATTCAGCATTTTGCCAGTGGAACACTCATAGGCTGTTCTATGGGGAAGGGGGCAGAAGCTATGCGTCCGATCACGCCGCAGCAGAATACAAAAATGCGCCTGCGCATGCGGCTTTTGGCGGCGGTGCTGGCGGTGGGGTGTCTGGGCGGGCTGACGGTGCGGCTGTTTGTGCTGATGCTGCGCGATCCCGGCGGCTACGCGGCCCGCGCCGCCGACCAGCAGCTGCGCGGGGCCACGCTGCCCGCCGCCCGCGGGGAGATCTATTCCGCCGACGGTACGCTGCTGGCCGCCAGCGAGACCTGCTGGACCATCCGCGCCGCCCCGCGGGAGATGGCCGACGACGCCGTAGAACCGGCTGCGCGGGCGTTGAGCGAAATTTTAGAGCTGGACTACGCCGATACGCTGGCCAAATTCAGCCAGCGAACCTCCAACGACTGCCTGCTGCGCCGCCGCGTGGATAAGACGATGGCCGACGCTGTGCGGGACTGGTGCCGGGCGAACGGTGTGGACGGCATACAAATTCGGCAGGATACCCGCCGCGTCTACCCGCAGGGGGATTTTATGGGTGGCATTTTAGGCTTTACCGACGTGGACAACGCGGGCCTGTGGGGGCTGGAACTGCGCTACAACGACGAATTGACCGGGCAGAACGGGCGCATCCTGACCGCTAAGAACGCCTGGGGCTACGATATGCCGACGCACTACCAGACGCTGGTGGACGCTGTGCCCGGCAGCACGCTGACACTGACCATCGACGCGAACATTCAGCACTGGCTCGAAAGCGCACTGTCCGCCGCTGTGACGGAGCATCATGTAGCTGAGCGCGGCGTCGGCATCGTGATGGATGTCCACACCGGGGCCGTGCTGGCAATGTCCTGCCAGCCCGACTACGACCCGAACGCGCCGCGGACCCTTATAAATAAGGAAGTCCGCGACGCTGTGAATGCCCTGACCGGCGAGGAGCGCAGCGCCGCGCTGCAAAAGGCCCAGCAGGCACAGTGGCGCAACAAGGCCATCAGTGACCTGTATGAGCCGGGCAGCGTGTTCAAGCTCATCACGGCGTCGGCGGCGTTGGACTCCGGGGCGTGTAAGGCCACGGACTATTTCACCTGCGCGGGTAAAATAACCGTCGCAGGCACGCGGTTCCGCTGTGCAAACGGGCATATCCACGGCACCGAGACCTTCGCCCGGGGGCTGGCTGTCAGCTGCAACCCCTGCTTTATCCAGATCGGTGCGCGGCTTGGAAAAGAACGCTTCTGCGATTACTTTGCGGCCTTCGGCCTGCGGGAGGCCACGGGCATCGACCTGCCGGGCGAGGTCAGGCGCAGCGAATACTACACCGCGGACCGGATGGGCCCGGTGGAGCTGGCGAGCTGCTCGTTCGGGCAGAGCAGCAAGGTCAGCTACCTGCAGATGCTCACGGCGGTCTGTGCGGTGGTAAACGGCGGCGAGCTGATGCAGCCCTACGTTGTGGCGAAAATCACGGCGCCTGACGGCACTGTTGTGAAGGAAGTGCAGCCGACGGTGAAGCGCCGCGTCATCAGCGCGGAGACCTCCGCCACGATGTGCCGCCTGATGGAGGGTGTCGTTACAGGCGGCACGGGAAAGCAGGCCGCGCTGGCGGGCTACCGCATCGGCGGCAAGAGCGGCACGAGCCAAAAGCTGGACAGCGCCAACGAGGGCGCGCGCATTGCGAGCTTTGTCTCCGTTGCGCCCATCGACGACCCCAAGGTCGCTGTGCTGGTCTGCCTGGATGAGCCCCACAGCTGGACGACGAGCGGCGGTGCGCTCTCCGGGCCGGTGTGTGCCGAGGTACTGGGAAAGGTGCTGCCGTATCTGGGGGTGGCGAGGGAAAGCGGCGAATAAAGACAGCCGGGCACGGGCGGATATGGAATCCGCCCCTACGTTGAATCGGGAAAGCGCAGGGTGACGGGGCTCTGCCCGTTTGCCGCTGCACTATACAAAAAACTCTGCGCCGTCCCTCTTGACATTCCCCGATCCGGTGTTATACTGGTAAAGTACGCAAACGAACAGTTAGACAACGAACAATTCGAAATCTAACTTCTTGGACCGAAAAATCGTAAAGGAGGGAAGGAATGCACGAATCATCGCATGATGACTGCGGCTGCTGCGCGGATGTCCACTTCGGCGCACTGCTGAACCAGACCTCACGGCTCATCCGCCGTGCGCTGGATGCCCGCATCAACGCCGAGGTCAGCTCGGAGCTGTCGGGCGTGCGCGGCATGGTGCTGGGCGACATCGTCCGTGCCGAGCGCCAGGGCCGCGACGTCTACCAGCGCGACATTGAGCAGTGGTTCAACATCCGCCGCTCCAGCGTCACCGCCATACTGCAGGGCATGGAGCAGGATGGCTTCATTACCCGCAGCGCCGTGGCGAAAGACGCCCGCTTAAAGCGCCTTATCGCCACAGAGAAGGGCCGCGCCTGTCACAAGCAGATCGAGGCAAGCATTGCGCGGTTTGAGGATGACCTGCAAAGCGGCATCGACCCGCAGCAGGCCGCCGCGGCCCGCGCTGTGCTGGAGCAGACCCTGCGCAACGCACAGCATATCCTGCAAGAGGAAAATACAACACAAGAGAGGGGAAATACCAATTGTTAAAAACACTCGGACGTGAAACCAAGGGCTTCCGCCTGGTCTCCGTGCTGACGCCGATCTTTATGATCGCGGAGGTCATCATGGAAATGATCATCCCGAAGCTCATGGCCTCCATCATTGACAACGGCGTCACGCCGGGCAATATGCAGGTCATCTACACCGTCGGCGCACAGATGGTCGTCGCGGCGCTGTTCGGCCTGCTGTTCGGCATTCTGGGCGCGGTGGCCGGGTCCCACGCGGCCACGGGCTTTGCCCGCAACCTGCGCCGCGGCATGTTCCGCAACATCCAGACCTTCAGCTTTGCCAACATTGACAAGTACTCCACCGCGGGCCTGGTCACCCGCATGACCACCGACGTTACCAACATCCAGAACGCCTACCAGATGCTGCTGCGCATGTCGGTGCGTGCGCCCGCCAGCATGATCGTGGCGCTGATCATGTCCTACACGATCAACCACCGGCTGGCAAACATCTATCTGATCGCCGTCATCCTGCTGGGCTGCGCGCTCGTCTTTATCATGAGCCGCGCCACTAAGTACTTCGGTGAGGCTTTCCGCAAGTACGATGACCTGAACGAGAGCGTGCAGGAGAATGTCTCCGCCATCCGCGTCGTCAAGGCCTACGTCCGCGAGAAGTTTGAGGGCGAGAAGTTCCGCAAGGCCAGTGAGAATGTGCGCAATCTGCTGATGCGCGCCGAGCTGATCCTGGCCTGGAACGCCCCGCTCATGCAGCTGACCGTCTACAGCTGCATCCTGCTCATCTCCTGGATCGGTGCCCAGCTCATCGTCAGCTCCGGCGCAACGACCTTCACCACCGGCGACCTGATGAGCATGCTGAGCTACTGCATGAACATCCTGATGAGCCTGATGATGCTCTCGATGGTCTTTGTCATGATCACTATGTCTATGGCCTCCGCAAGGCGTGTGGCCGAGGTGCTGGACGAGCAGTCCGACCTGACGAACGGTGAGGACCCCGTCATGGAGGTCAGGGACGGCTCCGTCAAGTTCGACCACGTCAGCTTTGCCTATAAAAAGGATGGCGAGAAGGCCCTCGAGGACATTGACCTCGACATCAAGTCCGGCGAGACCATCGGCATCATCGGCGGCACCGGCTCGGCCAAGTCCAGCCTTGTGCAGCTGCTGCCGCGTCTGTACGACGTGACCGAGGGCAGCGTGACCATCGGCGGCGTTGATGTGCGCAAGTACGATCTGGAGACCCTGCGCAACAACGTCGCCATGGTGCTGCAGAAGAACGAGCTGTTCAGCGGCACGATTGCCGAGAACCTGCGCTGGGGCAACCCCGACGCCACCGACGCCGAGATCGAGGACGCCTGCAAGCAGGCCTGCGCCGATGAATTTATCGAGCGCTTCCCCGACAAGTACCAGACCCACATCGAGCAGGGCGGCAACAACGTCTCCGGCGGCCAGAAGCAGCGCCTCTGCATTGCCCGTGCGCTGCTGAAAAAGCCCTGCATCCTGATCCTGGACGACTCCACCTCCGCCGTCGATACCGCGACGGACGCAAAGATCCGTCATTCGTTTGCAGAAAAAATTCCCGGCACGACGGTGTTCATCATCGCCCAGCGCATTTCCTCCGTGGAGAATGCGGACAAGGTCCTCGTGCTCGACAACGGCAGGGTCAGCGGCTTTGATACCCCCGAGAATCTTTTGAAAACGAATGCCATCTATCAGGATGTCTACAACAGCCAGACCAAAGGCTCCGGCGATTTTGATGAGAAGGGAGGGGAGGCATAATGGCACAGCAGCCTAAAGTCGTAAAGGTCGGCCCCGGCGGGCGCAGCAATGGCCCCCGCCCCAAGGTCGAAAACCCCGGCAAGGTGTTCAAGCGCATCCTTGCCTATGTCATGAACCGCTATAAGGCACAGGTCATTGTGGTGCTCTGCTGCATTCTGCTGGCCGTGTTTGCCCAGCTGCAGGGCGTCATGTTCTCCCAGACGCTGATCGACGGCTACATTCTGCCGCTGCTCAAGGCGGGCAGCACGGATTTCAGCGGCCTGGCCGCGGCTATCCTGCGCGTGGCAGTCATCTACTGCATCGGCATTGCCGCTATCTTTTTGCAGAACCGCCTGATGGCAAGGATCACCCAGGGCACGCTGAAGGATCTGCGTGACGAGATGTTCACCCACATGCAGACGCTGCCCATCAAATACTTTGACACCCACGCCCACGGCGACATTATGTCGGTCTACACGAACGACACCGACACGCTGCGCCAGATGATCAGCCAGAGCCTGCCGCAACTCGTCAACACGATTGTGACCCTCGTCGGCGTGCTGGCCTCGATGATCTATCTGAACATCCCCCTGACGGTGCTGGCCCTCGCGATGGTCGGCGTCATGCTGCTGGCGACGAAGTACCTGACCGGCAACTCCGGCAAATACTTCATCAAGCAGCAGCAGGAGCTGGGCAAGGTCAACGGCTACATTGAGGAAATGATGAACGGCCAGAAGGTCATCAAGGTCTTTTGCCATGAGGAGATCGCCATTGAGGAGTTCGACAGGCTCAACGATGAGCTGTTCCACAGCGCCGACAAGGCAAACTCCTATTCTCTGGTGGCGATGCCCGTCAACGGCCAGCTGGGCAACCTGTCCTACGTGTTCTGCGCCATCCTCGGCGGTGCGCTGGCTATCAACGGCTTCGGCGGCCTTACGCTGGGCGGCCTCGCCAGCTTCCTTGTGCTGACCCGCCAGTTCAACCAGCCCATCAGCCAGATCTCCATGCAGCTGAACTCCGTCGTCATGGCGCTGGCCGGCGGTGCGCGTATCTTTGCCCTGCTGGATGAAAAGCCCGAGGTCAACGAGGGCGACATCACCCTGGTCCACGCCAAATACGCGGCAGACGACACTGTCACCGAGGCGAACGAGTCCACCGGCATGTGGGCGTGGAAGCGCATGGATGCCGACGGCAAGCCCCGGTACACCAAGCTGGAGGGCGACATCGTCTTTAAGGATGTGGACTTCGGCTACGACGAGAAGAAGATCGTCCTGCATGACATCAACCTGTATGGCCGTCCGGGCCAGAAAATCGCCTTTGTCGGCTCCACCGGCGCGGGCAAGACGACGATCACGAACCTTATCAACCGCTTCTACGACATCCAGAAGGGCCAGATCCTGTACGACGGCCACGACGTCAAGTCCATTGAGAAGGACGCGCTGCGCTCCTCTCTGGGCATCGTTTTGCAGGATACCCACCTGTTCACCGGCACGGTTATGGAGAACATCCGTTACGGCCGCCTGACCGCCACCGATGAGGAGTGCATGGCCGCCGCGAAGCTCGCGAATGCGGATACCTTCATCAAGCATCTGCCCGACGGCTACAACACGATGCTGACCGGCGACGGCACGAATTTGAGCCAGGGCCAGCGCCAGCTGCTGGCGATTGCCCGCGCGGCTGTCGCAGACCCGCCGGTGCTGATCCTGGATGAGGCAACGTCCTCCATCGACACCCGCACCGAGAAACTTGTGCAGGACGGCATGGACGGCCTGATGTATGGCCGCACGACCTTCGTCATTGCCCACCGCTTGTCCACCGTGCGCAACTCGGACTGCATCATGGTGCTGGAGCAGGGCCGTATCATTGAGCGCGGCACCCACGACGAGCTGATCGCCCAGAAGGGCCGCTATTACCGCTTGTACACCGGCAACTTTGCCGAGAACTCTTAAGCGCAGAAATGTCGAAAAAAGCCGCAAAACGGCATAAAATCAATCAAAACTGCCGGGATAGCATCTGCCGTCCCGGCGGTTTTTGTGCAAAATGCCGCAACAGCGCCAAAAAAGTTGACGGGAAGGTAAAAAGTGGTTATAATAGGATACGTAGACACGCAAAAAGCGGTGTTTGACCACGCGGCATGAGGGAAACTACAAACAAGATTTGCCGCATAATATACAGGATATACCTATAGGAGGACTAATTATGGCACCGAAGAAGATTGCACAGACCGTACTTACCGAGGGTAAGTTCTATACCATCAGCGCCGCCAACGGCAAGGTCGTTGAGGTTGCTGACTATAACATTGACAATGGCGCGAAGATCCAGCTGATGGACAACGCCAACTTTGAGTGGCAGCAGTGGAACTTCGTCGCAGCAGGCGACGGCGTTTACCGCATCCAGAACCGCTTCACCGGCAAGATGATGGATCTGGACATGGGCGGCGTCAGCGACGGCACCCGCGTCCACCAGTGGGAGGGTGCCCAGGCATCCAGCCAGCTGTGGGTCGTGGAGCCTACCAACGATGGCCGCGTCAAGATCAAGTCCAACCTGGCCGGCAAGCTGCTGGACCCCGGCATGGCTACCGAGAACGGCACCGTGCTGCAGATCTGGGCTGACGTCAACGGTGACAACCAGTTCTGGACCATCAACGAGGTCACCCGCAAGCCCAAGACCAGCGTGAAGGCCACCACCGTTAAGGCCAAGGCCGCTGCCGAGAAGGCCGCCACCGAGGTCGTCAAGGCTGCTGAGCCTGTCGTCGAGAAGGCCGTCAAGGCTGCCAAGCCTGCCGCTGAGAAGGCTGTCAAGGCTGCGAAGCCCGTCGTCGAGAAGGCCGTTAAGGCTGCCGAGCCCGTCGTTGAGAAAACCGTCGAGGCTGCGAAGCCCGTCGTCGAGAAGGCCGTCAAGGCTGCCGAGCCTGTCGTTGAGAAGGCTGTTGAGGCTGCCAAGCCCGCTGCCGAGAAGGCCGTCGAGGCCGTCAAGACCGCCGCTGCCAAGACCAACACCCGCAAGGGCGGCAAGGGCAAGCGCCGCAAGTAATTTGCTTTGAACTTTTTCCCTGCAATTTTTGTGCTGTAACGAGAAAACCCCGCCCCGTCAGGATGCAGTTCCTGACGGGGCGGGGTTATTTTTTGTTTGTGGCTGAAAAGCCTTCCCCTACGGGGGAAGGTGGCCCGAAGGGCCGGATGAGGGGCGAGTGTGCCAGTATTGCCCGTGAACGAGCTGCGGCGGAAACGCTGCCCTCATCAGTCCCCTGCGGTGACAGCTTCCCCCACGGGGGAAGCCTTCAGACTTACCCCAGCGCCGCAATGCTCTCCTTGATCTTGGCGGCCTTGTCCTGGGCGGCAGCCAGCTTGGCGCGGGTCTCCTCGACGAGCTTCGCCGGGGCCTTCTCGACGAACTTCGGGTTGTTCAGCTGGTTCGTGAACATGCCCAGCTCCTTCTCGGCCTTGGTCAGCTCCTTGTTCAGGCGGGCCAGCTCCTTGTCGTGGTCGATCAGCTCCATCATCGGGATAAAGCCCTTCGCGTCGGGGGTCGCCACGTTGACCATGCCGTCGGTGCTGCCCTCGTACTTTGCCGTGACCGTCACGTCGGTGGCAAAGGCAAAGCGGGCCAGATACGCGCCGCCCTTCTCAAACGCGGCGGGGGAGGCAGTCTCAATGACCATGCTCGTCTTTTTGGCGGGGTGGACGTTCATCTCGGCACGCATGGCGCGGACAGCCTTGATGTAGTCCATCAGCTTCTCAAAGTCGGCGCAGTCCTCGGCCCAGACCTTCATGTTCTCGTCGCCGGGCCACTTCTCGTTCATGATGGTCTCGGCGCTGCCGGGCAGAGCCTGATAGATCTCCTCGGTGATGAACGGCATGAAGGGGTGCAGCAGCTTGAGCGCCTTGTCCAGCACGTAGACCAGCACCTTGCGGGCCGCGTCGGCGGCTGCCGCGTCCTCGCCGTTCAGGCGGGTCTTGCAGATCTCGATATACCAGTCGCAGTAGACCTCCCAGATGAAGTTCTCGACCTTCTCGGCGGCCAGACCCAGCTCGTACTTGTCGAGGTTGGCGGTAGCCTCGGCGGCGACCTTGGCAAGCTCGGACAAAATCCACTTGTCGCTCATGTCGAGCAGGCTTTCCTCGGGCAGACCCGGCTCAAAGTCCTCGGGCAGGTTCATCTGAACAAAGCGGGAGGCGTTCCACAGCTTGTTGGCAAAGTTGCGGCAGGCAAGGACTTTTTCATCGCTGTAGCGCATATCGTTGCCTGCGGTGGAGCCGATGATCAGCATCATGCGCAGCGCGTCCGCGCCGTACTGCTCAATGACCTCCAGCGGGTCAATGCCGTTGCCCAGGGATTTGGACATTTTGCGGCCCTGGCTGTCGCGGACAATGCCGTGGATCAGTACCGTGTCAAACGGTGCCTTGCCGGTGTAGGCCAGACCCGAGAAGATCATGCGGGACACCCAGAAGCCGATGATGTCATAGCCGGTGACCAGCGTGTTCGTGGGGTAGAAGTAGTTATAATCCTCGGCGTTCTCGTTGGGCCAGCCCAGCGTGGAGAACGGCCACAGGGCAGAGCTGAACCAGGTGTCCAGCGTGTCGGGGTCCTGGGTCATGTTGGAGCTGCCGCACTTGGGGCAGGTGCAGGGGGCTTCCTTGGCCACGACGGTCTCGCCGCAGTCGTCGCAGTACCAGGCGGGGATCTGGTGGCCCCACCACAGTTGGCGGCTGATGCACCAGTCACGGCCGCCCCTCATCCAGTTGATATAGTTCTTGGTGAAGCGCTCGGGCACGAACTTGATCTCGCCCTTCTCGACGCTCTCGATGGCGGGCTTGGCCAGCGGCTCCATCTTGACGAACCACTGCTTGGAGACCATCGGCTCAATGACCGAGTGGCAGCGGTAGCAGGTGCCCACGTCGTGGGTCAGCGGCTCGGTCTCCTTCAGCGCACCGCAGGCCTCCAAATCGGCCAGAATGGCCTTGCGGGCCTCCAGCGCGGTCATGCCGGCATACTTGCCGCAGTCCAGCACGTCCGGCTCGTCGGCGGCAGCGCGGCCCGCGGCCTTCTCGGCATCGACGGCGGCCTTGTCGGCAGCGCCGGTCATGTGGCCGTCGTAGGTCAGCACACGGATCATCGGCAGGTCGTGGCGCTTGCCGACCTCAAAGTCGTTGGGGTCGTGGGCGGGGGTGATCTTCACAACGCCGGTGCCCTTCTCCATGTCGGCGTGCTCGTCGCAGACGATGGGAATTTCGCGGCCCAGCAGCGGCAGCACGACATGGCAGCCGTGCAGGTGCTTGTAGCGCGGGTCCTCGGCGTTGATGGCAACAGCGGTATCACCCAGCATCGTCTCGGGGCGGGTCGTGGCCAGCTCCAGCATTTCGCCGGTCTCCTTGACGGGGTAGAGCAGATGCCAGAAGCTGCCCTCCTTGGCCTCATACTCGACCTCGGCGTCGGAAATCGAGGTGTTGCAGTGAGGGCACCAGTTGACCATGCGGTTGCCGCGGTAGATCAGCCCCTCATTGTACAGACGGACAAAGACCTCCTTGACGGCGTCGGAGCAGCCCTCATCCATCGTGAAGCGCTCGCGCTGCCAGTCGCAGGAGCAGCCCAGCTTCTTCAGCTGGCTGACGATGCGGTTGCCATAGGTGTTCTTCCAGTCCCAGGCACGCTCCAGAAAGCCGTCGCGGCCTACCATCTCCTTGGTCAGGCCCTCCTCGCGCATCTTGGCGACGACCTTGGCCTCGGTGGCAATGGACGCATGGTCGGTGCCGGGCACCCACAGCGCGGCATAGCCCTGCATCCGCTTGTAGCGGGTCAGGATGTCCTGCCAGGTCTCATCCATGGCGTGGCCCATGTGCAGCTGGCCGGTGACGTTCGGCGGCGGCATGACGATGGTAAACGGTTTTTTGCTGCGGTCGATCTGGGTATGGAAATACCCCTTGTCGCACCAGTTCTGATAGATGCGATCCTCGGTGCCCTGCGGGGCATACTGTTTGGCGAGTTCCTTCGGCATAGTGTAAACCTCCTCGTGAATGTGCGGGGCGTGATTTTTACATTTGGACAAAATAAAAAAGGCCGCCCCATGAGTTTATCATGGGACGGCCTGAAAAGCTCAAGTCGCGGTACCACCCAAGTTGCCCGATCGGGCCGCTTTGCGGCAGGCCGACAAGCCCGCCTGCCCTGATAACGGCGGCAACCCCGTGCGCGGCTGGCAGGGGAGAAGCCCCTCTCACCGCGCCTGCTTGAAAGTGACAGCACCCGCCGCACCGTACCGGGCTTGCATCCTCCCCGGCTTGCTGCAAAGGTACGACGCGGGCACACTCTTTCGCACTGCATTTGTACCTTATAATGTACCGCAATGCGGCGGATTTGTCAAGGGCGGGTGCGCAAAGTCCTTATTCTGATATTTGTTGGTGGCTAAATACTTCGGCATTTTGACGAAAGACATACCCAAACGCCGGGTACTTTGACCCTAAACGAAATACAAACCGCCACTTTGGAAACGAACGGTCAAATCAGCTTTTTGTCTAAAAGCGACAGTTGTTTCCCCTCCGCACACACAGGACTTGCAGCTAACGCCAGAGCCGGTGAGTGCGTGGAATAACCTAATTTTGAACGGACAGTTTAACC
>ERZ1032290.159-NODE-159-length-18304-cov-15.858458_pt1 | contig 18304 bp, 15 predicted proteins | sample MGYA00518163_ERZ1032290 | MGnify/ENA primary metagenome ERZ1032290 (study PRJEB33719, sample SAMN04261355) | wastewater metagenome | biome: periurban shantytown; feature: human; material: feces | host: Homo sapiens | place: Peru: Lima | collected 2012-01-15 ... | reverse complement strand
AGTATTTGCATTATCATAAAAACAAGAAAATACTCGTTTCTTTCTTCTTTGGCACATTGCGGATTTTTCCGTCTGCTTTTTGTGCAAAGTCCTAGAATTCTTCGTCGAAAAGCGCGTTTTGTTGACAGCCGCTTTTTGAAAAGCGTATCCTTATTGCAAACCAGAGTCAGGAGGTCATTTTATGGAGCACTCCACACGTCTTGCCCACATCAGCGAGGACGGCACCCGCACCCAGACCGTCTACGACCATCTCGCCGGCACTGCCAGACTGGCCGGTTCCTTCGCAGCCCCCTTCGGGGCGCAGAGCGAGGCCGAATTTGCCGCGTGGCTCCACGACATCGGGAAGTACAGCGACGCCTTCCAGCTGCGGCTCAAAGGCGGCCCCAAGGTGGACCACTCCACCGCCGGGGCGCAGGAGGCCTGGGTTCGCCAGCATCTCCACGCCGCCTTTGCCGTGGCCGGACACCACAGCGGCCTGCCCGACGGCGGGAGCCCCGCCGATGACCCGGGCGACGCCACCTTATATGGCCGGAGCAAGAAGCCGGTAGCCCCCTACGACGGCTGGCAGGAAGTAACGCTCCCCGCCTCGACGCCGCCCGCGTGGGCCTGCGCCGACCCGCTGAGCCTCGCGTTCTTTACCCGGATGCTCTACTCCTGCCTCGTGGACGCCGACTTCATCGACACCGAGACCTTCATGGACGGCAAGGCCGCACCCCGGGGCAGCGGTACGGACATCGCCGCGCTGCGGGACATCGTCTCGGCACAGGCGCAGCGCTATCTCAGGGCCGAGTCGCCCTCGCCCGTCAGCGTCCAGCGCAACACCGTCCTCCGCGCCTGCCTCGAGAAAGGCGCTCACGGCCCGCAGGGGCTCTACACCCTCACCGTACCCACCGGCGGCGGCAAGACCTTCGCCTCCCTCGCCTTTGCGCTGGAGCACGCCGCCGCCCAGAAGATGAAGCGGGTCATCTATGTCATTCCTTATATGTCCATCATCGACCAGACCGCCGCCGTCTTCTCGGGCCTGCTGGGCGCAGAAAATGTTCTGGCCGACTTCTCCAACGCCGAGTACAAGACTGTTGAGCAGGACGACCTGACCCCCGCCCAGTACCGTCAGATGCTGGCCAGCGAAAACTGGGACGCCCCCGTCGTGGTGACGACGGCGGTGCAGTTCTTCGAGTCGCTCTACGCCAACCGCAGCAGCCGCTGCCGCAAGCTCCACAACATCGCCGACAGCGTCATCATCTTCGACGAGGCGCAGACCCTCCCGGGCGACTACCTTGCCCCCTGCGTCAGTGCCATCGCCCAGCTCATCCAGCATTACCACTCCACGGCCGTCCTCTGCACGGCCACCCAGCCTGCCCTTGAGCCGCTGTTCCAGCACTTTGCGCCGGAGCTCCACCCGCAGGAGATCACACCCGACGCGGCCCACCTCTACGAAGTGCTCCGGCGCACCACACTGCAAGACCTCGGCACCCTGCCGCAGGAGGAGTTCGCCGCCCGGCTGGCAAATCACCCGCAGGTGCTCTGCGTGGTCAACCGCCGCAAGACGGCCCAGCAGCTCTACGCTGCTCTGCCCGCCGAGGGCAGCTACTGCCTGACCACCCTGCTCTGCGCCGCCGACCGCCGCCGTCAGCTGGACGACATCCGCCAGCGGCTGAAAGAGGGTCTGCCCTGCAGGGTGGTGTCCACCTCTCTCATCGAGGCGGGCGTGGACGTGGATTTTCCCGTCGCTTACCGGGAGCTGTGCGGTCTTGACTCGCTCTTACAGACTGCCGGGCGCTGCAACCGCGAGGGGCGGCGGGGCGCAGAGGAAAGCATCGTCTACCGGTTCCGGCTGGACGAGTGTTCCACACCCCAGATGCTCAAACAGAATGTCAGCGCACTGGACTACACCGCCCGGCATCAGGACACACTGGACACGCCCCGGGCCATTCAGCTCTACTTCAACGAGCTTTCCGACCTGCGCGGCCCCGACGCCGTGGACAAGCACGGCATTCTGGATGCCTTTCTCCGGGGCATCCGGGGCTGCCAGTTTCCCTTTGCACAGGTGGCGGAGGAATTCCGCCTCATCGAGAACGCTGCCCGCACGATCTATCTGCCCGTCGGCGAGGGCGCAGCCCTCTGTGAACAGCTGCGCAGCGGTCATGTTACCCGGACGCTGCTGCGGAAGCTGGGCGTTTACAGCGTCTCCTGTTATAAGGACCAGTTCGACAAGCTCGACGCCGCCGGGGCGCTGGAACTGCGGCCCGATGGTTCCGCCATCCTCACCGACACCAACTGCTACAGTGAAAAGACCGGCCTTGCCATGGATGTGGAGACCGGCATCGGCCTTTACTTCTAAAAAGAGAGAAGCGGCAAAGCATACACCGCCTTGCCGCTTCTCTCTCAACGCATTTGACACTAATCAAATATTTCAACCCGCATCGGCGGCATAAATACCGCCAACGACACAACTAGTATAGGTCAGCACCGACCTGTCCGCAACATGTTTTTGCACATTTTATTGACAAGCCCTCTACAAAGTGCTATATTGAAGTCATGGAGACATATCGAACGCATTTGAACTAAACAAATGAAATAATTTTTGAAAGAGGTGGTTGCAATGGCTAACATTCATCTTAGTCTGAAAATTCAACTTCACCCGGAAAGGAGGCGATGCTGATGTCCATGCTCATTGAGGTGTGGGGCGACTATGCCTGTTTCACTCGTCCGGAAATGAAGACCGAGCGTGTGAGCTACGACATGATCACTCCATCCGCTGCGCGGGGCCTTGTGGAGGCCATCTACTGGCACCCCGGGCTGCGTTATACGGTTGACCGCATCTATCTGCTCAAGCCCTTCGGCCTTGACCCCGAGGATAAAGCGTCCACCGAGGAATACACCCAGCGGCCCATCCGGTTCACCAACATCCGGCGCAACGAGGTCAAGTCCACCCTGCTGTCCTCCGCTGCCCTCAGTGCGGCCAAAGGCGGCACGCCGCCGGTGCTCTACACCTCGGAGGACATCCAGCAGCGGGCCGCGATGGTCCTGCAGGACGTCCACTATGTCATCGAGTGTCACTTTGATTTGACGGACAAGGCCGCCCCCAGCGACAATCCCGGCAAGTTCCAGGACATCCTGCGCCGACGCCTGCGCAAAGGCCAGTGCTATCACCAACCCTGTTTCGGGTGCCGGGAGTTCCCGGCCAACTTCCGGGAGTGGCCGGGCGGCAGCATTCCGGCGCTGAAGGTCACGCAGGACCTCGGCTTCATGCTCCACAGCCTCGATTACTCTGATTCGGCCAACATCCGCAGCCAGTTCTTCCGCGCAAAGCTGGTGGACGGCGTGATGGAATGCCGGGACGTGGAGGTGTTTACATGATACTCCAAGCACTCACCGCCTATTATGAACAGCTCTTGAAGCAGGGCAAGGTGGAGGCCCCCGGCTGGGACAGCCGCTTCAAAGTCAGCTATGAACTGCGCCTCGGCCCCGACGGCCAGCTCCTCGCCCTCAACGACCTGCGGCAGGAAGTCCCCAAGGGCAAAAAGACCGTCATCGCTCCCCTTGAGCTCCCTGTCCCCCACCGGGTCAAGCGCGCCTCCGGCGTCGCTGCGAACTTTTTGTGCGACAATACGTCCTATCTGCTGGGCGCAGACGAGAAGGGCAAGCCCGAGCGCTCCCGCCAGTGCTTCGAGGCCTGTGCCGCCCTTCACCACAAGGTGCTCGACGGTGTGGACTCCCCTGCCGCCAAAGCCATCCTCGCCTTTTTTGACAGCTGGGAGCCGGATACAGCCCCCACCCACCCGCTGCTGGCAGGGCAGTGGGCCAACCTGAACAACAACGCGAACCTTGTGTTCGGCTACGAATCCCCCGACGGCTCCCACTGGCTGGCCACCACAGATGACGCCATCCGGGACGCCTGGCAGTCCGCCTTTGACACCTCCGATGCAGACGCCGAAACGGCCCGCTGCCTCATCACCGGCAAAGAGGCCGGCATCGCCCGCATCCACCCCGCCATCAAGGGTGTGATGGGCGCACAGGCCGCCGGTGCGGCGCTGGTCTCCTTCAACGCGCCCGCTTTCTGCTCCTATGGCCATGAGCAGGGTGCCAACGCCCCTGTCAGCGAGTACGCGGCTTTCGCCTACACCACGGCCCTCAATCTGCTGCTGGCTGACCGGAACTGCTGCCAGCGCATCGGCGACACCACCATCGTCTGCTGGGCCGAAAACGCCGCTCCCGCCTACTCAAACGCCATGCTGATGTTTTTCTGCGGCGGTTCCGAGGCGCGCGGCGTCTCGGAAAGCGACCTTGCCGCCGCACTGAAATCCCTTTCTCAGGGACGCCCCGTCTCCTTCCTCGACGACAAGCTGGACCCGAACCAGAACTTCTATGTGCTGGGCATCTCGCCCAACGCGGCCCGGCTCTCCGTCCGGTTCTTCCTGCACAGCAGCTTCGGACAGTTTGCCAAAAATCTGCAGGACCACGCCGACCGGCTCAGCATCACCCGCCCCGCCTTCGACAAGCGGGAAAACCTGTCGGTCTGGGCGCTGGCGCAGGAGACGGTCAACCAGAAATCCCGGGACAAAAATCCATCGCCCCAGCTGGTGGGCGATCTGCTCCGGGCCATCCTCACCGGCGGACCCTATCCCGCCACCCTGCTCAACGGCGTGACCCTCCGCATCCGGGCCGAACGGGAAGTCACCCGGGGCCGCGCCGCCATCCTGAAAGCCTACTATCTCCGCAACTACCCCACCGAGCTCAACAAGGAGGTATTTACCGTGAGCCTGAACGAAAGCAGCAATGTCCCCTATGTTCTGGGGCGTCTCTTCTCTGTGCTGGAGACGATCCAGAGCGTCGCCAATCCCGGCATCAACGCCACCATCAAAGACCGGTATTTCAACTCGGCCTGTGCCACCCCGGCAATGGCCTTCCCCACGCTGGTCAAGCTGGCTCAGAAGCATCTGCAGAAGATGAGCACCCCCAACGAGGTGCATTTCAGCAAACAGCTCACCGAGCTGATGGCCCAGCTGCCCGAGACAGGCTTCCCGGCGCGGCTCAGCCTGCCGGAGCAGGGTGCCTTTGAGATCGGCTACTACCACCAGACCCAGAAACGCTACGCCAAAAAGAATGAGGAGGAATAAACCATGTCTGAGCCCATCAAGAACCGCTATGATTTCGTCATCCTGTTCGACGTCGAGAACGGCAACCCCAACGGCGACCCCGATGCAGGCAATATGCCCCGCATCGACCCCGAGACGGGCTACGGTCTGGTGACCGACGTCTGCCTCAAGCGGAAGATCCGCAACTATGTCGAGACCCTGAAAGAGGACGAAAAAGGCTACCGCATCTACATCAAGGACGGCGTTCCCCTCAACCGCAGCGACGCCGAGGCCATCAAAACTCTGGGCATCAACCCCGACCTGAAAGCCGCCAAAAAGGCCGACCCCAACATCGATGCCAAGCTGCGGGACTATATGTGTGAGAACTACTTCGACATCCGCACCTTCGGTGCCGTCATGACCACCTTCGTCAAGGGTGCGCTGAACTGCGGTCAGGTGCGCGGCCCCGTCCAGCTGAGCTTTGCCCGGTCGGTGGACCCCATCGTCCCGCAGGAAGTCACCATCACCCGCGTGGCCATCACCACCGAGGCCGATGCCGAGAAGAAGGGTACTGAGATGGGCCGCAAGCACATCGTGCCTTACGCCCTCTACCGCGCCGAGGGCTATGTCTCGGCCAACCTCGCCCGGAAGACCACCGGCTTCTCCGAGGATGATTTAAAGCTTCTGTGGACTGCCATCCTGAATATGTTCGAGAACGACCACAGCGCCGCCCGGGGCAAGATGGCCGTGCGGGAGCTCATCGTGTTCAAGCACGATTCTGAGCTGGGCAATGCCCCGGCCTACAAGCTCTTCGACTCCGTCACCGTCGAGCGCAAGCCCGATGTGGGCGCCGCCCGCAGCTACCGCGACTACACCGTCACGGTGGCAGACACTCTGCCGGAAGGAGTCACCTGCGAGAGGCTGTCCTGATGGGCGGCCCGGACGATTGGCTGCCCTTGTCGGGCATCCAGCACTTCTGCTTCTGCCGCCGCCAGTGGGCGCTCATCCATCTGGAACAGCAGTGGGCGGAGAACCGCCGCACCGTCGAAGGCCAGCTCGACCACGCCCGCTGTCATGACGCAAACCAGACCGAACGGCGCGGCGGCCTGCTCATCACCCGAGGAATGCAGGTGGTCAGCCGTCGGCTGGGCCTGAGCGGAAACTGCGATGTCGTCGAGTTCCGGGCCGACCCGGAGGGCATCCCCCTGCAAAGCACGGAAGGGCTCTGGAAGCCCATGCCTGTCGAGTACAAGCATGGCCGCGCCAAGGCCAGTGACGCTGACCGGCTGCAGCTCTGCGCACAGGCCATGGCGCTGGAAGAGATGCTGGTGTGCAGCATCCCGGAGGGTGCGCTCTTCTACGAGGAAACGCGGCGGCGGGAGGTCGTGCCGCTGACCGAAGAACTGCGCCAGGCCACCCAGAAGATGGCCGATGAGATGCACGCCTATTTTGCCCGGGGCTATACCCCCAAGTCGAAGCCCGGCATCCACTGCAGCGCCTGCTCCCTCAAAGAGCTCTGCCTCCCCGTGCTGTATCAGCGTGCCGACCCGAAAGCCTATCTCCGCGCCCATCTGGACGAGATGCAGGAGGCCGCGCCATGAGAAAGTTTTTGAACACGCTCTACGTCCTCAACAAGGACGCCTACCTTTCCCTCGAGGGGGAGAACATCGTCCTGCTCTGCAACAAGGCTGAAATTGGCCGGGTCCCGCTCCACAGGCTGGAAGGCATCGTCTGCTTCAGCTATCCCGGCGCAAGCCCTGCCCTGATGGGTAAATGCGCCTGCCTCGGGGTCGATTTGAGCTTTTTCAGCCCGCAGGGCCGCTTTCTGGCCCGGGCCGTAGGCGAAGAGCAGGGCAACGTCCTGCTGCGGCAGACCCAGTACCGCATCGCAGACAGCGAGGCAGAGAGTTGTCTCTATGCGCGCAATTTTATCCTGGGCAAAGTCTATAACGCCCGCTGGGTGCTGGAACGGGCCACCCGCGACCACCCCCAGCGGGTGCCGGTGGAACAGCTCAAGCGCACCAGCGCTCAGCTGGCGGCAGCGCTGCCCCTCATCGAGCAGTGCGACGACCTCGACCAGCTTCGCGGCCTGGAGGGCGAGGCGGCACAGCGGTATTTCGACTGCTTTGATTCGCTCATCCTGCAGCAGCACGATGATTTTTCTTTCGCTGGCCGAAGCCGCCGCCCGCCGCTGGACAATACCAATGCCCTGCTCTCCTTCGCTTATTCGCTTCTGGCCTCCGACTGCACGGCGGCTCTTCAGAGTGTGGGCCTCGACCCCTACGTCGGTTTTCTCCACCGCGCCCGGCCCGGGCGCAGGAGCCTCGCCCTCGACCTCATGGAAGAACTGCGCACTGTTTACGCAGACCGCTTCGTGCTCTCCTGCATCAACCAGAAAATCATGACGCCGAAGCATTTCCAGAAGCAGGAGAACGGGGCCGTCCTTCTCACCGATGAGGGCCGCCGCGCCTTTCTGGGCGGGTGGCAGACCCGCAAGCAGGAGACTATCACCCACCCGTTCCTGAACGAAAAGCTTCCGTGGGGCCTCGTGCCTTATGTGCAGGCTCTGCTTCTGGCTCGCACCCTGCGGGGCGATATGGAGCTTTACCCGCCATTTTTCTGGAAGTGAGGGATGTGTATGCTGGTCCTTATCACCTACGACGTCAATACCGAAACTCCTGCCGGGCGCAAACGTCTGCGCAAAGTCGCCAAGCGCTGCGTGGACCACGGCCAGCGGGTGCAGAACTCCGTGTTCGAGTGTCTGCTGGATGCCGCGCAGTATGCCGTTCTCAAGGCGGAGCTGACGGCCCTCATCGACCCCGCGCTGGACAGCCTGCGCTTCTACCAGCTGGGCAACAACTATAAGAGCAAGGTGGAGCATATCGGCGTTCATCCGCCCTTCGAGCAGGACGGTCTGCTGTTGTTCTGAGTTTTGCGCCCCGGTGCGAAGGGTGAGTCCTCAGCATCTTTCCGGCACCTTCGCACCGGATTTTCGAGTCGTTTTGCATGATTTGGATAGTTCTTTGATCCGTTGTAAATCAAAGCTCTTCTAAATTCGTGCAGAATGTTGTATAATTTGTTTGAAAATAGAGATTTTGTCTCTGTTTTTGCTGTCGCCCTCCTCGCGGAGGGCGTGGATAGAAATAAGAAAATCGTGAAAGCCATCGCCGCCATCAAGAGTCGCCCTCCTCGCGGAGGGCGTGGATAGAAATATCCATGCGAACAAGGGCATACGAAGCGAGTGGGTCGCCCTCCTCGCAGAGGGCGTGGATAGAAATATCGTCCACAGGTACAAGGCCCGCAGTGGACACACGTCGCCCTCCTCGCAGAGGGCGTGGATAGAAATATCCATGCGAACAAGGGCATACGAAGCGAGTGGAGTCGCCCTCCTCGCAGAGGGCGTGGATAGAAATCAGGAAATGCCCCTCGACAAAGCTGGGCGGCTCAGTCGCCCTCCTCGCAGAGGGCGTGGATAGAAATACATCAAAGTCGGCGTCTCCCCCGTCGTTTCCGAGTCGCCCTCCTCGCAGAGGGCGTGGATAGAAATCTTGTGAACGATACCTACTCCTTCCAGACCGCCGGTCGCCCTCCTCGCAGAGGGCGTGGATAGAAATTCTTCTTGGAGTAGTCAGGCATTTTGAGGTCAAGCGTCGCCCTCCTCGCAGAGGGCGTGGATAGAAATGTTCCCGGACACTGGGAAAAGGCGAACGGAAAGGAGTCGCCCTCCTCGCAGAGGGCGTGGATAGAAATGACTTCGATACGCTGGTTGAGGAGCTGGACGCAACGTCGCCCTCCTCGCAGAGGGCGTGGATAGAAATCACACGAAAGTATTCCATGACCGACGACGCCAAAGTCGCCCTCCTCGCAGAGGGCGTGGATAGAAATTCCGCACCGTTGTGAGCGTCCACGGCTGCGCTGATGTCGCCCTCCTCGCAGAGGGCGTGGATAGAAATTCCGTCATCCCGGCCGTTACATCATCCACCGCAATGTCGCCCTCCTCGCAGAGGGCGTGGATAGAAATCCTCTACACTCGTGGTCTCTGACGATGGCACGGGTCGCCCTCCTCGCAGAGGGCGTGGATAGAAATTGTTCTGCCGCCGTTTCGTGCATAATGCCGCAAAAGTCGCCCTCCTCGCAGAGGGCGTGGATAGAAATTCGTCGTTGAAGTTGAGGCCGGTAATGCTGCCGCAGGTCGCCCTCCTCGCAGAGGGCGTGGATAGAAATTGCATGAGCTTGGCGATCTGGCTGGCCGCCTTGGGTCGCCCTCCTCGCAGAGGGCGTGGATAGAAATAGATTAGCCATGATCGTCGCCTTGCCGGCGTCGAGTCGCCCTCCTCGCAGAGGGCGTGGATAGAAATACGACCTTCAGCCACGCCTCGGAGCCGATCGTCAGCGTCGCCCTCCTCGCAGAGGGCGTGGATAGAAATAATGAGTACGGCATCCATGAGGACGGCTTCATTGTGTCGCCCTCCTCGCAGAGGGCGTGGATAGAAATAGGTCAAGGCAGTGGGTTTCGGTTTGCAAGTAGCGGTCGCCCTCCTCGCAGAGGGCGTGGATAGAAATTGTTTTGTGTAGACTTATCTCCATAAAAGCCTCCGTCGCCCTCCTCGCAGAGGGCGTGGATAGAAATCCTATGCCCCTCAGTCAATCATCTATCAGCGGCGTCGCCCTCCTCGCAGAGGGCGTGGATAGAAATCTCAAGGGTCATTCGATGTACCTCCGCTTGTCCGTCGCCCTCCTCGCAGAGGGCGTGGATAGAAATCATCAAGGGCGGCACCGCAGCGCTGCGCCAGCACGTCGCCCTCCTCGCAGAGGGCGTGGATAGAAATTGGTGGAGCGTAAGCCGCAGCGTCTGACCGAAGATGTCGCCCTCCTCGCAGAGGGCGTGGATAGAAATTGTTTCCGAAACATTGGCAACGCTCTTAATGTAGGGGTCGCCCTCCTCGCAGAGGGCGTGGATAGAAATTTTTCTCCGGCCTCCGGCTCGATCAGGTCCTCGGTCGCCCTCCTCGCAGAGGGCGTGGATAGAAATTCAGTTTGAATGACAAAGGCGAGATCACAGGCGGGTCGCCCTCCTCGCAGAGGGCGTGGATAGAAATAACTTGTCTACCAGCTCAGCGGCGTGTGCAAGAGGTCGCCCTCCTCGCAGAGGGCGTGGATAGAAATAAAATCACCGACATCAGCGACGAGTGGGCCGTGGTGTCGCCCTCCTCGCAGAGGGCGTGGATAGAAATTATGTGGACTGCAGTTCCGTGTCGGGCTCCAGCCGTCGCCCTCCTCGCAGAGGGCGTGGATAGAAATCAGAGAGCTGTGCGGCGGGAGAACCTTGCAACATGTCGCCCTCCTCGCAGAGGGCGTGGATAGAAATAGCACCGCCCAGGAGGAGACCGCACAAATGACCGGGTCGCCCTCCTCGCAGAGGGCGTGGATAGAAATACTTCATCGGGAGGTTTTTATATGACCAACAAGGAAGTCGCCCTCCTCGCAGAGGGCGTGGATAGAAATCCCTCCACCCACCGGGTCAGCAGGTCGTTTCCGTGTCGCCCTCCTCGCAGAGGGCGTGGATAGAAATAACCTGCAAGGCGTTGAACAGGTGGGACTTCGCCGTCGCCCTCCTCGCAGAGGGCGTGGATAGAAATCTCAAACAGATTTTTGTGTTCCCCGGCAGTCGTCGTCGCCCTCCTCGCAGAGGGCGTGGATAGAAATTTTCTGTATGATAGCCCAGTACCATACGCCGATGTCGCCCTCCTCGCAGAGGGCGTGGATAGAAATCACTACTGGGATGTGGGCGGGAAGATCGAGTACCACGTCGCCCTCCTCGCAGAGGGCGTGGATAGAAATTCTCGGTTGTCCCGAAGTCGATGATTACCGCTCCGTCGCCCTCCTCGCAGAGGGCGTGGATAGAAATCCCCTACGGGGGAAATTTTTTTGAACCGCCCCGGTCGCCCTCCTCGCAGAGGGCGTGGATAGAAATTTCTCACAGTGGTTTGCCAACACGGTACTGCAACGTCGCCCTCCTCGCAGAGGGCGTGGATAGAAATCTATTATGAGAACTTCAACGATCACGGCAGGGTGGTCGCCCTCCTCGCAGAGGGCGTGGATAGAAATACATACACCAGCCCGGCCACGGAAAAGGAAATCAAGTCGCCCTCCTCGCAGAGGGCGTGGATAGAAATGGTGCTGATTATTAACACGGGTTCGTGGAAACCTAGTCGCCCTCCTCGCAGAGGGCGTGGATAGAAATACCTTGTACGCCTTGCCGTCCAGCGTCAGCATGGCCGTCGCCCTCCTCGCAGAGGGCGTGGATAGAAATACCGCCAACGAGCGGGCAGCTCTGCTGAACACCACGTCGCCCTCCTCGCAGAGGGCGTGGATAGAAATTGCGTGACGTCCAGCCCGATGATCTGGAGCTTGTAGGTCGCCCTCCTCGCAGAGGGCGTGGATAGAAATTGCCCCAGCAGGGTTTGATAAGCATTGTCCATGACGTCGCCCTCCTCGCAGAGGGCGTGGATAGAAATTACGCCGCCGGCAAACTGACCGATGAGCACTACGTCGCCCTCCTCGCAGAGGGCGTGGATAGAAATGACGAAAAGACCGGCCTGTTCGAAAACGAGAAGGAGTCGCCCTCCTCGCAGAGGGCGTGGATAGAAATTTTTCGATGCGGTATATTTCGCCGTCGCACTGGGTCGCCCTCCTCGCAGAGGGCGTGGATAGAAATTTTGATTATGGCGGTTATATTGTTCAAGGCCTTGCGTCGCCCTCCTCGCAGAGGGCGTGGATAGAAATACGCTCATTCTTGAGGCGTTCCGCCTGCGTCGTGGTCGCCCTCCTCGCAGAGGGCGTGGATAGAAATAAACGAATTATGAGAACGAGAGAGGGATTTAGAAGTCGCCCTCCTCGCAGAGGGCGTGGATAGAAATGCACAGTCCACAGGAACGCTGGTGATAGCTCTTGGTCGCCCTCCTCGCAGAGGGCGTGGATAGAAATTCCTTTCTTCGCAGCGGCAGCGGGCTTTGAAAAGGTCGCCCTCCTCGCAGAGGGCGTGGATAGAAATCAGCCGGAACGCTGCGACTATTGCTGACCTCTATTGTCGCCCTCCTCGCAGAGGGCGTGGATAGAAATATAGAGCTGGTTAAGTGTGCCAGTCATTAACGTGGTCGCCCTCCTCGCAGAGGGCGTGGATAGAAATCGCGCATCGTCAATCCCGAATCCGGGCGCATCAAGTCGCCCTCCTCGCAGAGGGCGTGGATAGAAATTGTTTCGTAGACAAGCTCCGGGGTGAATGAATCGGTCGCCCTCCTCGCAGAGGGCGTGGATAGAAATAATGTTCTCGCGCTTCTTGGCCTCTTCGGTTCGCGTCGCCCTCCTCGCAGAGGGCGTGGATAGAAATTGCAAAATGCTGGCCTTAGTGGTGCAGCCGGTCAGGTCGCCCTCCTCGCAGAGGGCGTGGATAGAAATTGTTTCGTAGACAAGCTCCGGGGTGAATGAATCGGTCGCCCTCCTCGCAGAGGGCGTGGATAGAAATAATGTTCTCGCGCTTCTTGGCCTCTTCGGTTCGCGTCGCCCTCCTCGCAGAGGGCGTGGATAGAAATTGCAAAATGCTGGCCTTAGTGGTGCAGCCGGTCAGGTCGCCCTCCTCGCAGAGGGCGTGGATAGAAATGTGTCCATCGCGGCCGTCGTCCTCGATGACTGGCTGGTCGCCCTCCTCGCAGAGGGCGTGGATAGAAATAGGATCCCGATGGCCTCGTTGAGGTCGTCAGTCTCGTCGCCCTCCTCGCAGAGGGCGTGGATAGAAATCAGTTGAAGGCATAAAAGCGTTGACGGTTCTGTGCGTCGCCCTCCTCGCAGAGGGCGTGGATAGAAATAGCTCGCTGATGGCCTCGAAGCCGTTGCGGACGGGGGTCGCCCTCCTCGCAGAGGGCGTGGATAGAAATAATGACGAACTGATTGATGATAAGCACCACACGGTCGCCCTCCTCGCAGAGGGCGTGGATAGAAATATCGTGACCGGGTTGCCGCACTTGCAGGGCACCGGTCGCCCTCCTCGCAGAGGGCGTGGATAGAAATTTTGAACACATCCATCAGACCGAAAGCATCCAGCCGTCGCCCTCCTCGCAGAGGGCGTGGATAGAAATCGGCATTACGCAGGCTTTCGGAAACGTGAAGTCTCGTCGCCCTCCTCGCAGAGGGCGTGGATAGAAATCCCTTACTCAAAAGGAGAAAGAAGAGTATGAATACGTCGCCCTCCTCGCAGAGGGCGTGGATAGAAATCATGATTGGTCACTCCTTTTAACAGATAGTTGTCGAGTCGCCCTCCTCGCAGAGGGCGTGGATAGAAATTAAGAAGAAAATCTTAGGCTCGTCCCACAGCAAACGGTCGCCCTCCTCGCAGAGGGCGTGGATAGAAATTTGAGATCGCGCCACAGGCGCACGTTGTTCACCTGTCGCCCTCCTCGCAGAGGGCGTGGATAGAAATATTTTGTGGGAGTGCTTGATGAATGGCGCGGAGACGTCGCCCTCCTCGCAGAGGGCGTGGATAGAAATACCCAAGAGGTCTATGAGGCGTGCCGGGCCCGCGTCGGGTCGCCCTCCTCGCAGAGGGCGTGGATAGAAATAGCAGCTCGATGGTGTCAGCCTGCTCGGCGATGGTCGCCCTCCTCGCAGAGGGCGTGGATAGAAATAGATTAGCCATGATCGTCGCCTTGCCGGCGTCGAGTCGCCCTCCTCGCAGAGGGCGTGGATAGAAATTACGGCACAGAGGAAGAAGCAAACGCCGCCGAGGGTCGCCCTCCTCGCAGAGGGCGTGGATAGAAATCTGCTGCGGTGTTTCGGAGCAGCCATTGTTGACGGGTCGCCCTCCTCGCAGAGGGCGTGGATAGAAATCGCTCCGGTTATATTGTTTTTCGTGGTATTTTGGGGTCGCCCTCCTCGCAGAGGGCGTGGATAGAAATTGTGTCATGGTGGTCTCCTTTCGTCTTGGCCCGGGTCGCCCTCCTCGCAGAGGGCGTGGATAGAAATATGTTGGGCTCTCCTTTCTTCGGCCCGGCGCTGCCGGTCGCCCTCCTCGCGGAGGGCGTGGATAGAAATAGCCGAAGGCCGAGCGGCTTGATGTACGCCTCGGTCGCCCTCCTCGCGGAGGGCGTGGATAGAAATTTTTTGGCTCAATGCCTTCTCGAGCCCGTGGACTCGTCGCCCTCCTCGCGGAGGGCGTGGATAGAAATCTTGGATGATGGGGCACAGTGTTCGCCGTCCGTCGTCGCCCTCCTCGCGGAGGGCGTGGATAGAAATGTCTATGGACAGGCTCTGCAGGTAGTCAATGCCCGGTCGCCCTCCTCGCGGAGGGCGTGGATAGAAATCGTACCCAGACCAGGTGAGTGCCTCGCTGTGGGTGGTCGCCCTCCTCGCGGAGGGCGTGGATAGAAATCATGTCTATGGCAATCATGCGGACGGAGCGGTTTCCGTCGCCCTCCTCGCGGAGGGCGTGGATAGAAATAGCTTGTTACCAAGGTGATGAACAAATGGAACATGTCGCCCTCCTCGCGGAGGGCGTGGATAGAAATGGATTGCTGCCGATCAGCGACTTGTTGGCAGCGTGTCGCCCTCCTCGCGGAGGGCGTGGATAGAAATCTCCTGCCTTCTTAGGCGGCTTCGCCTTGGACGGGTCGCCCTCCTCGCGGAGGGCGTGGATAGAAATACGGTGTCCACCCGGCGCAGTGCATAAACGCAAGGGTCGCCCTCCTCGCGGAGGGCGTGGATAGAAATAATTCCGGCTCGTAGACCAGACGGCCCATCAGCGTCGCCCTCCTCGCGGAGGGCGTGGATAGAAATTGCCTCAGACCTACACTGGCAATCCCGGCGCGTGTCGCCCTCCTCGCGGAGGGCGTGGATAGAAATAGCTGTGTTGGTGATCTTACTGCGGGTAAAAATCGTCGCCCTCCTCGCGGAGGGCGTGGATAGAAATTTGACGGTGATGTCGCCCGGGACGATGCCGCCCGTCGCCCTCCTCGCGGAGGGCGTGGATAGAAATCATGGGAGCCTGAGTGGGGTTTTCCAGGTCAGCGTGTCGCCCTCCTCGCGGAGGGCGTGGATAGAAATGCCGTCTGGGTAAAGACTTTTTTGTCCTTACCGCTGGTCGCCCTCCTCGCGGAGGGCGTGGATAGAAATTTGCAGGCCTTGCCGTTGCCCTTGCTGCTGCTGCCGTCGCCCTCCTCGCGGAGGGCGTGGATAGAAATTTGGCTTCGGCTTCCTTCTCCTGCCGGGTAGGCAGTCGCCCTCCTCGCGGAGGGCGTGGATAGAAATCATGGTGTCCAGCGCACGGACGACGCTGGCCGCGGTCGCCCTCCTCGCGGAGGGCGTGGATAGAAATCGGTCATGTTTGTTTATACCTCCTCACAGGCCCGGTCGCCCTCCTCGCGGAGGGCGTGGATAGAAATCGCTTGGTGGCAGCCGTCGAACCAGAGCGCTTGGTCGCCCTCCTCGCGGAGGGCGTGGATAGAAATTGTCGGTTTTGCTGTCGCGGTCTGCCGGAAGTTACGTCGCCCTCCTCGCGGAGGGCGTGGATAGAAATATATACTGCGCCACCTCCTGCAGGGTACGTTTCCCGGGTCGCCCTCCTCGCGGAGGGCGTGGATAGAAATGGTACATCCAAATACAGGCGGCAACAACTGCGCGTCGCCCTCCTCGCGGAGGGCGTGGATAGAAATTTTTTTCCCTCTGGCTCTCTATGTCAATTTTACCGTCGCCCTCCTCGCGGAGGGCGTAGATAGAAATTCCAAGCGCAGCAACAAGGCAGCGCAGGGCGACAAGTCGCCCTCCTCGCGGAGGGCGTGGATAGAAATTATGGTCGGAGACCGCGTGGCAAAGCTCCAGGCGGTCGCCCTCCTCGCGGAGGGCGTGGATAGAAATCTGTATTTTTCGTCATAGGCACGCCGCATCACAGGTCGCCCTCCTCGCGGAGGGCGTGGATAGAAATCATACTCTCTCGTCTTCCCACCCAAAAAATACAGTCGCCCTCCTCGCGGAGGGCGTGGATAGAAATTCGGTAACGGTCAGAGTATCGCCGTCGGCATCGGTGGTCGCCCTCCTCGCGGAGGGCGTGGATAGAAATCACACACCGGTCACGGTCAGGCCGTCCAGACTGCGTCGCCCTCCTCGCGGAGGGCGTGGATAGAAATAACCTGTCCGCCAAACAGAACAGCAGCTTTTCCAGGTCGCCCTCCTCGCGGAGGGCGTGGATAGAAATGGATTCAGGACATCATTGCAGCCTACAAGGATGCGTCGCCCTCCTCGCGGAGGGCGTGGATAGAAATCGAGATGTTCCGGCGCAGCACCCGCAAGCGGCGTGGTCGCCCTCCTCGCGGAGGGCGTGGATAGAAATTACTTGCAGCAGCGTCCGCAGCCTACCGCATCAAGTCGCCCTCCTCGCGGAGGGCGTGGATAGAAATTGAAATGCAGGGCGCCCGCATTGAAAGCTGTGAGGTCGCCCTCCTCGCGGAGGGCGTGGATAGAAATAAGCTCACCTACGGCACGGTGGAAGATCTGCCGTGTCGCCCTCCTCGCGGAGGGCGTGGATAGAAATCTATATCGCTCTCGCCGGTTTACCATATCTCAGGTCGCCCTCCTCGCGGAGGGCGTGGATAGAAATACTGGCTCTCTGGCGGGACTTGCTGGCCCGCTGACGTCGCCCTCCTCGCGGAGGGCGTGGATAGAAATGTCCTCCTCCTAGTCGATAGTCTCCCGTGTTGCGCTCGTCGCCCTCCTCGCGGAGGGCGTGGATAGAAATCGAATAGCCGTTCTGTTGACTTCGATTGTAAAGTGTCGCCCTCCTCGCGGAGGGCGTGGATAGAAATATCACGGAAATGGAACGTGACGACAAGACAAAGCGTCGCCCTCCTCGCGGAGGGCGTGGATAGAAATATCCGGCGCTTCGTGCAGCAGCACTGCAGTTCCGGACGTCGCCCTCCTCGCGGAGGGCGTGGATAGAAATAGGCCGGTCTCGGTGCTGCCGCCTGCGTCCGTGGTCGCCCTCCTCGCGGAGGGCGTGGATAGAAATCGGCGCGTCTCCGGTTGTCCACTGATGCACTGCGGTCGCCCTCCTCGCGGAGGGCGTGGATAGAAATATGCTCTACCGCCCGAAGCCCTGCTGGTACAGCCTGTCACCCTCCCCGCGGAGGGTACAGATAGAAACCAGTTTTCACCGCGAATCGGGCATCGCCACAATTTTTCCAAAAAGGAGTTTTCCATGCATACAGTTTCCCTCACCCATCAGCTCGTCGCCATCCAGGACGACTTTGACCTCGACAAGATCATCGAAAGCGGCCAGTGCTTCCGGCCACAGAAGCTGTCCGACGGGCGCTACCGTTTTCTTTCCGGCAGCGCACTTCTTTATCTGACTCCGCTGGGCGATGGTCAATACGACGCCGCATGGTATGGCTCAGATCGGGAGTACTGGGCCGACTACTTTGATTTGGGCCGGAACTATGCCGCGCTGCGGTGCAGCTTGGCGGGACAGAGCAGCTATCTGGACAAATCGCTCGATTTCGGGCAGGGCATCCGAGTCCTGCATCAGGATCCATGGGAAATGCTCATCACCTTTCTCATCTCCCAGCGCAAGAGCATTCCGGCCATCCGCACCGCCGTGGAACACCTTGCCCGGTGCTGCGGCGAACCGCTCAGTGCCGAAGGCGATGAAGTTTTCCTCTTTCCTACCCCGCAGCAGCTCTGCGGCCTCTCTGAAGCGCAGCTGATGGGCTGTGGTCTGGGCTACCGCACCCGTTACATCCAGAACGCTGCCGCTCAGGCTTCCAGCGGCACACTCGACCTCGGTGCTCTGGCGGCGCTGCCCGACGACGCTCTCTTTTCCCGCCTCCTCGAGCTGGACGGCGTCGGCAAAAAGGTAGCAAACTGCGTCTGCCTCTTTGGCTATGGCCGTACCGCGATGGCTCCCATTGATGTCTGGATACAGCGACTCATTGATGAGGAATTCGGCGGCCGCGACCCTTTTCCTTCCTATGATCAGCAGGCTGGCATCGTACAGCAGTACTTGTTCTACTACAAGCGCAGCACCAGCCGCAGCGTCGCTCACAAAAAATAAAAAAAGTTATTGACAACTCTCCATTTTGCTGGTATAATAACACACGTCGTCAGGGACGGCACACCAGCTATGGGGGATTAGCTCAGCTGGGAGAGCGCTTGCATGGCATGCAAGAGGTCAGCGGTTCGATCCC